>VMHT01063823.1_pt1 | contig 20657 bp, 23 predicted proteins | sample 4693611 | NCBI WGS metagenome assembly VMHT01 (sample SAMN12280063, study PRJNA550983) | marine metagenome | isolation source: seawater sampled from same location over 5 years 0.02-0.2 micron viral filtrate | place: USA: collected off the coast of southern California halfway between the port... ...
AGCAACCACGTTGTACCACGAGTCCGTGATCTGAACGTGAGTGAACGGTTGATTTGGGTGCTGCATGGTTGGGTGCTTCTCCATGTATCGAGAGGCGTGCAGAACCGGGGTGAGGTAGTCACCGTTGATGAAGTAGTAGCGTGCGCCGGGGTTGATGACGTTGGTTGCCAACTCGGTGGTTCCTTCGTTGGGGTCCAAGGAGGCATCGTCGTACTCTGCGATGGTGTGAACACCAGCAGGGTCAGCGGAAGTGGCGTGCTTAGGGAAAATCTTGGCTGAGTCAAGTTCAGCACAGTAAGTCAACGGAATGCCGGAGTACGCAGGGTTGTTGTACGCAGCATCAGTTGGGCTGACCAAGCGGTCGTTTTCCGAACGAAGTGCTTGCTTGTAAAGGTTCACACCTTCACGGGAGCAAAGAATCTTCTGACGGTTGAACACGATGTTTTCAAAGTATTGTTCAAACGAGGCTGGTGGACGGTACTGAAGACGCAAGAACATTTCGTCAAACGAATTCAAGAAGCCGTACACGTTGATTGCAGCAAACTCGTTGAGGGCTGCGCCGTCAGCGGAGAAAGTGCCAGCAGTGGTGTTGTCTTGGATGATCTTCTGCTGGTTGAAGGAAGCAGCAGTTCCGCCAATAGCACCAGAGTTGATACCCAAAGCAGAGTTTGCATCGTAGAACACAACTTCGTTGGTCCAGCGATCATTGCTGCCGGGGGCGATTCCCAAGATGGTGGTGTTGGTTCCACCGACAACGCCGTGTTCGGCAGTGTCTGAACAGATAGGCATACCACCACGGAGACCAGCAGCCCCACCACCGTCGAGGGAGGTTTGGACACAGTTCTCAGTGATAAATGCTGGGATGGAGTATGGAGTCTTGCCAGTGGAAGATTCCATGTCGTTGAAGGAAGTGCCTTGTGTAGGCTTGAACAAACCTTCTTCCATACCGTTGACCATGGAGGTCACCATTCGCTGCTCTTTGGATCGCTTGAGATCCTTGTAGACAGTCTTGGTGGCTTCACGGGTCAACCCACCACCGACGTTGAGTTCGATCTCAGCATCAGTGAAAGTCATGTGGTCCATCGAGAAACGCCAGTTGGCGGTGATGTCGGACAGGACTTGTGGGTTTGAGTATGTGAAAGTTTCGTTCGGCTGGTAATACTGGAACGTGGAGGAATCATCGAGCATCAAAACATCTTTGATCTCTTTGCCACCTTGGATGGCTTGATTCTTTTCACGAACCAAATCGCCGAACAGGTAATTACGCTTCACCGCTTCATTGATAAGGACATCGGGTCCGGTCAGATATACCGGGCCAGTTGCGTCCATGAAGTCGAGGAAGTTGCGAATGGATGTAGCCATTTTTATTTCCTGCTTTCGTGCAAAAGGCCCCCGCTAGGGAGGCAGTCGTTATCGTCGCATCGCTGCACGTTTGGCATCATCGAGCGTTCCACCATTCAAAATGATTTCTAACGCTGCATCATCGGCTTCGTCAGGAGATGTCGGACGTTCTGTCCGAGTCACTGCCCGAGGTGGGGTAGAAGGTTGACCAGAGGGGCCGGGATTCACCGGAGTTGGAAGGTCGCCCATCACATCACCTACCGCTTTTGATACCAAACTAGCGATGTCATTGAATTCACCCGGAGACTTCTCGTTGATCTCGGTCATCCGCTGCACGACTTGCACTCTTTCCTGATCAGTAACCCCGTCAAAGGGTGTGAGTGCCTGTTCGATTCGCAGAGTCGTGATCTCACCGATCAGTTGCTCCACAACATTCCTTGGAGGTTGAGTTTGAACCTGCTCCGGCGTGGTTTCCGGGGCTGCTTCGCCTTCTTCCGCTTCGGATTGAGAGACTTCGGTGGTTCCGTCGCCTTGAGGTGCGCTGCTTTGTTCCGCAGACCGCGTGTCACTTTCGGGTTGGTTGCCCTGAGATGCGACTTTCTCTTCCAAACTACGCATACGCTCGGCGTATCCGTCTACATTCCCTTGGATTTCAAGAAGTTGGTCAGCCCAAGCGATAAGTTGCGCCGGATCTTCACCAAACTTCTCGATGACGCTTTCAGGGACCTTCGCTCGACGTAACGCACGCTGGCGTTCGGGTGTCAAGGTCGGGTCACTAGCAGCCTCGTCCGAGGATTCAGTCATTGTACGCACGGATTCACGGATTTGTTCAGTCCGTTCTTCGCGTGACTCTAGGATTTTGTCCAATACCGCGTCTTCTTCCTGCGTAAACTCTGGAGTTGCAGGGGTTTCGGTGGGTTCTGTGGCTTCGTTGGTTGTTTCTTCGCTCATTAGTCCCGCTTCAGGCCGTACCGGCCCATGATTTCCCGCTCGTGACGGCGGCTTGTGATGATGGGTTGCCCCTTCTTGTTAGTCTCACAGCCCGCCAAGTTCTTCGGCATGCTGCGAGAGACGTATGGGTACTTGTGGGTGACGGTCTCGACCTCGGCTGACACCTGATAGTCGGACACGAGTCGTGTGTAGTTCTCACCTTCGACGTTTACGACCTCGCCAATGCTGGGAACCTTGCTCATCAGGTAGAACATCTCCACGATTTTGCCGTCAGATTCGCGTTTGAAGTCGTATGAGGGCATTAGAAGCCACCACTTTCACCTGCGGCACGCTGTTGGTTGCGTGCTTCTGTACCTGCATCGGCTGGACCACGCTGCATTCTTGAGCGAGCAGCCGCTTGCTTCTGCTCCACGTTAGCCTGAGCCTGCTCTTGCTGCATCTGCATCTGCTGTTGCTGCATTTGTTGCGCCTGCTCGGTCATACGCTTAAGTTCATCGAGGTTCAGGATGTCCGCCATGTCAGGCATGTTGAGTGCATCACCCACCACGGACATCATTCGCTGCCAGTCAATGAACGGCATCTGCGTAGCCTGCTGCCCGATGTTGCCAATGATCTGCATCAATTCAACGGCACGGCGTTGTTGCAAGGCTTCGGAGGTTCGCTCCATTGAGTACGCCTGAACATCAAGCGTCAACTCAGACAAATCAACGCCCAGTTCTGTGCCGGGCATTTTTGCAGGCATGCCCTCTTCAACAGCCTCACGACCCATAGGCAGTTCGGTGGTGTCGTTGATGACGTACCACGCCGCCTTGTAGGCCATGGAGTTGACGGCTTCAGCAAACTGTCGCTGAATGTATGCGAGTCGAAGACCGGATGAGGCTGATGCGGCTGATACTTCCGTTGCTGTGGCATCGCCAGATACCGATCCTCGAATCACTTCTGACATGCCCGTAAGCCGGTCAAGGCGGGCGGACATGATGTTCTGGTAGGCCATCTGCTGTTGAGTCACGCCACCGATTTCCATGGGAACCACGCGGTCGCGGTCCAAGTTTTCAGTGGGGACAACAAACAAGTCAGGGGTAGACGCAATGTCTTGGGCCATCTTGGTTCCGCGTGAGTCAACCGCAATCAATCGGCGGTAAGCACCAGCGGAGTAGGACATGGTCTTGGCGTGATCGTTGGCTTCCTCGATCAGCGGCAACGCCATGGTCATAGGGCTAAGTGGGTAAACGTCAGACGGAACCTCGTATGCACCGACCATGGTGTACGGGCCGCAGGCGGGTCCGTAGTACGGGATTGGCTCACCGACCATGACGATGTCGTTCTCGGCACTCATGGCAAACTTCAGCAGCCCGCCGTGGTGAACGCCGTCTTCCGCACCCTCGATTTCCAGTTCAGGACACCAAACCTCCATCATGATGGTCTGGTCACGTTCTGGCAAATCTTTTACGGAAGTTCTAAACTTCTCGCGGTATGTGTCGTATGAACTCTTGAGTTCCTGCACGACTTCAAGATCCAACTTATTTTCAGGATCTTCCGCCATAGCAACGAGGTCTTCGATGTCGATGGGGTACTCATGACCGAAGTAGCGGGCTTCACGATGTGACTCCGCTGACGGATCGACAAAGAAGTTCTCGGGTGCAATTCGATACACCCGTGGCATCAGACCAGCCCCGCCCATGTCAATGCGGCGAAGGTGCTTCACTGGTTCTGGGGTGACCAAGCCAACACCCCAAAGCAAGCACATATCAGTTGCAAGTTCTTGCAGTGTCGGACGCAAGGCAGACCGCTTGGACCATTGGTTCAGCATCAACTCCAACGCTCTGGCACGACGATCCTGTTGGGGGTCATCAGCCGTAACGTGGATACGGGGGTAGTCGTAGGCAACACGGGGAAGAACCAGCGACACATACTGGCCCACGATGTTCTCAATGTCAGCACCCTCGACGTAGTTCTCGTGTCGGTAGGCAGGTCCGGTAAACCGTTCCTTCATGGCCTTCCAGTGCATCAGGTGTTTGTCCCGCCAGTTGCGAGCAGCACTGACCTCCTGACGGAATGTCTCATCAATCCGAAGCACGTTTACCTCTAGGCTTTCTGGCGGGGGCCTTCTTTGGCGGCTTGTAATCCACTGGCTCAATCGGCTCAGTGTTTTCTTCGATCAAGGCTCGGTGCAGAACCAACGGCGGTTCAATCATTGCATCCAGCCAATCACACAACGCCGGTGTGTCATCTATCGGCACTTCGATCTGATTTCGTGAAAGAACATCTGCGGCATCTGGACTGAGGTGGACCACAGCACCAGTGGGCTTGATCTCAACAGCAGAGATAGCAGCCAAGGGCAGATAACAATTCATCACGCGAAGCATTGCCATGATCAGACTGTACGGTCTATTCTTCTCTTTTGTTCTCTTATCTTCTCTAGGTCGCTTTTGTGCGTGACATCTGTCACGGTTACAGTAGTTCGTCCATGTTTAGCATGCTTCCGAGACTAAAGTCAGGCAGCCCGTAGTTGGGGTCTGGGCGTTCAGCGTCTGGGTTGGCATCGTCGAGCAGCATCACTGCCCCGGCGAAAGCAACAACCCGGTCACCGTGGGCTTCTCTCGCACCGGATGAAGCATCAACCTCCAACCGGGCGGGACCCAAAGCCCCGTCCTTGTAAACCACCGTCGAATCCAGTTCGTCAATAATCTCTTCGTCGGGACACACGATTGTGTCATCAGCCAATGCACGGGCAAGGTCAGCAAACAGGACCCGCTTGGTCACCCGCGTGGATGTCCAGCCCACTCGCTTGGTACGGGTCTCGACTCGCTGGCCCAATCGTTTGTGGTGAAAGATATTGAACCATCGCAGGCGTTCAAAGTCGTGGTGCATGGAGGACCCCGGCCCGTTGACTTCCCAGCCGATCAGCATGTCCGACCGGCCCCTAGCCCATGAACGGGCAGCCATGACGATCTCTCGGGACAGGTCGTAGGGGGGGCAGGTGGGGTCAACGTATGTGGCAACCACCTCCCGCAGGTTGGTATCCATCATCACGATGCAGGCGTTTGCTGATCCAGTGCCGTAGGCAGGGTCCATAAACGCGACCAGATTGGAGTTCTCATCCGGCTCCATGAAGATTCGCCAGTGTCCAGTTGGCGAGTCCACCAGTTTGCCGTCCACCACGTTGCATCGTCGGGGCTTCTGGATGTGCTGGCGTTGACGTTCGGTGTCCACCACGGGGAAGAACCCGCGACCTTGGGACGAAGGCAGAGCAAGCACGTTCTCACGAAGGTCATGCACATCCCGCCGCTTGCGTTGCATTTCAAGCCATGGTGACCAGTAGTAACTTCGACCGGGGTCCCCAGTAATTGATCCGTCTGGGTCGATTGTCCAAGACCCCCCCGCCGACTTTTGCGGGTCATCGACGTAGGTCAGAAGAATCGGGACAGGGGATTCGGTGCTTTTCGCAGTCTCCCAAAGCGTGTTGGTGAAGTAAGAACCCACCAAGTGAGTCGATACAGCCCACCGACTAGCCGCAGTATCAGCCGCAGACCGCCAGCCAGACTCGAACCGATCCTGTGAAGCGGCCTCATCAAAAACCACCACCGTCTTTCTCGCACCACGACCGATGTGGCTCGTCGTTGCTTCACCCGTAATCGCGTTCCCATCAGGATGCTCCAGAATACAGTGCCGTCTCCGCTTGCCACCGGCCTGCAAATCCTGCAACGGGCAGGGCAACCACTGGGGCGGGAGGTACTTGAGGACATGCTCGACCTTGGCGAACAGGGTATCAGGGTCACCAGACCGATCAACCAGAGCCTCAGTCCGTGAACACAGCAAGACATCCCACTTCTTGAACAACCAGCCCCAAACCGAGATGGCGGTACTGATCACCGACACACCCGTTTCACGACTCTTGGCTACAGCGATGTCCTGACCGGACTCAACCGCCGCCACCATCTCGTAGATCATGTCAGCCTGAGCCTTCCACGGGATGAACGGCACAAGCGGATGAACCGCAGGCCGGTCCTCACCCGTCACCGGATCAACCTCCTTGACCCGCCGAGACCAAACCCCAAGAGTCATGAACGCCACGGGGTCCCCAGCGATCAACTCTTTCCACGCCGCTACGTCATTCGGCCCCCACCCAAAGTCCTCGGGAGCCTTGGCCCCAGACAGGACCGTACGGATGTTTGAGACCAAAGTGGTGTCCATACCCTCGTTTACTCCTGCTCGCTCTCAGGCAGGCTCTGAGGCCCGGCATCGTCACGCTGCATGCCCAGCCTGCCGGACCAAACAGATATCGCCTGCTGAACCTGCTTGGCCTCAACCCCAACACCCATAAGTGGACCCCCGTTGGGACCCGACAACTCAACACGCTCAACCCGAGGCAGCCTTGCCCGGAGCCATACCTCCGCCGCACGAATCCGGTTCCGCTCGTCCTCGGCAGACAACGCCATCCCCTTCAGCATGTCCAACATCGACATATCACCCTGAGCCTCCGCTTGAGCCTCCCTGTCACGGAAGCCTGCGACCTTTGTCCGCCATGCAGCCATGGTGTAGTACGACATCCCTGCGCGGCGACATGCCTCCGTAGCACTCCACCCCTCACGACGGTTTGCGAGATACAGAGCCTCGTTGACTTCCCTCGGACGCTTGGCAGGTGGCAGGGCCAACCATTCCTTGGTCTTGACATCAGACAGATCCAGATCAGTGATCTCGGAGTCCCCTTCTCTCCGGGAACCCTGCACCCCTGCCTCGATCCGGCTGACCTGCGACCCCCCACCCCCCTGTTGCTCGCCTGCCTGCGTGACCCCCTGCTCCTCCTGCTGGCCTGACTGCCTCGCGTGTAGGGTGCTGTGCCCTGTCTCTGTCTGCCCCCCCGCTGGCTGCTGGGTCGGGTCGGGGCTTGGGGTCTGGTCCTCTGGTCTGGTCATGGTTCTCACTCTACGGGGGATTGGCCCGCCGTGTGCGATCGATGCTGCTGCTGGGCTGGAAATGGGCCTGAAGAATGGATTCTGACACCCGTTTGGGGTGGGCCAATCGACATTCTCAGGCGATCTATGACTGCCTTGTGCCGTCAGTGAGACAGGGATGACCCTTACATGACCCTAACGATTGTGGATAACTCTCCCCCTTGTGACAGTGACTTGACACAGGGTTGACACTTTGGTATCTTGTGGGCCGGGCCTCGGCCTTCTTTGACATCCGCATACTTCGCCTGCCACAGTCGGCCCCCCGGCTGTTGCCTTCCCGCTCCGAGCAGAACAGCCGGTGGGAGAGCAGGCAAGACGAAACGGTCTTCGGGCCGTCTCAGGGATTGGCATTCCCTGACTGATGAGTCTGCCACCAACCCTCTGGAGTATCTGACCATGAACCGAACCACCGCAAACATCGAAGCCGCCACCAAAGCCATCCGCATCCTTCTTGAGAACCAACAAGCCACAGACCTGCCGGGCCGAGTCGCTGGTGAAGGTGGAGTCAAGACCAAGATTGGCAAGCGAGACTGGTACGGAGATTACCTCAACCGCATCGAGATCAAGACCAGCATCTACGGCGACGGTTGGGAGTGTGACGACCGAATGGAGCGGCTCGACAAGAAGTGCTTGGAACTGGCGAAGATGTTCAACTGCCAGTGCTGGTTCGAGGACTTCGGGACCGCCTTTCGCAACCGACTGGAGGTCTATGTCAGCCACGCCTGACCCCTCCCCCCCGACGAAACGGGCCTCTGGCCCGTCTTCCGGCTTGGCATGCCGGGACTGATGAGTCTGCCAAAAACCCTTCTGGAGTATCCCATGAACCCGACCAACCCTTCCGAATTCAACTTCGCCATCCAAAACGCCATCGAGTCCACCTTCAACCTGATCGTTGCCCAATGCGGCGAGGACCTCAAGTTTGACTGGAGATTCACGCTGCCCGGCTCCGGCGGTGCTGCTGCTGTCGCCTCCGTGGATCGCCGCCTGACCACCACCCGTGTTGGCCTTTACATCCTTGACCGCCTCACCAACGCCCTGAACGCCTTCGGATACACGGTCAAGGCTGTCGGCGATGGCAATACCGTCCTGCAAATCACGCTCTGCGACAAGATCCAGCAGGCTGCATCCTATGCCGACTACAACGACTTCTGCGACCGCGAGGAGCAGCAACTCCAAAAGTCCGGTCGGATCTACTGATCCTGACCACGGCGAAACGGCCTTCGGGCCGTCTTCGGGGCTGGCATCCCCGGACTGATGAGCCTGCCACCAAACCCACTGGAGTATCCCATGACCCCATCCGCACCAATCTCGTTCGACTGCTTCGTCAAAGCCTCAGAGTTCCTTGAGGCCAAGCACGCCCGCATGGACCGCCACGAGTCTCTGGCCCTGTTCACCTGCGACGATGCCATGATCGCTGACCTGTCCCGTCCCGAAGGCGACGTTCTCGCTGTGGTTCGCGTCTGGAAAGGCTTCTACGTTCTGGCCCGATACCAGCAATTCGAGGGCCGAATCGTAGCCCGAATCATGACCACCAACTGGTCTTGGGAAGCCAACGTGTTCCACGAAAAAGCCTTGAAGGTCGGTCATCTGGTGGGCCAAACTCCGCTTGAATACTTCCTGAACACCGCCCTCAGTCAAGCCCACGGTGGCCTCAAGGATGTGGAGGGTGATCTGGAGCATGACCACGTTGTCGGACCACTCGCCCGCATCGAGGAGGACCGCCTCGAAGCCCAGTGCGAGGTAGACCGCGAACGCTATGAGTTTGATGCCTACGGCGACCGCGACCTCTGCCGGTGATCACGACCCCTCACCTGTCCCCTCCCCGGAGGGGGCGGCCTGAGCGGCCCTGACAGCCACTTGACACACCCCTTTTGGAGTATCCCATGACCACCCCTTCCAACATCTCGTTCTCCGCCTCCCGGCAACGCCTGACCGTCCGCTGCACCTGCGACAACCTCGATGTGATCACAGTCACACTCAAGAAGAAGCAGGTCACGAACCCTCGCCAGCCATACCGCATCGCAGAGAACCCTCACGACGGTAGATTCTTTTACCATCCGCCCGCTACTGAATCCGATGTCCAGTGGTATCTGCTTGGCCTTGTCGAGGCCGGTCGCATCCCAATGACCAAGGCGAAGTCAATGCTGCACGCCCTCCAAGATAAGGACCTGCGGAGCCGTGGTGGCGGAGCATTGGCCGCAACGGTCACCGTATCTGGTCATGTTGACTGGGTCGATGGTGGCCCAGTGATCAGGGACGAGGAGCCGGAACCCTACGACCCGTACGATCCTTGACCCTCGCTTGACACACCTCTGACACTTTGCTAAGATTCACATTCAAACGGAGACCTTGACCATGAATCACACCCCTCTCACCCCTGACCAAGAGCAGTTCCTCGGCGACTGCGACCGCAACGGCCTCTTCATCTGAACCCAACCCAAGGAGTATCCCCATGACCAAATTCCAAGACCACTGTTCCGACACCGTCGTTACCCTCACCACCGCCCTTGAATCCGGCAACATCAAGCCATGGATCTTGCCGTGGCTCCAAGGCCCCCAAGGCCGCTCCTACCCCCGGTCGGTGTCCACGGGCCGCCCATACACCGGCATGAACTCTCTCATGCTGGCCTTCAACGGCTACTCCAGCCCGTGGTATCTCACCTTCAAGCAGGTCAAGAACCTCGGCGGGTCCGTTCGCAAGGGCGAGAAGGCCACCACCGTCTTCTTCTGGAAGTGGCTCCACAAGGAGGAGGATGGTGAGGTCAAGCGTATCCCGCTGTTCAAGACCTTCAACGTGTTCAACATCGAGCAGTGCGATGTGCCTGCCGAGGAGTTGACCAAACTCGACGCACGCCTCGACCGCATCTGCGGCCCCGTCACCGGCCTCTCGGTCGAGGATGCCATCACCGCCGCCGAGACCGTGTGCCTCGACTGGTGCAACGCCGAAGATGTGACGGTCCACGACACCGGCAACCAAGCCTGCTACATCCCGTCTCAGGACGAGATCAACATGCCCAAGGTGGAGTGGTTCAAGGACGGTCACAAGGGCTACGCCCAGACCTTCGCCCACGAATGCGTCCACGCCACTGGGGCCAAGTCACGCCTCGGTCGCAAACTCGACGGCGGCTTCGGGTCCAAGGACTACGCCCGCGAGGAGTTGGTGGCCGAGATCGGTTCAGCCATGATCATGGCGAACACCGGCACTGACCTGAACGAGGAGCAGTGCGTGGCCTATCTCAAGAACTGGTTGACGCGGTGCGAAGATGATGCCACCGCCCTGAACTACGGGGCCACCCGTGCCGAGAAGGCGGCAGCCATGATCCTCGGGACCACCGAGGAGGCTGCCACCCCCGAGCAGAAGGAGGTGGCAATGGCCTGATCCCAGCACGACTCCCCACCTGTCCCCTCTGCGGAGGGGGCGGGATGGGCAGCCCTGCCCGCGACAAATGTCACGCCCCAATGCGACCAAGAGAAGAGAAGAGAAGAAAAGAATAGATCAGAGGAGACCAGATCATGAGCATCGAAAAGTCAATAGAGATCACCATCGAGGTGACAGAAGAAGAGGTGCAAGCCCTGTTGGACCTCTCACTCGTAACCAGTACCGCCGCTTCGGTCATCGAGCGAATCAGCGAAGAGTATTGCCTCCATGTGGAGGAGGCCGATGCCTGCAACGAGCAGTGGAGGAAGACCGATGGCGAATGACCTCGACTTGACACGGCCAAACCTTTTTGTTACCATCCCCATGTCAAAAGGAGACAACGACATGAACATCCCATCCCGACGAAGCCGTGGCTTCAAGATGTCCAAACAATCTCGATCCCAACTGATCAACTGGCTGAAGGAGTACGACCAGCAGGCCCATGAGGCACTGAACTACTCCCCCGAGGAGGCCGTCGCCACCGAGGCGACCAACGTCTTGGGCGAGCAGATCACCGGCGCACAGGTCCGGTACTACTGCAAGCAGCAGGGCCTCGGCAAGTTCCGTAAGCCTGCCACCCCTGCCCCTCAAGAGATTGACCTTCAAACCCTGAAGGCCCACGTTGCTCAGGCCCAGAACCTGATCGAGACCCTTGCCCTGACCATCGCCAAGTGCGAGAAGGAGTTGTCCAAATGAGTATCGACCGATCACTCGACCGTCTTGCAGCCATCAAGGCTGAACTGTCCAAGCCATCCAACGCCGAGGCCGAGGGCCTCAAGGCATTCAAGGTGACCAAGACCATCGTCCTGCCCTTCGCCAACGAAGAGGATGAGATCGTCCGTCAGGACAAGATCATCTGGGCGGAGGACGAGGAGTCAGCCCAAGCCGAGTTCGTCATGAACGCACCCAAGCCAATCATCTCTTGGGATGTGCGTGAGATCAAACCAACTGGAGGTGACGCATGAAGTCTGCAATGTCTCTGGCCCAGTGGGCCAACACCATGAACCAGCAGCACCCTTGGTCCTGCGAGAAGACTCCCGACATCCACATGGCAACGTCCAAACTGTGGCACAACTCCCCGCTCTTGCAGGTGTCCACCTTGCAGTGGAGCCACTTGGAATCCAAGGGTCGTGAGGTGTACGTTCCTTTGGTGGTGGCTGAGGCCCGGCTTGAGCAACTGCATGACATCACCACCGCTTCGCCGGAGGATGTCGAGACAGTCGAAGCAATGGAAAGGTTCTGGGGTTATGCTTGCGAGCAGGAGCAGATCATGCTGGACGCTTGGGGCAGCCACCTCGTGGTGGTGGAGCCTGACCGCGTCACCCTTTACACCGACGTAGAACTCGTGGAGAACTAAGATGTCTGACACTCAAATCAAACGCAAGCACATCGGCTTGCCATGCCATGAATCCCTCGCCAACTGCCTCGACCAGATCGCTGTGATCAGGGAGAGTGAGGTCAACGCCAACATCCCAAAGCACCTTCACAAGAAGATCAGTCGCAACCTTGTGGTGCGAGAGGCAATCACGGAATACATCCAGAGGATAGATGCACGTCTGCCTGATGGCACGCTTGACACAGCCTGCCTCTCGGAGTAAGATGCCGACCCCGGTCGGGGTGTCCCACTTCTGTTAGTTAACGGACACCTCGACCACCCCTCTACTGTTTGGTCACAGTGGATACTCCTAAGCCCGGTGCGGGATCGCACCTCCACCGGGTCTTTGCCTTCGGGCGACAACTTCCATTTTCCTTTGGCCCTGTCTGTTGCAAGTCAGGCAGGGCATTGGCCCAAGCGTTGGGCGACATTTCATCAGGACAAGTTCAGGAGACCATCATGTCCACAGTTACCATGAAGCAGGGCGAGTACCTGCTTGACGAGACCAGTTACCACGCACTCGGCTTGCCGTATGCCAGCAGCCACCGACTCAAGACCATGGCGAACGCCGGGATCGAGCAGGTCTGGCACGACATCGAGAACCCACCATCACCCTCGCCAGCCATGGCTCTTGGCTCTGCCCTGCACTGCCTTGTGCTGGACCGAGATTCATTCAACCGGGACTACATCGTGGCCCCCAAGGTTGACCGCCGCACCAAGGCAGGCAAGCAGGAGTGGGAGGACTTCCAGACCACCGCAGGCCGACGCACTGTCTTGACCGAGGATCAGTACGCCACCGCCAAGTGGATGGCTGGCTCAATCATCAACCACCACTGGTGGGAGGACACCATCCCCTCGCAGATTGAGGACAACCCACGCAACATGACCGAGCGGTCGTTCATCTTCAAGCACCGCGAGATCCCATGCAAAGCACGGATCGACTACCTGCACGATGGCCTGCTGCTTGACATCAAGACAACGTCGGGTGACCTGTCCATCAACAGCCTGACCCGGACCATGGCAAACTATGGGTACGCCGAGCAGTTGGCGTTCTACCTGTTGGCAGCCACCACCTGCGGACAGAATGTCAACCGAGTTGTAGTTGGGTTCGTTCGCAACGTCGCACCGCACAACGTTCGCTTCGTGGAGATTGATCCTGAGTGGTTGACCGCTGCGACCGGGATCATCGAGGGTCGTTTGAACGAGTGGGGTTCGCACATGAACCACCTGCAAACTCACAACCACCTGCAAGATTCGTTCGTCGGATGCGATGACCTTGAGATGCCAGCATGGTACGGGAACGTCCTCGGATGAAGCACTTCAACATCACCACAACATTCAGCATTCAGGTGGACTTCACAGTCGAGGCCCGCGATGAAATTAGTGCAGAAAAGAAGATCAAAAAACTTCTCGATAGTCAAGACTGGTTTGATCTATTGGAGGCCAAGCGTCCGTCAGTCAAAAGCGCACTGAAAAAATCGGATGTGATTGACGGCCCGATTAATGTCTTGGAATCCACAACGATCGACGATTCTTGGGAGGCTTGATATGTTGAGTGCAATACTTTTATCGTTTGTCCTGACGGACCTGACCAAGTACGAAGATGCAACGTGGCTCGTCGAGTCCAGCCGCAAAGAAGGTTTGATCTGGGGAGACCAAGGCCGTAGCCTCGGACCCCTGCAAATCTCCAAGGCGTGCTGGAAGGATGCTTTGGAATTTGACCCCAGCATCGGCGGGACATACCTTGATTGCCAGCACTTGGACTACAGCATCAAGATCATGCGAGCCTACCTCGCCCGCTACTGCACCGAGCGGAGACTCGGTCGGAAGCCAACCGACTTTGACCGTGCCAGAATCTGGGTCGGAGGACCCCGTGGACCATGGCGTGAATCATCAATCCCCTACGCAAACAGAATCATTGGAGCAATGAAATGAGCGCACCCCAACCAATCATCCAGAACATCAAGGGCAAGGACTATGAAGTCGTTGCCAGCCGGGTTGCCCGGTTCCGGTACGACCACCCCGAGCGGGCCGTCCTGACCGAGTGCATCCACAACGGTGAAGACCGCGTGGTCTACAAGGCCACCATCTGTGACGAGAACCACCTGCCCATCGCGGTTGGTCACGCCGAGGAGTATCGCAACTCAGGCATGATCAACAAGACCTCAGCCACCGAGAACTGTGAGACCTCAGCGATTGGTCGCGCTCTTGGAATTCTTGGGTATGATGTCTGCAACTCCATCGCTTCGGCTGATGAAGTTGAGCGGGCTATTAGCCAGCAAGGCTCCTTGCCTACCTCCACCCCTGCCCCGACCCCCCGGTCTCCCACGCCTGCAACACCTCCAGCAAGCGTCGGGGGCGGGGCAGCAGGGCCAGCACCAGACGGAACATCGGTCGTGGATCTGCGACAACTGTACGAGAACGAGACCCCCAAGGGAACCAAGTGGGTCAAGGTCTTGGGTGCAGTCGATGGTCAGGACATCGAGATCGAGTGCTGGGAAGCAGCAGCGATGCAGACCATCCGCAACAACTGCCCCGGTCAGATTGCTGCCATCGGCGAACACCGTGAGTTCCGTGGCAAGCCACGCTTCAAGGTGACTCGTGCGTACCTGATGGAAGCAGCACCTGTTGAGCAGAAGGAGACGTTTGATGACTCAGACATCCCTTTCTGAATTCTGGATGAACAAGGCTATGGCGACGGGGCTGGTCAAGCACCTGCCCGACTACATCGTTAGCCCGCCGACCTACATGGAGGTCACCAAGTTCCACCGTCAGGAGGCGTTGGAGTGGTACTACCAAGCAAGGTCGGCAGTCAATGGGCTGCATCCAAGCCGGGGCGTGTCGCCCCTCAAGTTCTCTTCGGACAAGATAGCCGTGGATATCTTGGATGCCCTGATTGAAATGAACCTTGATGCCACAGGTAAGGGAGGTGGCGCAGGGATTAGTAAGATGTTTGACAACGTGCGTGAGGAGGTCACATATGCCCGCATGGATAAAGATGAGAACAACCCTCTCCGCCGATGGGCGAGTGCGAACACTGGCAAGAGTATTGACTCGCTCTAGGGCGGAGGTCATAGGCCACCTCTACAACCTCTGGTGCATTGCGGACGAGCAGACCACGGACGGACTGCTCGCCCACTGGACCATCGAGGAGGTTGACGAGGAGACCACCGCCGGGTTTGCCCAAGCCATGATTGACATCGACTGGTTGAAGGTCGCGGACGGTGGCCTCCAGATCCCTCGGTTCGAGGACCACAATGGCTCCTCAGCCAAGAAGAGGGCAGTGGATGCCTCACGGCAGGCCCGGAAGCGGAAGGGCGTAGAGGCCCCCTCTCGTCCCGCTACGGAGACGCAGGCTGATGACTCCAAACTTGGTTGGTATCCTGTGCTGACTGACTTGGGTCTGGACATGAACCAAGCCATTCAGTTGGTCAGGAAAGTGTACGAGCAGTACGACGAACTGGGAGCAAAGCAATGCCTGCAAGCGATGATCAGCAAGAGCAACGAGGCGAGGACACCGAAGGCGTACATCAGGGCAATCGTCAAGAAGATGTACGGCCTGTAGTCTTCAGGGTCCATGGCAGGCCCGTCCCCTTGCCACGCCCTCGGGTGTTCAAGGGTCGGGCCGTGTCAATCGCAAGCCCCAAGGCAAGAGCATGGAAGGGGGCGGTCAGGGCTGAGGCGGAGCATGCAGCAGCGGCGAGTGGATGGACACCCTCGCACCGACCCCTCCGGCTCTCCTTGGTGTTTGTGTACCAGAGACCCAAGAAGCATTTCGATTCCAAGGGACTGGTGCTGGAGAAGTATGCCCACGCCTACATGACCGCTCGGCCCGACATCGACAACCTCGCCAAGATGATCATGGATGCGATCAACGATGTGCTGTACGTCGATGACTCACAGGTGATCTACCTGACGGCGACCAAGCAGTACGGTGCTGAGGACGGCGTGCATGTCACGCTCCAAGAGATTGACCTTGCATCACTCCCGATCGCGTAACTTCTTCGCCTCGGCGTACTCTCGGTTGGCTGACCTGATCGCCTCACGCACCTCTGGCGGCAGGTCATCTGACTCCAACATCTTGCGAAGTTGGTAGTCGGCTGACCGCACCTCAGCCCGGCTGGTCTCGGTGAGCAACGGATCGTAATACTTTCGCAGCGGCCCGATGGGTTGACCCAGTCCGATGGTCGCACTGAGAACCAGCAACCGCTCCCAAGCCTCGGATCGCTTGGCTTCATCAGGCTCCGTGGACACCGCAGCCACCTGCTCAAAGATGTCAATGACCGATGGCACACCGATTGGCATCAGGGCTTCGGTTGCCTCTGTGCCAAGGCGGCGTGGGTCAATGCGAGTGCCAACCGTGGCAGCGTTCTCGACCTCGTTGGCAAGGTTGCCCATGACCCGAGAGAAGATAAAGCCCAGCGGGCCAGCCTTACGGGTGAAGACCTCTTCAATCAGAGTCTTGTCCAGACCATCAGCGAGACGCTGCTTGTTCAGTTCTTCCAAGACCTTGTCCGCTTCGTCCTCGTCATCCAACAGCAGGGATGCGATGACTGCGGTGGACATGGCCCGAGCAAGAATGCTGATGCCGCCGTTGCCAAGCACAGCCACGGCTGTCTTCTTGAGGTTGTCCGATGTGTTCTCAGCCTCCATGATTCTGGACTGAGTCTTCAGTGGGTCGGACGAGAAGGTCAGGATGTACGCAGCAGGGCTGGCATTAACTCTCTGCACTGCGGTAACCCGTGCATCGTCCAGTGGTGACGAGGTGTTCTGGGTGTTACGAACGTCAAGGCTTGCTGCAAAGACATCGTCCTTGGTCACAGCCTCGGCTTCGTTGCGACCCAGCACCGCTGCCGCCACGATGAAGCGGTCAAGGTGACGAAGCACTCGGATTGCTTTGGGCGTGGAGGCAATAGCGTCACGAATGTCACCAAGGTGCTTCATGGATTCTTGCCGGTCACCACGCTTTACAGAATCAAGCAGTGAACCAAACGATGCGAACGCCGTCTGGAAGATGTCAGTGAAGTCGGTGACATCCTTCTCGCTGGCAAGGCCATCGTCCCGCGTGAACACGATGCGACGATCAATGGCGGACGAGTGGTCACGGTCCCAGAAGTAGCCGCTGTTCGCCAGCACCTTGTCTTCGTAGAACTGATTGAACTTACCAGACACCAACAGTTGTGATGCCCGTGCCATGCCATTTGCCAGCATGCCAAGGCTGAACGTGTCACTCAGCAACAGGTTGTTGAGGCCACCCAACGCAACCTTCACGAATGTCTCAGGGTTAGCGGCGATTGCAGTACCCGCACCGATGGCAACGATCTGACCCAGAGGACCGGGGTTCATGTTGGACGGGATCAGGCCAGTTGCATAGGCAAGGTGGGTTCGCAGGTTACGAACGCCAGTAGTACCAAGCACACCTTCAACGGCTTCTGCTGACTGAGGGTCGGACAGGGCGGACCAGATCACACGGGTTGGTTCTGCCATGTGTGCCAACTTCAAGGATTGATCGGCATGCTCAAGGAAGTCTGACATCATGTCACCAACCACCGTCACGCCACCACCGACACGCTTGATGGTGAAGCCTGCATTCTCAGCAAACTGTGGACCGACTGCACCGCCGCCTATGTTGAGAACCTCTTCGACCTTCTTGATGCTGGAACCTTTGACCTTGCGTGGCTCGTAGTCCTTGGTGACTGGAGGGATGTTGCCGGTCAATCGGTACAACGCGGACATCGCCTTGGGCTTGAGCATCTTGCCCCGAAGATCCTTCAGGTCTTTGACCACGCCAACGATGTCAGGGTCCGACACTTTCATCCCTTGACGGAATGCTTCAATGTCACCCACAAGGTCAGCACCCTTGATGCTCACCGGCTCGGCTGCTCCGTCAGTTGGAACTTGGAACGCCAACTCTTGAACCTTGGCATCCTCTGCACTCTTGCCACCAGCACGGCGGACCTTGCCTCGCAATTGCCCGAGGGTATGCTCATCGAGAGCAACCAACTTCATGGCCTGACCCAAGGTGATGGTGATCTCCTGTTGGTTGCCAGCCTCATCCCGGTACTTGAACACCCGGAACTCTTGGCGACCAAGGCCCTTGGACCCGGAGGTTCGTGCCATGAAGTCGCGGAAGTCACGGAAGCCACGCTTCTTGACGATGCGGTTGGCAGACTCAATCAGGTCACGGCTGTCTGACTTCATGCGATCTTCAGCAGCAGCAAGCACTGCGTGATCATCAGTCAGGCCAATCTCACGCAAGCCTGCACGCAAGTCCAAAGCCCCACGGCGACCCAAGGCTGATGACATCTCACCCCGAACACCCGAACCCAAGGCTCGACCAAGTCTTCGGGCATCGTCACCGCCAGCCATAGCAGCCACGATTCGCTCAATGCGATCAGCGATTGCAAGACCACGGTTGTTCTGATCGTCACGGAACGCCTGACGGTCAGACTCGTACAGGGCCTTGGCCTCATTCAACTTCTCGGTTGCCTGCTCAGTCAGGTTCTCGACTTCGTTGAAGAGCTTGGCACTCTTGGCTGAGGTGGTAAGCCGGATTGCATCTTCGATCAGGGACTTCATCTTCTGACGGGTATCGTCAGCCATCTTCCTGCTGTTCGCCTGCTTCATCAGGGTGTTGGCTCGGACTCTCTGGCCCCGTGCATCTACCTTGGCTGCTTCCAGATACACCCGTCTGGTCAGACCCATGATCTGGTTGGCGGTCAGCCGTGGCTTGCTCAACGCTTTGAGATACTTGCCGCGAATAGACACGGGCAAGTGATCAGTCACCACATCGACTGCAAGCCGTCGCATCTCTTCGTAACGCTGCTCACGAGCGACAGCCTTGTCGTACTTGCGTTCAGCAGCCTGACGCTCACGCTCGATCTCTCGCTCTTTCTGCTCGGTCATCCGACCCTTGAGAGCCTCACGCTTGGCCTCAGCCTCAGCCTTGATCTTGCCGATGGCTTCTTCCCTGCTCTCACGCAACTCGCTACGAAGTTCTCGCAGTTTCTCCGTGCGTTCGACACGGTTGTTGCGACGTTCAGCAAGCACCATGACCTTCTGAACCGCCAGCATTTCCTCCATGCCACGCATTGCTGCAAGAGCAGGCGACATACCCTGCCGTGAACGAAGCAGGTCACGCTGCTCCTCAACGATATTTTGCATGGCTTCTTGGAAGAACTGACCGGCAACCTCACCAGACTTGACCGTGGCCTGCTCGTTCTTCTTCAGTTTTCGCTCGACCGCTTGCAGCCTTCGTTCCAGTGCAGACCGGGTTACGATTCGTGCCTTGCTCAAGCCTTCGTACAGTTCGTCAGTGTCCAACGTGCCTCGGGGTCCGGTTGGCATGGACTGCATGTCCACACCTTCGGTCTTCACGAACGGGTTGACGCGGGCGGATGAGACATCAGGCTCGGCTGGACCAAGGCTTGGGTTATCGCCACGGTCGTAGCCCAACTTCTTGGTTGCGGCATCAGCAGCGACGGCAAAGTCTTGCACCGAAGGATCGCCGTAAGTCTTCTCCATGTGGACATGGGTGAAGTAAAGACCCTTCTCGAAATACCAAAGGTCAGCCTGAGCGGCAGCGTTGGAGATGTTGCCGACTCGACCCTCAGCCTCAAGCATCTCATTGGCTCGGGCAATGCCACGCTTGGTGATGGTTCGCAACTCAGCACGATCTTCACCAGTGCCGGGGGCATCCAACGTTTGGTCTCGGGTCTTGAGGTATGTGTTGATCGGAGTCATCACAGCCTTCTTGACCGGGTCTTCTTCCTTGAATCCGTCTACCCCGTATGCATTACGCTCTACGGTTGCTGCTTCGATGAAAGCAACCGGGTCGCTGCCATTGCCTGCTTTGGCATACAGACCCCAGTCACGCTTCTTGTTGCTTGCAAACTCTGGGTTGAACTTGTGAATGGACACGGCCCAAGCAGCGTCACCCCTGATGCTGACAACGACACGCTTGCGATGGAACTCGATGGTGCGACGGTCGTTCTTGGGTGGCTTCTCAACGACAGTGACCTCATCTTCCATGCGGTCTGCAATACCCTGAGCCTCGGCAATATCAGCGTCATCAATCTTGCCAGCACGGGACTTCTTCGCCAACCTCTTGACGGCGTTGCGATCCTTACGGTTGGTTACAAACTGATCTGCCCATGCGAGCAACTTGCCGCCGCCCACTTTCTGGACATCGTTCTTCCGCACGATCTTGGCATCGGCAAACTTCTCAAGGCGAAGCAAGTCAGCCTCAGTGACCGTGCCTGCGTCCACCTTGTCGAACACTTCATCAACCACCGCACGATCTGCGTCCGTGATGTCCTGCTCTTTCATCCAAGCACGGTGCTGCTTGGCGTTGCGGTTGAAATGCTTCTTGGCTTCCAGCAACTTGGCGGTGAAGCGGATCTCCTGCATCGGATCGTACTGAGTGGAGATGCCACCCTGTCGCCCGAGGGTTCTGGTGAACCACAGGTCCATGGTCAACGGGTTGTATACGCCGTTCAGGTTGAGCCAGAATGCACCCAGTTTGGGTCCAAGCACCAAGGAGTTGTAGCCGTCTTGGGAAGCCAACTCACCACCGATTGACTCGGGCAACGCAGGCTTCTCAATGCCAGCACCCTGC
>VMHT01082605.1_pt1 | contig 20645 bp, 34 predicted proteins | sample 4693611 | NCBI WGS metagenome assembly VMHT01 (sample SAMN12280063, study PRJNA550983) | marine metagenome | isolation source: seawater sampled from same location over 5 years 0.02-0.2 micron viral filtrate | place: USA: collected off the coast of southern California halfway between the port... ...
CTGGAGTCCACTCGGGATTAAGAAATATCACACAGGCTCTGTCGCCCAGTTTGTCAGTGTGCCAATGCAGACTAGCACCTTGGCTGTATCTGTTTATGAATGTTTTTGTGCGACCCTGAGGTAAATCAAACTGATCACTTATACAGTATCCACTGTGAGCACGGAATTGATCCGTGGGCAAAGCAAATAGTTCTATCCATTCTGAACTGTTACTGCCTTTTCGATCGCGGTCGGTATTGAACATGGGCCGGTTCCACTTGACCCAATCAGGGTGTTGTTCAGTTGCACCACTGTACTCTGTGTACAAGTGTAGAGCATAGTCAGGATCTAGTGCATTTGGTGTGATTGTGTACATGCAGTTATTTAGTGTTACACCTGCCACAGTCAAATAAATAACAGTATGAATCATGCACAAGAACTCAGTTTACACACAGTTAGACACAATGTACACAAATTGGGTAATCGCAGTCTGCATTTAGAACTGTGGCACACACCTGATCACTCTGTTACATGGTTGCCTATACCTAAGAATGGTTATAGTGTGGTCAAAGAAGTTGTGAGCATAAACAACTGGCAAATGAGTTATTGGCATGGGGATAGTGAAATACAGGGCCAAAGTTTCTGTGTTATACGCAATCCTATCACACGTCTGTTCACCGGACTCAGAGAGTTCTACAGCCGCACAGAAGACCCTGTGTTGGGAGTTCTCAACTGGCCTGATATGTTGGATGCATTCTATCAAGAACCACAACTGTTTGACGAGCATTGCGAACCACAATGCTTTTATCTGCATGGCTTTAGGCCTACTCGTTGGATAAGATATAACAGCATGGCCAGTAACCTAGCACAATGGAGTCAGTTTCCACCTAATAAAATTATCAATCAACAGAGTGCTAACACATCAAAAGCAGGTAACTTGTGGAATCTCTACTGCAAATATCAACAACAAGCCAATCGCATACTGGCTAGTCATTGGAAGTGTGACATGGACTTGTGGCACAATCCACTTGGAGAGGTTGACAATCTGCTGTGATCTGTTATAATAAACTATGACTAACACAGACTTCACACTATTTCGCATAGGATATATCAATCCTAGAACTAACCAACACACAGATTGCGGTGAGACCAGAGGCTGGTATGCTGATCGTTTTGTTGCTGAGTGTGAGAGTATGGGCCTAGTAGCAGTTGTAGAGCGTACTTCAGACGATCAAAGTCTAGCAGACTTCATAATCAATATGTCTACGGATGAGCATAATGACTCGTTAGAGTCTTAATACTGCCAAAGTCCAATCGCCTAGTAGGATCTAAATCAAACTGATCACTGTGATCCATTTCTATTTCAGGAAACTCACGTTCTAGAGTGTGAGGTTGATATTGAGGCTGACCAGTCATAGCATCTTCTGACCACATCCATTTGCAGTCTGGTACCTGTTTGTACCACTTGCTGAGTATGGCATACTGTTTTTCTACAGTTTTTACCAGTCTATCATACTCTACTTGATTCCATGGTATGTGTATGCTTTCTGGATACTTGTTATTATGACCCCATCTGCCTGTGTATCTAGCACGGTACCAACTTTGTATTTGAGCATTAACATCTTTTCTAAGTATCACCACAGCCTCAGTTAGTCTAGCATTTTCAATGAGTTTCTCAAACACCCATGGCGTTCTATTTAGATGTCCTGGGAATATCTTTACGCCTATCTGTGTTTGGTCTGCTAACATTCTGAGCAACTGTTTCTTGTGCCAATTAGCAGGAACTGAATTGTATCTTTCTACTCTTTCTTCTTTAAAGAATGCTCTTTGTTGTTGCCTAACATTTTCAAAGTTCATATAGTTAAATGCTTCTCTGATATTTTTAACACCATGGTGGTCACATAAAATAGTGTGTATTCTAGTACTTACTGTTCTAGGGGTTGCTAAAGTCAGGATCATTATAATAGTATTTATTTAATTATAAATATGTTTGCATGGAATTTTATAGCAAAGTAACACATTTACATCTAGAGCCTACTGGAGACTGTAATGCTCAATGTCCTTTGTGTCCTAGAAACGTTTGGGGCAGTAAACATATAAATGCAGATGTTAGTACTGATCACTTAGATTTAAAACTGTTAGATCAAATAGATTTAGATATCAATGATGTATTAATAAATGGTAACTATGGTGATTGGTTAATGCACCCTGATGCAATTGAAATGGTACAGTTAATCAAAAACAAATGGAATCCTCACATACAAATTAATACTAATGGTGCGGCAAGGAATAAAAAGTTTTGGCAAGATGCAGGACAACTTGATGTGACTATGGAATTCTCTATAGAAGGTGTTGATCAAGATGTACACAGTTATTATAGACGTAACACACAACTGCATAGATTAATGGAGAATGCAGAAGCATATATTAATGCAGGTGGCAAAGCAACATGGATAATGACAGTATTTGAACATAACCAACATCAAGTAGAAGCATGTAAACAGATGTCAGACTCTATGGGGTTTGATAAGTTTGAAATACGTTACAGTCATAGACAGATGACTGGTAATCCTAGTCCTATTATGAATAATGATATGCAGGTCGAAAATTGGTTATGGCCTACTGAAGCAAACAAAGAGTTTGATACTAAGGTATACGAAAAACAATTACAACGTGATGTAGCCAGACAAAACATACAAGGCAGTATTATTACCAGAGACCACAGAGCAAAGTGGGTCAGTAATGATAATGTTAATTGTAATGTTAAAGATACTAACAGCATATATGTTAGTGCTAATGGAGAATTAACTCCTTGTTGTTATCTTGGTAAAAACATTACATGGGATAATGTATGCGACCTATTAGATGTTCCTAAAAACTTTAATCGATTGACAAGCGATAAGGCTAGTGTTATACTTGAACATAGATTTTGGAAAACACTAGACAGCACACTTCAATCGGATACGGTATGTTCTGTTTGTAATTTTAATTGTAAGAATAAAAAAGTAGATAGACGTAAAAGACAATCAGCATGAAAATAGAATTTTGGTTACCTAGTGGAGGAAATGGAATGCCTGCAACAATGCATTCTAATAAAATTCATACCTCAGTAAAAGAATGGTGTAATCAACAACACATAGATTTTGAATATGTTTTTACTGAACGCAAAGGATACAAATATTTTGTAAAATTTCCTAACACAGAAGATTATTTAATTTTTAAACTCACGTATACAGAACATCCTTTTAAATTTAATTACGACGACGAAGTTAAACTTTAATCTGCTCTAGTATTTTATCTGCAAACAACTTATTTCCTTTTTCATTCATATGATTTACAGTACCTGGATTCTGTAAGAATATATCTACACCGTTTACATAATTAGGCCACTTGCTAGTAAAGGTATCATTGTCTGTAATATTAGAAGTTCCTATTACAGGTATTGCACTTAATTTATTATAACACCAATCTACAAGTAATTGATGTATAAAATCAGCATGTTCTTTATCCCAATGATGTTTAAAGAACGATAATGCTGATTCTGTTTGCTTAGTAGTGTTTCCGTTATCCCATGCATACTCTAAGTCAGCAAACATTAGATCACAGTTGCTATGCAGTACATCGTCGATATGTGCTGTATTGTTTTTACTGTATATTCTATTAGGCGATGTAATACTGCATATAGCAATATCAAAATCATTTATGTCTACTTGTTCTATTTGTTTACATATTCTATATTGACTTACACCTGCTTGGGCAACATTCGTAACTTGGTGGTGTTGTTTAAGAATATTAGGCCAACCTAAGTAATCAGAATATTTTGTATTCCAATCTGCGGCCCAACTATCCCCTATTAATAAAACCTTCATCTAATATCAATTGGTCTATGTCTATAGTGTTATAACCTATAAGTCTATCTTCTGTACCCTTGTGGTCTATACTATGCATAGTGTTTGTGTGGTTTAAAAAGAATACACCTGAACCTTTTGTACTAGGAGAGGTATATTGTGCTTCTCTAAAATGTGTGCCGGCACCTATGTTGTCTTTGAGATTTATAATTAATACTGCAACTATGTTTCTATTATCAACATGTTCTCCCATAGTGAATTGCGGCTTGTCTAAAAATAATTCTACATTACGATTTGCTTTGACAGTTTCGAATCTACCTTTCCATGCTTGTTCTACTACTGGTAAGTTAGAATCTTGTACATGTTTTAGTACAGATGTAAAGTGTTCTTCCCAAGTATTCACAAAGGCATCAATGCCTGTATTTTCTTGTAGTGTGAATCGTTTTTTATTGTGACTAACAGGTCGATCTATATAGAATGTTATTTCAGGCAAATCAAAATTATGTATCTCCCATATAGGAAAGTCATCAGGTGCATATAAATTATTTTCGGCTATAATTTGATTCACTGTGAGCATATGATTATTTATAAGATGTTATAAATATTTGTATGAAAAAACATATTCTAATTATTGGCGGCAGTCATTGTTGCGGGTACCTAAACAATGCAGGTACAAATGATTGGATTCATATGTTAAGTTTAGATTATGATATAACTGTTATGGCACTTCCTGGTACCAGTAATCAAACTTGTAAACTTATGTTAGATCATTATTTAGAGTCACATAGCAAACCAGACCATATAATATTTGAAGCCATGCCAGGCAATAGACTAGACTTAGGGTGCAATGCTACTGCTGTTCCTATCATAGACATAGAACATAACAAACGTTTCATTGCAAGTAGACGAGGACATGCATTTGAATGTGGATGCGAATTCAATGAACCAGACGATGGAAAACCATTATGGCGTTCTTACATATGCAGTGATCAAACAGGAATGATCGCAAGAGATAAACCAGAACTTAAGAAATGGATCGACTATGGTGTAATGATAGGAACTATACCTATGAACAACGACTATGGCTTTATTGAAACTAGTTATATTAAGGCACATTCTCATAATATTCCATTTAGTTGGTTTATGATGAATCAACATATGTGGGAAAACAACAAAGAACATTTTACTACATTAGAAAAATCTAATCCTGCATTAGACATCACAGGCTTTGTTTGCAAATCTGAATCTCCTAATCATATGAGCAAGGCAGAAAATATTAAATTACATTTAATAGTAAGAAAAGCAATAGAATCAAAATAACCACTTTTATTAACTCATATGTTAATAATCGATAAATAGTAGCGGAAGAACCATCCAATCTTCCAACAGAACGGGTTGAAGAGTATCTATGTAGCGGTATGTATCCGCTGTAGGCTGTAATGCAACAGTACAACAAACGTATTCAATAAAAGTTAAGGAACTTTTGACGAACTGGCAAGAGCAATGCCTTGTGATTTGGGTTAACAACTGAACTTAGGAGAGTGTAATGACTGCACAAGTAATGAGATCGGTTGCCCATGGTATACGTGACTCGTTGCGAGTAGTGAGGAGAGCAGACAGTAATGAAACTGGTATGCTTTTATTAACAACTGCAATTATGTTAACCGTGTGGTTAGCGATCAAACCAATTATATAGTTTTTATATAAGAACCATATATAAACCTTTAGGCCTCTTCGGAGGCCTTTCTTTTGATAAATAGTTACATAATTTAGGAGATATGCAATGCCAGATGCAGTAAACAGAACATACCCTAGTGCTGACGCAGTAGCAGATTGGTATGTTAGTAAGAGTGAAACAGTTTCATCTACTTCAGACCTTGTAGTAGGACAACATATAGGTGCTTCGGCTCCTGGTGGTGTTGGAAAGCCTGCAGACTTTGAAGGGCTAACACCTATACTACGAGTTGATAATCCTGCTGATGGTTGGAACAATGGTACGCCATACGTGGTATACTTTATTAAAACTGTTGATGGTTCAAGACAATTTTGGAAAGCCACTAATGCAGATCCAAGTACATTGGCTGAACTAACATCTGGTGATGAATACGACTTTATTACTCCATACCAACCACCTATAGTTTAATACTTGACAATAACCTTTTTTGATACTATAATACACTTATGACTAAGTTATTAGAAACACTCAAAGGGTTATCTCATGATCATGAACTATTCTACGATTACCTTATTGAAATAGGCCAAGACCTAGAAGACTTATCCGATATTAGAACACCTGACAACTATGTAGATGGATGCCAGAGTGCTGTTTGGGTAGCAGTAAAAGATAATAACTATGTTGTAGACAGCGATGCATTTATTGTTAAGGGCGTAGCAAAGGTTATAACAGAAGAAGCAAACAGTATGACTAATACTGAAACACTTAGTTTGAAACACTTCTCTGATGTAACCAAGTTTCTAACTGTTCAACGACAACGAGGAATGCAAAGTATTATAAACAGAATACGTGAATTATCAAGTGAGGCTATATGAATTTTGTACCATACGTAATTGAAAAAACATCTAACGGCGAACGCAGTTATGATATCTATAGTAGACTATTAAAAGAAAGAATAGTTTTCTTAAACGGTGAGGTTAATGATGCTGTTAGTAACAGTATCTGTGCTCAGTTACTCTTTTTAGAAGCAGAGGACAGTGATGCAGACATTAATTTTTATATCAACTCACCAGGCGGAGTTGTTACAAGTGGTATGGCAATGTATGACACAATGCAATACATCAAGCCAGATGTATCAACTATAGTAATGGGACAAGCGGCCAGCATGGGTTCATTCCTTGCTAATGCAGGTGCGGCAGGTAAACGTTTTATGTTACCAGGTGCAAGGCACATGATTCATCAACCATTAGGTGGTGCTCAAGGACAAGCAAGTGACATTGAAATTCGTGCTAAAGAGATTGTGCGTATCAAACGTGAACTCACAGAAGCATACGTTAAACATAACACCAAAGGCAAAACATACGAAGAGTTTGAATCGGCAATGGATCGTGATAACTTCATGACTTCACAAGAAGCATTAGACTTTGGTCTTGTAGACGAAATTATTACTAAAAGATAAGTTTCAGTATCATAGTATCGATTTAGAATTTTCATACTAAATAACAGTATGAGCATAGAAAAATTTGATCCTAACGATATAGAAAATCGAGCAAGACCCGACGGCTTTTTGTTTAACAAAAAGAAAGAAGAAGAACACCCAAACTGTGGAACTCCAGAGTGTTGTGGCACTTGTGATACAGCAGACACTGAAAGTGATTCCAATGGCTGACTTTAGTTTCTTAGAACTGTCTTACGATCCTGCTGTATATTCAACAGAAAACATTTCTAACGATTTAATTAAATTAGGTTTCATTCATAGAAGTCAACATAAAATGGGCCAAGTAGGTTTTTGGAATCATCGCGAATGTATTTTTCTATTACGCAAAACTACAAGTAATCGAATGCCTTACATAAGCGGCTTAGGTGTGTTAGGCAGTATAGAAGACATCAATACCTTTGATGCAAAGTTTGATGGTACTAGTGATTTTTTTAAAATAGAAAATTCGTTTGGAATTAATACATACATTATTCAAGAAAATCAAATAGATCCTGATATAGAAAATTCTTATACTATAGTTAATTCAACTACACCTTCTATGTCTGCTTTTAAAAATTTTACAGGTATCAAGTTAAATATTTTTAACAATGAGATATTAAAACATTTTAGCGAACTAGGTTTTAGTTACACTGATGTATCTGATAACTATTCAAAATTTGTTTCACCTAATAAAAAATTTACGATTATGTGTAGTAAGTCTGTTCACGAAGATAAAGGCGTACCTACAATATTAGTAGATACGCATGACGTATTTAAAGCAACTGCATTCTTTGTATCTAATAATTTAGAAATACCTACTTTTGATTTAACTAACCAGCAATCATTAGGTAAATTAGATTTTAAGATAAATGCTTATAACTGTAAGGCTTGGGGCAACGAACAAAGTTATACTATAGAAAACTTTTTAGGTAATGTATTTGGTTCTCTAGATATTATTTTTAGGCAACGTAAACAATACCTACACATACAAGAAACTACATTAGACAGTTATTATGCAAACGAGACAAGATAATCTAAAAAATTTTACTAACTGGTTAGATTGGCGTCCTAATAGAATTACAAGTGATGTTAGCACAGTTATTATAAACCATATATGTGATGAGTTAGGATTTACAAATAGGGACTTTCAAGTAAAAGGAAAAGAGATTAGATTTGCTGAACAATCTAATTTAGCATTCTTTAAAATAAATTTAGATAAACATGTTTGATTATTGGGAAAAAATACAGTCACTTAAAGAAGATGATGTCTTAGAAGAGATTAAAAAACTTCACGACAAATATTTTAAACTTAGCGAAACATCTCCTATGCGTAATCAACTACAAGGAATGATATCTCTTGCACAGGCTCGATATAATGACATTCAAGTATTTAGACAAAACGAAGCAGTACTTGAAGAAGAAACAAAAACTATTGACATAGGCGAAATAGAATCTACGGAATATTATCCAGATTATACTAAAAAAGAGATTGTAACTCATTTAGCAAAATTTTATTATGACAGGCACGGACCTGTTAAAGAAGAAGCAGTAGAACCTGCTGTTAGGAATGTGCCTGAAGATACTACAGCAGAACGTGTAGCACAAAATAAGAAAGCAAATTTTGAAGAAGAGCACAAAGAATTATTAGACGACATACCAACACTATTTCCAAAGGACAAAGATGAATAATACATTTCACGTAATAAAAACTATTCCACTATATCTTACATTTATAGATTCTGGAAATAGAGAAATAAGATCTGTAAACGGAAAGTTTTCATATAGTTTGAGAACACAGTTATTAGAAAATGTTAGCAATGAAGATATATTTTTATATCAAAATGTTAGTTTTCAAACTTGTAACGATTTCTTAGAAAAAAATCTTTATCAAAGCATTGTATATTCATTTGAAGAAGCAGACATTACAAATAAATTTTTAGTAGAGTTTGATAATAATTTTATTGTATTGCCTAATGTATCTGAAGCAACATTACTTCCTGCCTTACATGCAAAGTTAAATTCTATATGTCACGAAGCAAGTGAAATAGATATGGTAAATTTAGAATACGGCGACGGTCTTAAATATAATTATGTTAATGTTGATGGCATATATGAAGCATTACCTACTATGGAATCTTGGATAGGTAAACTTAGTTTTTGGGAAACACCATGGTGGTTTAGAAAAGACTTTAGTACATTTGATAACTATGCAAAAGATCAAGAAGAGTTAGATCAATTCTTAAATGATGCTAAACGTCAAAGTGATATTAATGAAATGGGTAACCATGTAGAACGTTTTCACAGAGAGATTACAAATCAATTATCGCCTACTAATGCAGAAACAACAGGCGAACTTGTTCACATAGATTTCAAGAACAAAAACAAAAATAAAGATTGACAATTCATATATTTGTAGTATAATATAACTATGAGCAATTTCTTGGCGACCGAACAACAAGGTTTAGAATTATTATATAGAGGAGAGTCTATACATGATGTTGCCTTTAGTGAAGTAGACAAGTTTAATAGTTTATGTGAGCAATTAGAACTTCTACCTATTAGTAACGAAGCACTTATTAGTAAAGAGTTTAATATACCACAGCATTATAAAGAACTAGATGTAGAAACATACATACGCAATAAGGTTCCACAAAGCAGAGATTCAGACGTGTCTGTCAACGCAAGAGTAGAACAGGAACTTGCTATGTACAATGAACGAGGATTATATCCTATATTACAACTGCTGATCTATATTATAGATACTATGCGTAAGTATAATTTAGTGTGGGGAGTAGGCAGAGGCAGTAGTGTTTCTAGTTATATACTCTATTTATTGGGTGTTCATAAAGTAGACTCACATAAATATAACTTAGATATAAAGGAATTTTTAAAATAATGGTACAACGTAGAACTAACAACGGACAGATTATAGATTTAGATCAACTCTTTGCTCAACAAGGCGACCGTCCTGCTGTTGGCAATATGCGTACTGATGCACAAGGCAATGTACTAGATGAGTATGGTAACATTGTAACACCTAAAGAAGAACGGGTAAGAGCATACTATAAAGACAATCCTAAAAGCAGTACAGCACAACAATCAATAAAAGGCCAAGAAAGTCAGCAACCTTTAGACACTTCTACAGCAGATGTTAAAACTGCTAAGACACAAAAAGAAAATATTAGAACAACTAAAATCAAACCAGACACACAAAAGCAACCAGAACCAGAGGCACCACAAGGTGAGAGTTTTGATGAACAAGAGCCCTTAGGCTTCAAAGAGGTAGAACTCCCCAACGGTGATATAGATATGGTTCCGTATTACACACAGGAGGATGCACCAGATGGCGAGGATAAAGCCACTTAAAGATAATATCTTTTGTACAGATGCCGACTTTGGCGACCAGACTACTCAGTCGGGTATTATTATAAAATCGACTATGGGGAAAGAAACAGGTATTACCCCACGATGGTTTAAAGTATTTGAACTAGGTCCTGATATAGATTGGCTTAATATAGGCGAATGGGTTTTAGTTGAATACGGCCGATGGACAGAAGGACTTAAAGTACAAGACGAACGACTAGAACCAGACGAAAAGATCTGGAAGGTTGATCCTGCAGGTTGTTTAGCAGTAAGCGATTCTAAACCACAAGACGTTAATATAAATTCAATCAAAGACGCAGTACAGAAAAAAACATTATGAGAATGCCAGGAAATAAAACTAGCATAACAACTACAGGTGCTGTAGGAAGTATCTTATTGGTTTCAGTTATATGGGACCAACTATCTGCTTGGTGGCTGATATTATCAATCTTTTTAATAATAGTTGCTATAGGTAATGAATCAGGAAAAAAATAATGCCTTATATACAAAAAACAAATCCAGAAACAATCAAAGAACAGTTATATCAATGGTACGGTGTAATGACCGATCCACGCATTGACGGTTTTAATGGCTGGGCATGTAAACAAAAAATTTACGAAATAAAAATGGAATGTGATCGTTTACTTGCACGAGACGATTGTCCTACTTATGTAGATGAAGACAAGTGGCTTGAAGAACAACGAGAAGACAGAGCAGTAGCACGTCTACAAGGCAAAGACGGAGTTCCGTTTGTATCGTAATGTTGCCTTTTCATAAACTTCAGCATTTCATAAGTCGCGATCTTACACATATAATTGTTACCGCAGGTAAAACAGCAACACAGACTTTAGGCGGCTGGGGATTAGAACTTAACCCTCCTTACAAAGACTTTGAGCCTACAGAAGCAGAAGTATTACAAGAGTTAAGTAATGGCAGAGACATAACATTTTTAATTAGGCATCCTGCAGATAGATACATTTCAGGTATTAAAGAAATTGTTTTTAATCATTCGCTAGTAGATTTAGATAATATTCTCGGTAGAGGTGCTAAAACAAATATAGAAAATGATGTTGCTTTTGACAAAATGTTATCTTACTGGCATACTAAACAAGCATGGTGGCATGCATTAGATCAAGTAATAAACTTTTGGCTAGTTAATGAAAACGATAGCATACCAGACTTTAGCATTAATAGAGATCCACATGTTGGTAACTGGTTGGCCCATATAGATACATTTATAAATCATGCAGATAGTAACAACTTAGACAATTTACAGATTGTTAATATGATTGATCTTTCTTACTATGGTGCTAAAGAATATAACATAGACTTTCCTTTACATCATTCATCTAAAATATCATCTCACATGAATACTATAATACAAAACATTTTAGTAAAAGACGATAGATTCAAAAATTTTATACGTCCAGAGCAGGATATTTACGAACACTTATTAAAAAGCAAATATTATTACAGGGTAGATAATGCACACCCGAGAAAGGAGTATAGAAAGTATGAGTTCTAATAAAACATTAAAGTTGGCCATTATAGGTAAAGGCTTTGTAGGTTCAGCAGTTAGCAATGGGTTTGACAAAAACGTAGAACAATTTATAATAGATCCAAAGTATAATGATAACACATTAGACGATATGATAGCATTCGACCCTTCGATATGTTTTATATGTTTGCCTACACCTCAGCAACAAACTCATCAAGACGTAGATGTAAGTTATGTTAGAACAGCATTATCGTCATTAAGTACTTTAGGCTATAAAGGAATAGTAGTTATAAAAAGCACTATTACTCCTAACCATTTAACAAAAATGAAATCTGATTTTAAATCTTTGAAACTAGTATATAACCCAGAGTTCCTTACAGAAGCAAATGCACTTCAAGATTTTATAGATCCTGACATGCAGATACTAGGCGGCAAATGGAGAGACTGTGAAGCAGTAGAAAAGGCGTACATAAGATATAGTGCTGTAAAAATTGTTCCTACATTCAAAGTAGACTTAATCACAGCAAGTCTTATTAAGTATACTATTAATAGTTGGTTAGCAACAAAGGTTACATTCTTTAATGAAATATATGATCTGTTTAAAAATAGTGGTGCTCATGCATCATGGGATCAGTTTACTGAAATGGTAAAGAATGATCCACGTATAGGCGATAGTCATATGCAAGTACCTGGCACAGACGGTAAGCAAGGCTTTGGCGGCCATTGTTTTCCTAAGGATACAAATGCATTAATTTATTATGCTAAACTTGTTGGCGTCAAATTAGATGTATTAGATAAGGTTATTAAAAAGAATAATACTTATAGATGAAACTAGATATTAATTTAATATTTCATGAAAGCATGGTACCTGGCTACTTTGCTGAATCTAATCAGCATATCCACACATTCAAATATTACGAGTTCATGCAATCATATGTTTCTAAAGTTGATCCTGAATTTGATATAGGTATTAATTATCAATGTGTGTTTACTAAATCTTATAAAGATGTAGAAGTATTACCTAATTGTGTAAATGTTGTTTTTGTTCCTATGAACTATCCTCTTATACAACAATTAGAAAAAATTGAACCTACTATGTTAGACGACTTATATAGATTAGATGATCATAGTAATGTTAAACTTGTACTTGATTACAATAATGAAACATTACTGCCTGGTAACTTTGATCAAAGAGGCAAGTCAGGATTTGTTGGAGAAATAGATTACAGCAGATTTTATTGTTCTAATGCTGGCTGTAATAGAGACAATGTAAAAGATCGTTGTAACTTTAAACACATTATTCAAAACTTATGCTATTTTGGTTACTGGTATTCTAAAGTATTAAAAGAACAGCCTTTCATAGACGAGCCAAACTTAATTTACACTTATAAAAATAAACAAGCACCTATACGATATTTTGCACCTAGCAATATGTTTAGACCAGGTAGGGCACAATGTATTGTTCAAATGCATCATGAAGGTATGCTACTTGATACTGAATGGAATATGAATAAGTTTAATGATGTGTTTCAGCAAATGGAAGATGCAAAAATCTCAAACACTTATAAACAAAATCCATATGTCGATGAGTACTTAGAATTATTTGGCAAAGCACCTAGGCTTATGAGTTGGCCATGGAAGAAGTCGTTTAATAAAAAACGTGTTTTAGAAGATCAAGGTAAATTTATAGAAATTAATCCTGGTGCCGGATTAGATAACTATGATTCGTTCAATACTGATTTAATCAGTAACATTCAATTATACATAGTTCAAGAAACATTTTCAGAGTATCATGGAGAAGAACCTATAGATCCAAACAAGCCTATGCGAGTAATAGATATTACAGAAAAAACTTTTAAAGGATTTATATATGGGTTGCCTATGTTTTTAAATGCTAGGCAGGATTCTTGCAAAACTATAGAGCAACTACTAGGGTTTGATATGCTACAGGATTACAATAAGTTTGATTATGACAGCGAACCAAGAACTACACAACGTATAGACCAAATGTTAGAGTCTGCTAGAGAATTCCCAGCAATCAATGATGACATAGTTGATAGACTTAAACAAAATAAAAATCGTGCTGTATCAAAAGAACATCTATGGCTTTTACAAAAAGATTTTATGGATTTAATGCTTGACAGAAAAGATTAATAGTGTATAATAATATTATGCAAAAAGATAATATAACCCAAGCAACATTTAATAAAACAGCAAGAGTAATATCTGATTATAAAAATGATATGATATTCGAACAACCTAGAGAAAATTTGATTCAACAAGAATTTGTTTCTTATGAAGTTATAGATGCTGGCGGCGTTAATTGTATTAAGAAAACAACAACTACTAGAAAGTTTAATAAACTAGGCGGATACGAAGACTCGAGTACTTCTCAGATTTTAGGATGAACCTATTTTCTTTGACTTGTAGCCAATGCAAAAAGCAATTATCTGCATCAGCAGTAAAGTATCACACAGCAGATCAGAAACACGTTTTTTGTGATGCAGAATGTAGTGTAAAATGGTATCAAGCAAATAGAGAAGGATATGGACGACAGTCAACTTAAATTACTGATTACTACTATACAAGATATTATGGATGACTATGTTATGGACGGCCATGACATTATTACAATATCTAGTGTATTACTAGCAGTTGCGATTAAACAAATTAAGTTAGAAGTTGACGATGAGCAATTTCGTGTTATACTAGATGATATATCCGAATACGAGTTATATAACACACAAGAAGATGAACTTGCAATAAGGGAATATAAAAAACAAAAGAGGACATTACATTGAAAGATTTATGGGTAGAAAAATATCGTCCATCGACAATCGTCGATTATGTATTTAGAGATGACAATCAGCGGAGTCAAGTTAAGGCTTGGGTAGATGAGGGTGTACTTCCTCATTTGCTATTTAGTGGACCTGCAGGCACAGGTAAGACTACACTAGCAAAAGTTTTGTTAAGTGAGTTAGAAGTAGATGACTTTGATATATTATATATTAATGCAAGTAGTGATGGTAGAATAAATGATATCAGAGACATCATTAATAACTTTGCAGGTACTATGCCTTTTGGTGATATGAAGTATGTGTTATTAGATGAAGCAGATTATATGAGCCCAGGTGCACAAGCGGCCTTAAGAAATGCAATGGAAATGTATCACACTACATGTAGATTTATTTTGACATGTAATGAACCACATAAAATACTTCCTGCATTACATAGTAGATGTCAAGGCTTTAGAATTGAAAAACAAGATATAACAGAGTTCACAGCCAGAATTGCAGAGATTTGTATTGCTGAAGGTGTAGATGTAAACATTGAAACATTAGATAACTTTGTAAAAGCAAATTATCCAGACTTAAGAAAAACTATAAACTCTGTTCAACAGAATGTTGTTGATAGTGTATTGCAACAACCTCAAGCCGGAGATGGCGATAGTAGTGATTGGATGGTAACTGCAATTGAATTATTTAAACAAGGCAACTACAAAGATGCTCGAAATATAATAGTAACAAGTGCAAGGCCAGAAGAGTATGATGAAATATTCAGATTCATGTATCGCAATTTAGAACTATGGGGCCAAACTGATATACAGCAAGATCAAGCAGTTGTTATAATTCGTAATGGTATGGCCAAGAGCAGTCTATGTGCTGACCCAGAAATAAATCTAGCGGCTACACTTATCGAGTTACAGTTAAATTATTCTTAACTACCGTTATACAAATCTAGTACTTCTGAAACTACAGGATGTCTTTCGATATCATGGTGATTAAAGTTAATCATCTTAATTCTGTCTGATGATGCCTTTTGTAACCTTTCCATAATACGGAGCAATCCGTTGTTTTCAAAACCTCTTTCATGCTGATGTAAATCACCTGTTACTACTAACTTACTATTGTCTCCTATTCTTGTTAGTAACATTTTCATTTGATTATCAGTTGCGTTTTGCATTTCGTCTGCTATAATATAAGAGTCTTTAAACGTTCGTCCTCTCATATATGCCAACGGTGCTACTTCAACTTTATTATCATTGAGCATGAACTCTATTTGGTCTGGTGAATAGTAATCTTCAAAGCAATCCATAATAGGTCTCGTCCATGGTGCCATTTTTTCTTGTAATGTACCAGGCAAGAAACCATGCTGTTCATCTACTGAAACTGCTGGCCTTGTTATTACCATTTTATTGATTTTGTTTTGCATTAAGGCTTTGATGCCTACTAATGTTGAGATTAGTGTCTTACCCGTTCCTGCTGGCCCTATGGCAAACACTATGTTGATGTTTTTATCCTCTAGTAAACCAAGTAAGTCATCTTGGTGGAAGTTTCGAGGTACAATATTAACTTCCTTTTTTCTTGTTCGTTGAAGGGCTCCCCCTTGTATTACTTTCAAATAGTCTCCTCCTTTTTGTTTTCTATATTTGTTTGCATTCTGTTTTCTAGCCTTCCTGGACATAAATTTCTCCTTGTAGCCATAAAAAAACCGTGACAGGGAAAATGCCCTACACGGTTGAACAATGTGTTAGTGTTCCAACTTTTTATATGGTTGATTATCATATTACATATATTACTTACTAAAGTTTATCAAAGATAAAACTGCGTTGTTAATCTTTTGATAAATAGTTGTATGACTATATCAACAAAAATATTAAATGATAAAATAGTAGAGATATCAGAAACTAATACTTTATTAGACATGCTTTTAGAATTTGAAGGCGTGTTAGACAGCCTAGATTTATATGCATTTAAAAATTGGGATAAAGGCGAAGTTCTTGAAGGTCCTAATGTAAGCAGACATTTTGTAGAAGTTACACTTATGTATCCTCATAAACAGATGCCAGACCCAGACGGTGCAAAAAGATTACTAGCAAGAGATTGTTTGATAGAGTTTAATAGAGATACTTTGATATCTCCTAGAAAAGTTAAATCGTTTGCAGATGTTGAAGTAGCAGTTAGAGAAGATGGCTCACAACACTTTAAAGCAAAGACTATACAACAGCCAGTTTGGACTGTTAAAATAAGTATGCCAAGACGATTTGTCGATGAGTTTAAATCAGAAAAAATAAAAACTGATAACGAAGAGATTGTTAATACTGAAGAAGTAGATACTCAAACACAGATTGATAATCAGCAAATGAATCAAGGATTGATATAATGCCATTACGAGAAGGCGACCTACAAAATACTGTACTTAAAAATTTAAGTATAGATGAATACGAGCCTAAGACAGGTGATGCTAGAGATATATTAGTATTAGGTTTTAATGTAAACGAAGATGCACCTGGTAAAGATTTATATCATTTTTTAAATAACAGTATTGTTGAAATACGTGATGTAGAAGTTTCCCCTAATCCAAATAAAGATGGAAACTACATGGTGTTTGTAGAATTAGATAGAAATGAAAATGTTATAGACAATATTAAGTCTTTAGTTGTAGAAGTAGAAAGGCTATCAGGTAAATTGGGTTGGGAGTTTAAAACACCACTTGATGAAGATACATTTGAATTAAACGACATACTGCTTTCACAATTTGTTCAAACTAATCCTGATGAATATCTTACACCTACTGAATGGAAAGAACAGCAATTTGAATCAGAGCAAAAAGCAGAACAAGAGCGTCTCGAAGAAGAAGCAAACGATAATACAAATAGAATCTTAGAATTTTTAAAAGCAAGTAGTATTTTAGAAGCAGGCATTAATGATAATAGATTACACATGCGTGGTTCAAGAGATATTGCTAGTTTAGAAATTGTAAACTTTGGTAACGGCACAGACGTAATGGCAGAAGTTGGTATTTCAGAGAGTGCTATTAAAACAGACTTTGATAAAGTAGCAATTTCAAAACTAAATGCAATGCTCGGAGAAATGAGAGCAATGCCAATTGATGAGTACATTGTAATATATAATCCTACTCATACAGACATACTAGTAACAAAAGCGAGTTAGACACAGATGAATCAGTTTTTTATAGGCATTATTATAGTACTAGGTTTAAGTACCTATTATTTTTATTCTGATAATGTAACGTTGAAAGCAAACAATATTCAATTAGTATCTGCTGTAGAAGAGCAAAAAGCCGCTATGGAGGCACTAAAAGAAAATTTTGAAAAGCAAGGTAAAGCCTTGCAGAATATGAGCAGAAAGAATGCTCAAATAGAAGCAGAGAAGGCACAGTATTTGCAAATATTTGCTAAACATAATTTAGATAGTTTAGCAACTGCAAAGCCAGGCCTTGTAGAAATTAGAATTAACAAGGCAACAGATGCCGTATTTGAGGGAATAGAAGATGACACACAGAAAATTTTTGAACTTGACACTCCTGTTATTCCTGATTAGCGGTTGTTCAACATTCGGCACTAAACCAGTGCAAATCGTTTCCAAGCCAATGGAAATAGATATTATGCAACCAGCATTACCTCGTCCTATTGAAATGACATCACCTAAATGGTATGTTGTATCAGAAGCAAGGATAACTAACAGATGTGCTCAAATACCTCGTTTAGATGACAAAGGTAATCAAATTATAAAAGAAGATGGTACACCTAGTGTTACTAGACCTAAAGTCTGCGATAAAGCAGATAGAGAACATCCTGAGTGGCCAGATAATTATACATACTTTGATCAGTTTATAGATGAAATGAAAAAACAAAATAATGGAGACATTGTTTTTGTTGCAACTACAATTGGTGACTATGAAGTTATGAGTGCCAATATGCAAGAGATTAAACGTTACATCAAACAAATGGGCGAAGTTATTGTTTACTATAGAGAGGTAACATTACCTAATGGACAAAAAGGTATTGGTGCAGAAATAGAAGTTAAAGATAACAAAGCAATCAAAAGTTTAAATCCTATCAAGTTCGGTTCAGGTTCTGACACATAATACATGTTGCTATGAAGTTAGCAGTATGTGGTTGTAGTTGGAGTTCTGAATGTGAGAAAAATCCTAATACTGGTTTTGGGACACACTTATCTAATCTATTAGGTGCTGAGTATAAAAACTTTGCAAGACCTAGTGCATCAAATTTTATTATAAGATTACAAGTTGAACAAGCAATAAAAGAAAAGTTTGATCTTGTTGTAGTAGTATGGACAAATGTAGAACGTGTCGAATGGCATATGGTAAACAGCAGAAAGTACTACCCACACAAAGGATTACAAGATGTATCGTATAGAGATTATAAAGATAGTAATAATAATCCGGCAAAAGATTCTTCCGGTGCTGAAATAATTACTGCTGAAAGTTTAAACTCTATGGGGTTAGATAAATCTTTCGATCACTTAAAACAGTCATGGGGGCCTGATACAGTAAAGAAAAAAATTACTGAGCAACAATGGACAACATGGAAACAATTTTACACACACAATTATGACTATGAGATAGAAGCACACAAACAGTATTTCTACGTAGAAAGTGCAGTACATTCATTACAACAAAATAATATACAATTTGTAATGGCACCAGGGTATCCTGATATAATTGATCATACACCTGTACAACCTACAGATGAATACGAAGACAAATGGTCAATCATTCCAGAACAAAACTTAGTAAGAGAAAAGCCTGTTGATATATACAGTAAAAGAATGATTGAAAATCCCTATTATCATTCACAGTATGTGTACCATATAGAACCCTCCGATCAAATAGATTATGCATCTATTTTATATACAAAAATTAAACAGATATTATAATTTTTTTCTGAGTTATTTTACACCAATCTTTGAACCATATTAAAAATGTATCTATAAATATGAGTGTAAGATTTATCTTACTGGTGCATTATAATAGGAGATTTTCTCCTATTTTTTGTAAAACACACAAAGCGAAACAGGAGTGGTTATGAATATTCGCAAACTATTCCTTGGGTTAGCGGCAACACTTTTAATAAGTGTACCGGTATTCGCCCAAGAAACTACTTCCGCTATCAGAGGTTCAGTATTGAACTCTGCTGGAGCAGAAGTATCCGGAGCATCAGTCTCCATTATCCATGAACCGTCAGGTTCAGCATCAACTCAAACAACAAACGAAGACGGAGTATTCCTTGCAAGGAACCTACGTGTTGGTGGTCCTTATAAGATCGTTGTTAGTAGTGCAGGTGGATATGCTGAGTTGAGCGACATCTATCTTGAACTGTCAGAGACTGAAAGAGTTAAAATTGCTCTTAGAAGTTCTGAATCAGTAGAAGAATTAGTAGTTGTTGGACAAGCAATAAACTCTTCAGGACTTATAACTGGTCCTAGAAGCACATTAACCGGCGATCAAATTATGGATATTGCCAGTGTCAACAGAGACATTAAAGATGCAGTAGCAACACAACCTTTTGTGAATGTATACAGTATTTCTTTTAATGGCGATGATACTGAAAGTATTTCGATTGCAGGTACTAATGCTAGATACAGTCAGTTTCAAGTTGACGGTATTGGGCAATCAGATGACTTTGGTCTAGAGTATGGTGGTTATCCTGGAGTTAAATCTCCTTTATCACTTGACTCAGTAGAGCAGGTATCTGTTAGTGTTGTAGACTATGATGTCAGAGACTCAGGGTCAACAGCAGGTGTTATTAACGTTGTTACTAAGTCAGGTACCAACGAACTGTCAGGTTCTGTTTACGGCTTTACAACTAGCGATAGTTGGGTTGGAGATGAGATTGACGGACAAGAACTTACTGTTGGTGAGTTTGAGGAAGACACAAAAGGTTTTACATTAGGCGGACCTATCCTTGAGGATAAGTTATTCTTTTTTGTAAACTATGACAAATTTGAAAAAAGTGAACCAGGTATCTGGGGAGCATCA
>VMHT01152218.1_pt1 | contig 20632 bp, 26 predicted proteins | sample 4693611 | NCBI WGS metagenome assembly VMHT01 (sample SAMN12280063, study PRJNA550983) | marine metagenome | isolation source: seawater sampled from same location over 5 years 0.02-0.2 micron viral filtrate | place: USA: collected off the coast of southern California halfway between the port... ...
CACCAACCCACGAATCCTTCATCGAACCCGAGTGTCGCGGAATTACAATTCCGATGTCACTCGGGTCGTTGTTATTACATAGAAGGGAGTTCATCAGAACTCCCATAGAACAGGCGCATGTCAATCTACAAGTGCAGTCTTCGGACTGTTGGCTCCTCACAAGGGAGCCCTCGGGGAAACCCGACCTAATTGTAGTCTTGCGTCGGACACCCCTCATTCGGCTTGGCCGTCTGTTTGGGGTAAGTGTCTTACCGGGGAGTAGCATTAAGACTCCCAAGGTAAGGCTTGGGTATCATCCATTCAAACGGGTGATAATGCGCCATTGAGCGTGAGAAGAAAAAATGTCACAAATGAAGTTTGCCGGTAACCAACCCGGGGCTTCGGATGTGGGCCTCCCCTTATGGGGGAGGAAGAAGATGAGGCGGGAAGAGGAAACCCGGCTACTCTTGGAAGCATTACTGCCGTATTCTGGCTGGCACCAGAAGGAGTGATGATGAAAGGAGCCCCCATTCGGGGAATACGGATAGATGTATGGGCCCGGCGTAAAACCCGGGGTTCCCTGTCTGTCTAATGTGCTTGGGGGCCTGATAATCCCTGAGACACCGACTATGAAGTGAAAACCAAAAGGTCGGCATCTGACACACAACGAGAAATCGGACTTAGTAAGGTTAACAGCCAGAAAGGATTTTCTTAATCACGAACCAGCCAGTTTAAGACTGGACGGGCCGAAAGGTTTCGATGGAGCGAGGGACCGCTGAATAAGCGGGTGGGCGTTATAGTCCTTTACTGAAACGAGGAACGGACACGTATCGACATGATGATATATCATACCATATGAACGTCTTACGGTTAGTTCCGTCCCCGTGGATAACTCACATGCGCGTGCCGCCTCTAACCGTAAGACGTTAATGGTGGTGACAATCGCGCCTCCCCATGCCTCCCCGGAGGACACACAGATGAGACACGTCTCAACACGAAAGTTGCACAGGATGACATCGACAAAGAAAATAGACAAAGAAGGAACATCTTCCTTGTCTGCTTCGATGAAGGCACTGTATAACGATATGGTCGCACGGGGGTATCCCCCGAGCACCACAACCACGAACACTCGAGTGAAAGTATAATACTTCACTCGTTTTTTTTGGGAATTCGAAACAAGAATCATGATAAATGTAAACTGAACGAACGAATTCTCTTAGGTTAAAATGTCAGGAAAAAAGACACAAAACAACCGCAATTCCAGCAATGCTGGAAAGGGAGGCAAAGCCTCCAAGCGAGGTAACCACAAGCAGGGGCGCGGGAAACCAGCCTCTCGTGGAGACCTTACGACCGGGAAGGGAACTGGATACAACCACGTTTCCCCAATCGGTAATCGTAAGAGCAAGAGGCACAAGACGCACCGAGTAAGTGCGGACAAAGCCTCTGGCAAGCAAAAAACGAACCCGAAGATGATGCCGAAAGGCCAGATTCCTCGGAACAGCAAGGTGCCAATGGTTCCTTGGGTAGAACTTCCAAAGTCTGCTCAAGTCCACCATTACTACTTTGTCATTCGTGAAATGCTTGAAGGTGCTTACGAATGGGATACGAAAGACAAGGCTCACGGCCTTGGAATTCGTCAACTCGACTTGCACGGCTCAACCGCCGGCTCTGTCGAGTCAATTCTGACCCGAAGTCCTCGACTAAGTCGAGATTGGCGAGCAGTTGTTGGTATTCTTCGAATGCTACACGCTGACGACCTAATCCCGGCATCATTTGTCGAGAAGACTTTGAACAACCACCCGCTCACGGGTGCACGTTCTGTTCGGGTTTCCCAAGACACGAACCTCGTCAGCGATTTTATCGCAGACAAGGCCACTGTGTCTAACAAGTCATGGGCAAAGGACGCGAAAGCATCTTACGCTCGTGCACTCATACGCATTCGTGCTGATTGGGAAAAGGAAACGATTCTGGCTGAACAAGCCAAGTATCCGGACCTTTCCGAACAACAATACGCACATGCGGCCAGCGTTGCGTGGGAATCAATGTCGGACGACCGAAAGGCTCCGACTGTTGAAGTCAAAGGAGTTTCTCATCTGTGCACAACAGAAGAGCAATTCGTGACATACCACATGCAACGTCGAGCACGTAAGGAAGCCGACAGGCTCCCTACCCTATACCGCCTCAAAGGCGGAGTGTCATACAAGATGATGGACAAAGACGGCGAGATTGTATCTCGTGGCGACTTTGTCAACATCGAATATGCTGTAAGTTCAAACGGTAAGATTTTCCTTGCCGTTGTCAACGGTGGAGGCAAAGGAAAAGTGGCGAACAGCCCATTCCGCTCCGAATACTGCAAAATGAAATCCCGCAAGGGAGAACCATTGCACGTTGACGACATCGGAACACCTCCAGAGGTAGTCTCCGACGTAATACAGCGAGAACCACTCCCCACCGAGGAAGCAAAACTTCCATCAGACACAACAAGTCTGAAAGAAGTTCTTGGTAACCAAAAGAAGATGATGGAAATCATCGAACCCGACATGCACCTCCCAATTGAGGATGTAGTAGACGGAATGAACCAAGCACAATGGGGAATCCCTTCACACTCGAAAGAGAAAGTGAAGAAGGGCTCGAAAAAGCAAACGATGAGAAAGGTAGACATTTCTGCCTCTCGTCGTGCTGGTAAGCGTCTTGTAAAAGACGAAGACGAGTGAAACCGGGGGCTAATGGCCCCCCCAGTGCAAACCGATACTAACACTATTGACTACACGCAAGCCGTCCATGACGGTATAGTCGTTCTCAAGAACGGCGTTCGGGTGATTAACAGTTCACCCCATCCCTTCGTCTTCGACGACGGGACCACGGTGCCGTCTTGCGGCATCAGTCTCAACTGTGACTTTGTCGAAAAAGAGACTACCCCGAAAGACATCTTCAGTGAACTCACCTTTGTGAGAGTTACTAAGATGCCACGAACAGAGGGCATTGCGTTCCTCGACGTCGTTCCAACCGACGTTCTCGTGCTCGGGTCTGCACATGCCGCAGAAGCCTACGGGTTTCCTGTCGTCATGCCGGTTCCAACACCGGATTCAAAGAGAGGTTCCTTCGCTGATAGGAAAGTCTGCTCTGGCCGTTTCACGGTTACCCAGACTCCTCCGGCTCGTTCCGGAGTCTCTCTTGACAGTCTTTGAGACGGCCAATGGCCACAGTAAAAATACAAGGCGATGCCTGCGGAAACGCAGTCATCGTCTGTTTTTTTTTGGGCGGGATATTGATATACTCTCGCCATAGAGGTAAAGACATGAGTCATTACACCGAAGTGAAGTCGGCCTTCAACAGTGAACACACTGATGAAATGGTATCGGCTTTGAAAGAATTGTGGCCAGAAGCCACAGTTCTTGTTAGCGAAGAAGGAACCGCTAAGTGCCGTGGTTGGCCCGGGCAACAGCCCCGAAACTGCCACGTCGTTGTTCGATTTAGAAACCCTAACATCGAAAAACAAGGAAACTACGATATTGGTTTCGTGAAGAGGGCTGACGGCTCTTATTCAATGATTTCTGACTGGTATGCTTGCACATACCCAGAAGCAACCAATGACCAAGGACGCACTGGTTCTAACGCAGTAGAAGGGATGATTAAGCCCCTCTACACCAAGAACTTGATGAAGAAAACTTTGAAGAAGAACAAGCGATTGCGAGGCTTCAAAGACATCAGTAAACGGAACGACATTGTTACGAAGAAGGATAAGAACGGCAAGAACGTGCGCTACGCACGTCTCCGTTACCAGAGGTCGTGAACACAATGGGTAAAACAAAATCAGAAATTATCGAGATACTCGTCCCTGTGGACGACCCCGATTTGCCCATCAACATTGATGCGCTTAATTTCGAAGGTGACGCTTGTTCACTTGCCACCGCAGAGTTTGAAAAAGCACTCGGTAAGGTAGAGTCGAAGAAGTTGAAACCCGAGTTCCGAAAGAAGAAGGTCAAAGCACAACGCAACATTAAGTTGGGTAATTGACCGGAGGTATATCCTCCATAGATGGTATAACAAACCAACAACAAACGGTGAGACTACTTTGCGAAGTTGTCTTGCCAGAATACCTTGCCTAATGGGCAAGCACATGCTCTTGAGGAGGAGTATGTAGTAAAAAGCCCCGCGAGACCGACACTAAAGTGCTCTCACTTTAGCATCTGGCAGTATACTGGAGTAACCGCTCATAAGCGACCACTATATAGACGGGCAATGGCTAAATTCAATACACAGCACCACTTTTCGATAAAAGAAAGTGCTCTCCTGTTATATGAATACGAACCTATCCTCTTAGATTAGCAGACGACATTAAGACACACCACATAGTAAGAAGACCGCAACGTCTGCGTAATAGTCATGGTTGAAAGACCAAAAGTGGTGTGTCGTTCGGCGAACGGGTGATGCCGCGTCGAGGGGTCCGACAATTAGAGGGCGAGAGCCGCACGCTTGACAAGGCTTCACCGCCTTGGAGTGCCGGATATGGATTCGCATCCATTTCACAAACTCAATTATCACGGACTTGCTAATGCGGTTAAGCCGCAGGCGGAAATCTTCTGAACCGAATGTGAGGTTACCACCCGTTGGTAGCGGGTCTCACGTTCTTAGGGTGTAAACTCGAGGCATTGCGAGAGTGCAATGCATTCGATGACCATACGAGTATCGAACTCGCGAGTCGCACGAATTTTTCTATCTTGACTACGTCAAGCGAAAAATTAGAAAGCGACAAGAAGCGAATTCAAATGAATACTCCACCTACGCACAATACACACACGCGCATTCTCGCGAGTTCGATACTCGTGGGCACCGTGCGTATAATTGTGGGTTTACAATGGCGATATGCATAAGAGATGTTCAAAACATCTTCTTACCGTATACCGTCCCAACATGTGGACTATCGATAACCGGTAGTCGACCAACAAATCTTCGAAGTTCTCGAAGAGCCCTTTGATTGGTATGAAAAGCCAATCGTCATCGAACCCGAAAGGATTCGACAGAGCAAGGCAATGTTGGTAAAAGATATTCTAACGATGAAAAACAACGAATTCTTGTCGACTGTATATAAAGGAAGCAACGCAAGTCGCTCTTTACAACATTCGTAAAAAAAAGAAGAAGAAAAGAAGAACCCAGACGAATGTCTGATGCTTCTGAATAAGGTGTAGTTCGGTCTCGGAGACTTAGTTTAGTCTCCGTGTCTCGGAGACTTAGTTGTCTCCGTCTCGAGAGACTTTGTCTCCCGACCGAGACTGCATCCACCCTTGTGGAACATTGTTCCACTTCTCTTTAGCGGACTGGAGGAAGTTCTTGACAGAACCTCCTGCCTGCTCCTCTGAAGAAGACTGGGTGGCAGGAATGAGGGACTCAACTTCGGTTGGTTCTTGAGTAACTGAAGATTCAATAGTTGAAGTTTTAGTTGAGTTGGCTTTCGACGAGTTGGATACCACTTCTGTGGTTTCAACCGACATCGAAACTCCTCCTCGATTATTGACATCATCGTTGTCTAATAGTTCAGCAAGGGAATCAGTTCCTTTGGTCATATGCAGAGGTTGTGCCCCCGAAATATATACTTTTAGGTGGGGCTTAACCCAAAGAAGATGTTCCAAAGAGCATCATGACTGCGCAAGAGACGATGTAACTACCAGAGGCGTGTGGCTTTATGGGCCACATTATATCTGACAAACATATTCAAAAGCCAAATCAGCAATGGTAAGGTGACCGGGTTAACCCGGAAGGTAACGTTGGATGTATCCAACGACTTCCTTGAAAAGTAAACCAAACAATATCTTTGAGAATAGTATCCTGATTAAATTCGGGGCCAACTAAAAGTCAAAGAAAAAGGACACTGCTCTGCATTCGTGGGAAATCTTCCCACGCACGTGGTGTCTCCGGGACCACGTCTTCCAGAGCGGAAGAGCAGGTTATAAGGGCGGATTATGTATAGAACATATACTATCCACCAACTATACCACTGTCTGGAGGTCCCCGTGTATTGCAACTAACAATCAACAAAGTTGATTCCGGAATTATCAACCTATAATGGGAGGAAATTTGGGACTAACTATCTGGATTAATATCAGAAAACCAGCGGCATCTCGAGGCGGACCAGATAGGTCTGCCTCCTTTAAGCCGCAAATATGGAACGAACATCTTCGTGAACGATATAGGACGTATCGAACACGAAGGTAATATTTCCAACATTACGCAATGACGTCAACTTATCTTGACGAAATGGAACTACGACCATACTACGTCACACAAAGATGTGAGACATCTGGTGATGACAGTAGTGAACGCCCTCTAAAGAGGACATCAGTAGTCAGAACATATTCTAAGAGAGTTTAGAGAGTAGCAGAGACTACTCGCCGAAACTCCAGCGTGATATCGTTTCTACTCTACTGCGTTCTGGACATGCCGTCGGAGGCAACAACTCTGGCGTGCAAGCAGTCCCAGCATATATTGTGGATACTATAACTGAAACATATTCCAAGTCAATAACGGTCTGCTTTTGTGGACTTTAACCTCGAATTCAAATCTTCTTCGTTCAGAAGCAGATAGTCTGCCGAGGATACTGAACTGGTCAGCAATGGCCATCACTATCGTGACAAAAGATTGTGAAGCGTATGCGTTTTTTGGAGGGCTGTTTAGCCGTGTGACCCCGACCCCGGGATTGTGTTATCAGCACATTCACACGACGCCCACCGCCTCGAGGTTAAACACCCCTCGATAATACACGTGATTTAATCACACAGATGGAATCTAAAGATTTCGGAGAGACCCTTACAGGGTCTATGACGGCCCACGTTCCAATCGTGGCCGTCCATACTTCAGAGGTTGATTCAACAATCAATGAAGTGTTGAAATTTAGTCTAACGACTGTTCCGGAAATGCGAGTAAAAGGCCCTCAAGGGGGCCCATCTCGCATTCCTATGAACAAGAAGGCTAAGACGTTCGTATGGCGACAAGCAGACGAAGGGTTCCGTGAATGGAACCTACACTATCCGGCAGGACACCCAGAACAATTCCAAATTGTTAACATGGTGGAAGGACCGGAAGATGAAGATTTGGAAATTGCGGCACCTAACCATGGTTCCGAAATTATCCTATGTGATGGACAAGAGACAGGCGACCCCTTCCGAGAAGCAATTGAATATATTGAAAATTGGGATTGGAAGGAAGAAGGACCTGCTATTTTCATCCTGCGAGATATTCACTATCAACTCAACCCGTTGCAAGGGACCCAGAAAGGTCTCGGAGGCGACGATATGGAAGAGAACACCGATAGGCTCTCTCGCGCTTGTGAACGAATCGCCGGTTTGGCGAAATACGTTCAAATCATCATCATGCACGAAACCCGCTGGCAAGTTCCAGCGGAGTTGGACGGATTTGTATACCGTGTCAGAATCCATTCCCCTAACAAAGAGTCTCGAATCGAAAAGATTCGTTACATGAGAGAGGGAATTATGGAAGACGCGAACAGTATGAAATCCTATCCTAAAGTCGCAAATATGAAAGACGTCGATATTGAAGACGTTGCTGATGCTGGAGCCGGCTTGACATCTACACAATTTGAAAATCTATTGTGTATGAGTCTTGCCAATAATGCCGACATGAACGGCCAATTCATCCTTCGAGAGAAGGCAAAGTTGGTTGAACAGGCAGGTTTCAAACTTATCACACCAAAAGAGTCCTTTGACAACATCGGCGGTCTTGAACCGCTGAAGAAATGGGCTCGCCGCCGCAAGCGTCGATTTACTGACGCCGCTGGCATGTATGGATTCCGCCGCACACCGCGTGGACTCCTGCTTGCTGGTGTTCCCGGCTGTGGGAAAACTCTACTCGCAAAGGCTACGGCCCAAGAGTGGAACATGAACATTATCGCTGTTCGAGCACCAGACTTGAAAGGGTCATTGGTGGGCGAATCAGAAGAGAAGACACAAAAGTTGCTTGATTTGGCCGAAGCGAATGGACCCTGCGTGGTCTTTATCGACGAAGCCGAGAAGTTGCTTGGGTCTCAAGACTCTGTAAGAGATGGAGGAGCACATGACGCCGTTCTGGCTCAGTTCCTTTCTTTCATGCAGGATAACGAGGCTGGTGTATACTTCATCTTCACCGCGAACCAAATGAACAAATTCCCACCAGAACTGGTTGACCGATTTGAAGGTCGCTGGTTCGTTGACTTGCCAAGTGCAGACGAGAGAGCGAGTATTTTGAATATTCACCTCACTCTGAACGCAAGCGAACACAATGGACTTCCGGAAATCGCAAATGACGCCTCCTTGATGGAGAAACTCATTAAGAAGACCGAAGGTTTCAGTGGACGTAACATTGAGCAAGCAGTCGAAGAGGCAATGGACCTCGGGTTCGAAGAGAACCGCCCTGTGGAACTGAAAGACTTCGACGAAGTCTTCAACCCCGCAACTGGCATGAAGCCTACCTCCGAAACGAGGAAGGCAGACATCGAGGCTATGCGTGAATTCGTTGGCAACGGAACAATGCGAATAGCAAACACCCCGGAGAACACAGTTGATGGAAAATCAACGTTCGAGGCTTTCAAGCCTAACCGTGGATTTGCTTGAGCACACAAAACGGCCCCAGTGGCCATAGGTTGGACAGGAAACAGAGAGTGCCTCTTGGTGCATCCCATCCCTTTTCCTGTCCTCCACAGAAAATTTGCGTGACACGGCGATGCTGAACGGCTATCGTTGTGTCACGTTTTTTTTTGGACCCCCTCAATCCCTTGGAAATGCATGTTTGTTGTTGGGTCCTTAGATGGTATGCATTACATACATCAAAACCGGTGATGACACCGGATTGGTCGTCCCGTATGATACGGGCGACTACCATACATGGAAAGGCCACGAAGCAGATTTGCTTCTTGGCGACCCAGCGCGAACACTTGTTGGAATGGAAAAGTGCTACCACGTAAAGTGGACAGCAAAGCCACAAATGGCTCACATGGCAATTATGGCCAGTGAAGAGTTTGAACAAAAATACGCAAGTAAATTCGAGAAAATCGAAGGACCTGCGCCCAAGTTCCATGTGACCCGAGGCGGGGGCTTTACAATCAAAGTCTCTGGTAAGACGGGAGCATACGGTCATCTTGACCGCGTCGCTCGCCCACTATGGGTTACTGGCGACAAAAGAACTCGATGAGAGTTCATAAACGGTCAATGTATTGGCCATAGGATGAAAGTCATTTGGAATGATGATAAAAGAGCATTGAGGACACACGAATGTCTATCTGCTCTTTCCATTTACCATGCCTACAAACAGGCTGGTGAAAACTATCTCGACGAGGTCGACGTAGCACGAACAGGCTACGTGGTTCGTCGAGATATCCGTAACACAACTCCGTCTTCGGTGTTTGAGGTGTTTACAGAACTCTACCAATCTCTGGTAAGTGACATAGACGGACTCTACAACGACAGAGACGGAATGCGTCAGCGAATGCAAGAAGGGTCTTGGGACCCAATTGACGAACTGATGAATGAAGAACGGATGAAAAACGCTATTGGCGTATTTCTACAAAGAAAACATATGATTGTTAATCGCATGCCCGAGGCAAAATCTTACGATAAAGCCCGAGACGACCTGCCATCTGCAATCGAAGATATGAAGGGATTCATAGGGGCATTCCTATCGGATGCTTCGCAAACTCTACTAACAGCAATCTCACGACACGGATTCAAAGACGGAAAGGACATTAGTGCACTAAAGCCACGAGTCCTTGGTCTTGATTTCAGTGGTCTGGTTGTTCGTATTGACGTCGATGAGGAAATCATCATGCTCAATGAAGAGAAAGAAAAGGACAAGGAAGAAAAGACTTCTTCGTTCGACCCTTCGTATGGATAACGGCCACATGGCCATAGAATGATGCATAACACATTATTGTGCCCGGTATGTTGCTCTGAAAACACACAAGCAGTGTGTGTAGACGAAGGAGAGCCTTACTCTCCAGACTCAAACCCCAAGCGAATATTTGCTTGTTCAGAATGCGACTGTGCATGGGAGGTAGAATACCTTCCTATCAAGAGAAAAATTCTCGTTGAACAACCGGTCTCTGCATGAGACCATAGAACCGAATCACATTCAGCGAGTAATACAGAGTAAGCGAATGGTTCACAGAGCGAATCGCTTATGGCTGATTGTATCTTGGCAGATAATATGCCAAGCGCACTACAACAAAAAGTTCAGCCAGTCGGACCCCTTGCAGATATTGTGGGTTCAAAGAAACAAACTCGTGGTCAAATCACAAAGAAAGTGTGGGACCACATCAAGAAGCACGAACTCCAAGGTGGAGAAGGTGACACTTGTAAATACAAGACAAAGGCAGGAAAGACGGCTACCTCGAAAGGAGGTCAAGTCATCTTCTGCGAAACTGACGAAATGTATGCACTTTGCGGAAAGGACAAAATTTCCATGATGCAACTTGCAACAATTCAAAACAAATACATCGAATGATGTAGACGATATTCAAATCGTCTTAGAGCACACCAGCGCAGATGCATTACAAGCCCAGCGAATGCTCACAGATGCCTAACAAGGCTAAAAAAGAAGACGAGGAAACTTACGAAGAATTCCTTGAATTGGTTGGGGCAACTACTGCCGTAATCAGAACTCCCGATGGAGAAAAGCACGGATTCCTCGAAGGAACTCTGTGGCTATACTCTGCGGGGATGTGGGACAACTACGGAATCCCCGATATCGAAATGAGAGGCGTATCTAACGGCTTTCAAAAAACCGGGATTCGAGTAATCAATGAAATGAATGCTTACCGGCTTATGAACATGCAACACCCAATGACTATTGGAGATAACATTTCATGGAGCACGGGCGACTTCACCATTGAAGAAGCAGATGAATGGGAGGGAATGTATTCTTGGAACAAGGATACTATGCTCCGTATTTCCCCACGAATTCACGACTACAATACAGATGGGTCGTGTGCATGTTGCCAGATGAAAAATACTGGTATCGAGGATTAATCCTCATAGATGTCTAACGAAAAGACAGCAACACGAGCGTGGAAAGCCACACTCGTTTTCGAAGAATTTGCCGATATGCGTGCATTTCTTCAAAGTCATGGAGTCCGCATTACAGACTTCGCAATCACCGACAAAGACGGGAATCATCTCGGATTTGACGATGTGGTATTGTCTATGCCTCTCACAAAAGATGAGACGCAGACAACTCTGTATGACGAGACCGAGGCGTGAATGCCTCATAGAAATGTATCGGAAAGACTACATTACAGCCCAAGCATTAGATTTGGGATACAAAGTCCACGAGGCTTTGCCGATGCCATTCCAAGAACCAAGCAACATGCACGACATGAAGTCTCTATTTGACGAGACTCCCTTGTCGGGATTGTTCAACGCTCGGTCATCATTTAGGGAATGGACAAAATGTGCCGTTATGATTAACGGCTGGCCAGTGAGAGAATTCGCTGGTAGCGTTGTTGGGGTGTTACAGGCTCTCGCTTATTGCGAAGGGTGTGAACAGTCCACCAAGTCAACCCATGACATACAGCAATCTTTGAGACACATCGAGGGTATTGCCGTATATCATCCTACACATGAAAAACAAATGTGGGATGCAAGGAGGAGTGTTTTCATAATGGAACTCGATACAGACGAGGACTTGAGTAAAATGCCCCCTTCCGAAAAGGCCGAAGTAATTGAATTGAAAACCCACAAGTGGGAAGAAAGAAACCCCGAACCGGGACTTTCACAAATTCATTTCTTCGACAACGGAAAGACGTTGGCTGAACAATTAGCAACCGGGGAATAGTCCCCATAGAACCGAACCACGCCGATAGAAATACAAGTTGAAGGAATGGTTCACAGATGAAATACAAAGGAGATTTCATGACGCCGGATGAACTTGCGGCGGATTTAGCCACCACTGGTGGCTATGGCAACCTCAAAGACCAATCAAGGAAAGGAGGGCCAACACTAAAACAACAGCACGAAGTGAATCGTGTATGGCTTAATCAGCAATTTAACATGCTGAAAATAGGAGGATTATGGGCTTGGCCAAACGCCAACCGAATGTTCGTGAAAGTCAACGAGTTTCACTTCAGAGAACTGAACGAGGTATAATTCCTCATAGGAGAGAGGGATGCGAACAGTCGTCCCACGCAATAACTGTCATCTTTTCAAAGATGGGAAGTATCGGGTGCGAACAGTCCCCGAATCAATACTGTGCTCTCTCCGCAGAACCGAACCACCCTAACTGTATTATAATGCATGCGAATGGTTCACAGATGGTCAAAATGAACATCACAATAGAGTTGGATGACAATGATATCAGTTTGACTGATTTGTTGTCCGCTATACTTCACAAGGAACATGTTCCTGTGAAGGTTGTGCCTGTTAAGCCGGCGGTAGAAGCCCCGGTGAAAACGAAGGAAGAAAAGCCAACTTTGGCTACTCCAGTAAAACAGGAAGAGGTAAAACCTACTAAGGAACGAGGAAGACGCAAGTCGACCAAGAAATACACTTGTAGGATTTGTCAATCGACAGAAACGCCACAATGGCGGGAAACGAAAATGAAGGAAGGACCTTCTTGCAACCGTTGCTATCAGCGAAAGGTGCGAGATGCGAAAGCCAATACAGTCGCCCCCGTCGTAAAGGTAGAGGAAGAAAAGAAGGCGGTTTCCAAACCACCCACTCACCCTAAGCCTTTGCGTGGAAGACCTGCTCGACAGTTGACTCCTCGAAAGAATACGAAGGAAAACCGACGCCCAGAACTTAGGGACATCGGTGGACTCGTAAGTAAAGACAGAGTTGCTCTGTTGAAGGCAAGCAAGTTTAACACCGTTAGACGGTTTGCAATGGCCCACCCCAACAATCTAATGTTGGTAATGGGCTGTTCTTTGGGCGAATATAGTGCATTGGAAAATGCGCAACGAAAGGCTCACGCTTTGCATCGTAAATACTCGATGCAATCGAGCACTGTGGCCAAAGTCGCTGAAAAGAAAAAGGTAGAAAAACCAAAGTGGAGTGATTCAAAACTCTTCGCTACGGTTTGGAACGGAATAGAAGGACGTGAAACAGGGGCTTACATGCTCTCTGATGTAGTTGAAAAGGCATTCACCATGGCTTCTCAAAACTACGAAGACACGCCCAAACCTAAGAAGTTAAGAAAGCAACTCTACAAGACAGGACAAGACCTGTTCGCAAAGATTGTCGAAGCGGCCAAAAGCCCTTCGTTCTCAATCTTGGGAACAGACGAGTATACCGCTCTACTTGTTCTATCAACCAAAGGCTGGCCCACTCTACGGGACATCGAGGCTTAATGCCTCATAGAACCGAACCATAGCATCCGTTATACAGTTACCGTGAATGGTTCACAGATATGGCACAAAATCCTATCAAAAAGGGCGAACAAACGAAAATCGTTACCGTTCGTATGGCTGAATCCGACTACAAGTTGGTTCAGTCCAGAGCAGAAGCGGCCAGCATGACAATTGCTGAATACATCCGCCTTCTTGTTCTCGATGCTGAAAGGCTACGTGATTACATGAGTGACGCTAAAGAGGTCACTGATAAAATCCAAAAAGTCATGGCTTCGATGGAAAAGCCGGATAAACCAGAAGAGGGACTTTCCCTTGGAGATTTGTTCAGTTAAGGTGAAACAATGAGTAAAATTGAGATAAACCTAACTCTCGAGGGTGAGGACGCAATGCGTGTCCTAAGAGCCCTCGTGAGCAAAGGCACGACACTAAGCGTGCCTCCTACCAATACGGTCGTCGAAGAGACGCCCGAAAAGGAACCGCAAACGAAACCAGCCTACACAAAGAGGCTGATGGCAAAGTGGACCCAGCGAGAGTTGGACTACCTTGCGCTAATGCAACGAGATTACTTCAAAGAACATGGAGTAGTTTCATTCCGACACACCCACAAGGAGAATATTGAATCTGAATTCTTTAGTCTCTGTGGGGTTCCCCGCACGATAAAGAGTATGAATGTAAGGCTCTCAATCATGCGACAGGGAGGAAACAAAGCATACTTCCCGGAAGGGAATAAGAAAGTAAAGCGGAAGAAAACTCCTAAAAACCGGTCTTAATTGGCCATAGAATGCACTCTCAATTAGAGACAGCAATCATGAACCAACAATTGCGGTTCATGGAAAAAGTGCTTGAGGCTCAAGAAGCCCAAGTAAAGGCAGTGGAAAACATTGCCAATCAATTGGAAGAATTGATGAATTTCCTTCACGGAACTACCATTGAGCAAGTAGAGCGAAAGCGAAAACAACTCAAGAAGAAGACAAAGAAAAACGACTTGTCTGAAGTAGAGGCTATGGCCGATTTCATCAAAGACAAAAAAGAGGAATAACCCTCATAGATGAATGCAAACGACATTCAAACCCTAACTAATGAGATGTGCCTCTTTTACGGAGTGCCATCTGGAAAAGGAAAACTATACTACTTGAAAACAAGTGAAGGGGGATTCAACATCCCGCTCAGTAGTTCACCTACACACAGAAAGGGAACCGAGTTCACATACAGAAATGGGGACTTGTGGGTAACTACTCTATACGAAACTCGAATGGAGCAGGTCAAATACCCCAAAAAAATACTTTCGGGCAATTGCCCAGAGTTCATATGCTGTGACGTTAGAAAAAATCAAAGAGCGAATCGCTTTTCGAGACATAACCTCTTGCTCATCTTAATGGATAAGAGGTCTGGCAAACAGCACTTTCATTTGCACAACATGAATATTGACGGTGTCCCTTATGGACCACTCACCAATAGTCTTGACTTTGTGCCAACTTGGAATAAAGGCAATGAAACAACAGCCTTTTTGCCAAGAGTAAATTTGGAGAGCGCATGTCGAACATGGGCTATCTCTGGAGAACTTGGAGAAGAATTGATTCAAAATGCGACGGGAGAAGGAACCCGTCATGCACCGTATACCACTGTATTGCACGGTAGAGCCTCTAACATTGGGGTTACTTACTATGACAGTAATGGCGGAGACTTTGTGGAAACGAAGGCTCTTGCTCAAAGGTATGGTGACAAATATATTGGAAGAACCAACTCTTGGACTGAAACGTCTAAGACAGAAAGCATAGTCCTCCCGGGCTGGCTTTTTTCCCGGGTCCGAGGAATCGGTCCCTATCGGGCTGACCGCGACTACCGGATGGAAATACACTTTCCCCGTAACTTTGTAGCGCAAGCCGACACGGAACACAATATATTTGGAAACGGAATTAGAAACCGAATCGGTGGTGTGACATGCATCGCCAAAAGCGGACTTCTCTATCGTATACTGATAGATGCCCCTTTCAAATCGGGGCACCCTCTCAATGAAAACTTGTCAAAAACAAGATTCAGAGAGTCTTACACTCCAGACCAATTGTCTACGGACTATTGGACATGGGTGGCAGAAGTAATCCAAGAAGGTGATGAACTGAACAAGGAAGAAAAAGATATGGTTGGAAAGTGGTTTACAGGCTACATTACCAACATGATTCGTAAGGGGAGAGAACCCTCTGACGAAGAAATCGAGTTCGCTAAGAAACTCGGGATATACAAAGGGGAATAATCTCCATAGAAATGGCAATAGATGCTAAATCGTATACACCATATTCGGAAAAGGAAATCTATGATTTGGACAAAAGGTTCGAATCAATGTTTATTTTCCGAAAGGTGTTTTCAGAGTTGAATATGATTTCAAACTCTGATGTAAGATGGGAGGTTAAAATCCACATCATGACACTGTTGGAGCACCTCGTCAATCAATTTGAAGACGAGGATAAAAGAGCCAACGCCAACTCGGAGCGTCACTTCGCTTGGGCATTTTTGCCTATTGCGTCGGGATGGAGAAGACTGGATAACGAAGACTTTAGTCATAGTGACGAAGGCGACTACACACTCGTAAATCCTTCTTCAAATCCGTTAGGAAGCATGATGTATGATTATGGACAAATGAACTTCGGTTTGCTGGACATTATATCTCACGGCCCATACGGTATGAAATACCGTAACAACTACCACCGTCATTTGACGAAGATGGTAGAACACATGGGTTCGCAGATTTACCACAAGGTAAACACATCGACTGAAATGAAGATTTTTTGGAATACCGCCAATGCTGGGCTCGGTGACAAACACCGGCAAGAGCCACTCATCCATATACTCGAAGCACTGTTTCGGGGGGTGAAGTGATTGGTGGACCGTAAATGGTTGAAATACAGAATTCGTGACGAAGATGTCGGGAATGATGGAACTTTCATAGACAAAGTATACACTCTAAGTGACGGACTTGAAATGCCGCTTAACAAAGAAGCGTGCATAGCCACAATTGTAAGCAGACCATTCTGCTTGATGTTAGAAAACACATACAATTGCGCTAAGATTCGCTTCTCTTGGGATGACACGAAGGACATCATCAAGTATGGTATCCTTGCTTACCGAGTCGATTGGGATTGGCAATTTGTGCCAAACCACTACACCAAACACGAAAATGAACTATATTATGTGTTTCTGGACCCTGCTAAGATATCAATTAACATCTTAGAAGATGTTCTTGGGAACAGTTCTTACAAGAACATTATGACTACTTCATTGAAACAAGTCGTTAGCCACAACCCGCTTCACGTCTCTTCTGACGGGAAGTTTCGGACGCAACCATCGTCGATAATGGCGACGGTCGCAATGGCTATCGGAATCCAAGAAATGGAAATCGCACAATCTGTGCGTGACGAGGCTTAAGCCTCATAGATGTCAGACGACATAATTGAATTGCAGGAGACTGTAATTGGCCACGTAGAGTTTTCGGACTTTGTCGTGGTATCAGACCCCTGTTACGATAGGGGAACTTGGTGCGGAGAGTTCGGGCTCGAGATAAAGCCCGGCAGATACGAGGGCCGTGCACTACACGGTCACTTGGCCAATTGGCCCGCATGGGGAGAACGAGTCCACCGCCTTTCGGCGGTGAGAGTCGACGAGAGAATTGACAGATGGGTATTCTGCACCAACCTTGGTGTGGATGCTGGAACCATGTCAATTTACGACGACCAACACTACGACGCCAAGGGCGACGAGTGGATGGGGTCCCCTCAATACCAAAAACATGAACACGGATTCGTAAGTTCTTCGGGGCTTGGTGATGGGACTTACCCACTATACCATGCCTTGAATGATAAAGACGAAATTGTCGGTTACAGCGTAGTATTCTTGATACCCGATTGGGCTATCGAGCCACTTGTTGATGTTGAAGACAAAACATACGACATGAGTGACGATTCACTTACCGTTTTCGCCGGAGGACCGGCATCAGTCTTTTTGAAGACTGAAGAAGAGGAATAATCCTCATAGAACCGAACCAGCCAGATTGTATTGCAATATTGTAGTATGGTTCACAGATGGAGCAAAACGCTACCAGCAACGAAGAAGAGCAAGAACCGTCATTCTCACTAAGAGAAGGCGTGCTTTTCTTCCAAGGGAACATTCGTGAAACGACTGTTCTCAACAGCGGAGATAAAATCCAAGTATGGACAAATGACCGCCGCCGGACAGGAGAAAACCCTGCTACCGGTAAACCATATCAAGACCCCGAACTCTACGTGAAGGTCTTGACGAAAGAGATGCAAGACAAAGGCAGTTTCGCCTCCCGTCTTATCTCTGGACTTTGGTCTCGGCTTAAACGCCAAAATTAAAAACGGTTGCCACAGAGTGACCATAGGATAAACATGTCAGTATCAAACAATACTACAACCGTCGGGTTCGTCGTAATTGACACCGCCGGATATCAGACAAGAACGGTAAAACAATCGGCCTTGTTCAAAAATCCAAATAGAGGAATAAAATCTGAACCGAAATGGGAGCATATACTGAAAAAAGTGCTCCCAGATTCTAAAGATGTGGAATCTTTGATATGCATGGAAGTGCAAACTTTCAACATATCAAGAGGACACAAGGTATTGCCTTGTGAGTTTAGCATCGATAGAACCGTCGCCAACAGTGGCGACTCTACTGGTGGATGGATGATTTATGGCTTTGCGAGAATGTGTCTCACTTTTCAAGGTAAGACCTTCAAGAAATGGGTAATGATACATACAGCATACGCTGATAAAGCAAACATTACATTCTCATGGGCGAACGACACTCAAAGTGCATTGTGTGCAAGAGAGACGAAGGTGGAACACCACAAACACGTCTTGATTGCGCCAAAAGCAGAGGGTGGTCCCGGAGCGGAACTAATCGCTCGGCGAGAACTATTCATAAAAAAGCCTCTATTGAAAACAACTTTCCTTTCAGAAAGTAAACTGAAATCGCTCGGTCAACGCCGAGTCAAAATTGGAGAACGAGAATTTACAAGAATCAGTAACGCTGATTCTTTGATAGATACTTCACAAGGAGATATGTCTGATTTGATGGTGCCCGGGTTTGAAACTCCGGTATTCAACATCAGACACACTACTACCTTCCGAGAAGACAAAGATGACAACAAAATATTCACTCTATCTCCCGGTAGATGGATGATTGGATTTCCCTCGGGAGTCACATCAATCGACCTGTCAAACATCGTAATCTACGACATCAGTTTTGGAGCCGCACACCGAGCATCGGTGTCTGTGGCATCAATCCCGAAAGTGAAAGATGGTAAGAAGAAGCGTTCTCAAAACAAGAACGTATTCCGAAGACTATAACGACCAAATGGTCATAGAACCGAATCATGATAAATGTATTACAATCGTCCATGCATGGTTCACAGATGACCAAAAAAATATGGTCTTGCGACGTAATAATCCAATACAAAATTGTAGGATTGGAATCGTCGGCTTTCTTGAAACACGAATTCAAGGACATACAGGTAGAGAAGGGAATGAATCCCAATACCTGTTACGAAATAGCATGCAAGTCGCTGGTAAACATGTTTACAACAGCACCGGTTGACCCCCAAATACTTGGGGGCAGTGCGAAATTCAACTTCGAGGAATAGTCCTCATAGATGTCTGAAGAGACTCAAAATAACCACTCGGACTACGCTCCGGATGGATATGTGTCCTCCAATGCGAGGAACACAACCGTAGCGATGCTCGGGCACATGGTCACCACAAGGTGGGCAGAACGTGTCGATTGCGCATATTCAGTGGACTTCGAGTCTACTGTCAATTATGCTCAAAGCATTGGTCTTGGCCGGAAGTTCATTCCGGTCCCACGTTTTGGAAGTGACGCATTCCGTGTCGCTCTAAGAACACTAAAGACGAACCCACATGAGGTAACAATGCCTCTTGACCAAGGGATTGCCTACGACAACATGCGTTGCAAAGTATGGTATGATTGTGTGCAGATGGGTAAAGAATACGCCATCCGTAGACATTCAACTGGACTTGTTAACGGTGTCGAACACACAACGGTGGATAACATGTATCGTGTTTCCTACCGAGCGGCAAGCGGAGACGTAATTGCCCGAACATACCACAGAGCCTACGTTAAGCGTGCTTGGGAAGGAGTTGCAGAACTCTCCGAAGCAGAACAAGCGGCTCTTGAAAGTGATAGTGGAGTAGACAATATCGACATGGAACCCTACATGGATGGGAACCTTATCGACCACGCTACTTTCCAGAAATTCTTCAATGCGGTCAAAGGCCGATACGAAGAAGAAATCACGCGTGTCGACACACGAAGGTGGCGGGCTAAGACTCGCTCTATCTTGGAGAAAGACTACAATGCGATTCCGTTCACAGCGGTTCGTGGAGCAGTCATCATCCCAGACACCAGAACAAGCGAAGAATCAAAAGATGCAGACGGAAAGCGAACGCCTCCGCCGTATCTTGACGAACTTGACGCAATGAACAACATTATGCAATGGTTCGGTGGGCTCGCAAATGAGACCACTGGAACAGTGCAGTTTGAAGACGAAACCATTCCGGGGCTTGACCCCGAAGAGGACGTTACCGAAGAGAAGACAACCGTAGCAACGATTGTCGACAATGTGCAAAATCTCTCTCGCTCTCCTTGTCAAATGACCATTATGGGATATATTGACGACGATGCGCAAAGAGTAGAACTTCAACGAGAAATGACTCACCATGTTAACGACATGATGAACGACTATCTCAATGAGTTTACGGCATCCTTGAACAGTCTAAACGACGACGACCAAGAGAACGTAAACCGAGCAATTAAGAAGTTCGCTAAACGCAAGAATAAGATGCAGAAGACGCTCGAATTCTATTGCGGAGGAGATTTCGTCGACGGAGTTAACATCAATAGCAGTATTGGTGGAGATGACCGTCTTTCGGGATTGAGAACACGAATTACCAACCTTGGTTCCGGAACAGGAATCAATGTGAACGGACTTCGTGAACTTGTCGAATTCGAACAATAACCGGGCCAATTGGCCCATAGATGTCTAATCAAGACAGAATCAAACGTCCCAACGGGACGGAATGGGACACGGTGAAGTTTGCCTGTCCTAATTGTGACTCGACAAGTTTTGAGTTTCACATGATTGATGACGAGCAACACTTCGTCATGGTGTGTCCTGAATGCAGGAGCATCTGTGACCAAAACGATTGGGAGCCGACCGAAGGCTGGCAATCAGAACGCTACACTCACCTGCCTTCCGATGTGGAGGCACCAGAGTGGCCGTTTGAGCCTGTCGTATCC
>VMHT01008859.1_pt1 | contig 20615 bp, 19 predicted proteins | sample 4693611 | NCBI WGS metagenome assembly VMHT01 (sample SAMN12280063, study PRJNA550983) | marine metagenome | isolation source: seawater sampled from same location over 5 years 0.02-0.2 micron viral filtrate | place: USA: collected off the coast of southern California halfway between the port... ...
CCAAGAATTTTTTAAGATGCCTGTTTCTAAACATATATTTTGACATTGTAACATTTAATAAAGTTTTAGAATAATCGTATCCTGTATTTTTTAATTCCCAGCCCTCTTCATAAGTAGCTCTATATAAGCTAGGAAATCCTGTTCTATTATTTTTTACTGTTGCCATATTATTCTCCTTTTAGTGCTTTAAGCGTTGGTGTATTTTGTAACCTACCGGTATTTAAACCTGCAGAGTTTGCACCAGTCGCAATTGTAGTACCTCTATTTCTTTTAGTTTGGTTATACTTTTCTTGTTGTATTTTATTATAAAGATTATTAGCTATTGCTTCTTTATAGAATACATTAAGAGAACCTATTTTATTTGCATCTGGGATAGGCTCATAGAAAGTTCCATTTCTATCTTTCCATCCACCTCTTATGATTGCTATGTCATTGTTTTCAATAATAATATCTCCAAAACTATCTAATCCTAAATTAGGATCTTCACCTTTCTTTAAAACTATTTTCTTATTCTCTATTAATGCTCTTTGGTCAGTCACAGGATCTGTTCCATAAACAGGAACAAAATAAAAACCATCTCTGATTGCTTTTTCATTTTCTTCAGAGATAAAGAATACATTTACAGAATCAATTCCTTCAACATTTTCAATTATAGAAATAATATCAGATCGTGGAATTCTATCTCTTCTATTTACATTTAAGAAATACTCATCTAGATTTTTTCTTATTTCAATTCTTATAGCATCCTTATCATAATTTTCAAACCACCTTACTACAACATTAAGAGCATACTTTTTAATTACAGGATCTACGATTCTAGTTTCTGCCGTAACTACTTGTCTTCCACTCTTATTTAAAATTTCATAAGTCATTTCTTTTTCCTGTGTGGTCATAGTAAATTCTACCTCAGGTACACTAAAGTAATCTAAATCACTAGTTAATTTTTTCTTTACATCTGGAACTAAGAATAGGTAAATAATATTGTCATCATCCAAATATTCATCATTCTTAGTATTATAAGCATCTATGAAAGACCAAAAGTCATACTTACTTAGATAGTAAATATAATTATTAGGATTTGCTAATACAAAAGAATTACTTTGGTACGGCGCAATTAATCTTGTAAAATTAGGATCTTCAGAATCAGACCCAAACATTGGGTTTCTTGTAATGTTCATTGAAAGAATTTCATTTAAATCAACCTGCTCACCTGAAGAATCTGTCCCAGGGTCTGAAAATTTAATATCTAATTGTTTACCTCCAATATTACCAGCCACTCCTCTAGTCTTTACATAAGTTATTCTAATTCTTGAACCTAATGCAGGTGGTTGCCCAAATTGATTATTTCCAAAGAAAACACTTAGCCCTCCATTAACACTAGTTTTAATCATAGCTGCTTCTTCACCATTGTTCATATCATATATTGAATCAACTAACTTCCATTTTTTACCATCAACAAAACATTCCACTAAATATTGATCTGTAGGTTCTTTCGTAGATAAGTTATAACTTTGTAATGGATTACCAGATCCTGTAAATGATTGCTCATCTTTTTCACCTTGGATAATTTCAACATTAACAAATTGTTTATTACTTTTATCTAATCTAATAAAATCACTATTAAATCTTAAAAAATAAGTTAAACTATTTTGTCCTATTTCAAAAGATGAACCATTCATAATCTGAACATAGTCACCATTAAGAAGGCTAGATGCACTTGTATTTAATCTTAATCCAATTATACCTCTTGCAGATATACCTCTTGTAGGATCATGCCCTGTTAATCTAGATAAACCGTAAATAGATTCAATATTTCTTGCTCTTGAAATATTCATTTCAGTTGCAACTGCTTCTATATAAAAGAAAATCATTTCACCTAAGTTAGAAACCACAGTTAAAATTTGACCGAATGGTGAAGCAGGAGTAAATACTTCTACTGCTTGGTCATAAGTCCTCTGGAGATATTCAAATGAATCCTCAAATAACTCTGTAGCCTTTAATCTTGTTTTACTAAAAAATGACATTTACTTTATTATTTTAAAAAAGAGCACCAATGACTCTTTGTTCATTTACGAAAATATCAACTAAACAACCATCTCTTCCCTCAGTAGAAAAGAAACTTACTTTAGTGTCAACATCAAATCCTGCTAAGTCTGGTAAACAGTAAGCAGTAATCTGGCCGTTGACAGCATTCTCTATTGTATTCTCATTTAACACTAATGAAAATATTAATTCATCTAAATTAGCACCCATATTAGAAGCTCCTAAAACATCACCTTTTCTAGTAAAAAGACAATTTTCTATTTTTATTATAAGCTGAGATAACTTATCACTCACCTCCAATGTAGCATCATTAAATTTTGGAGCGGCAGCATCTCTACTATAAATATCTTTAATCATTTAAGAACACTAATTTTTTATTATATATTCTCTTTTAATTTGATGGCTTTCAGATTATAATTATCCTGTGAAAAAGTAGTCAACACCTTCATCACCTTTAATTTCTTCAACTACTCTATCAACTTCTTCTCTGCCTTCAGATGAGATCATGTCATAATTAATTGTAATATTACCTGGAAGATTAAAAGAGAATGTTCCTAAAATTCTAGATAATTGAATTTTAGCCATTCCTATTACATATCTTTGGAATGCTTCATCATCAAAAAGTGCACAATCAGAAATAGTAGAAAAGATTTCAAATATAACAGCACGCTTTGGTAATTCACCTTGGAATCTAAACTTCTTAGTTAGCCTATTATAAGTATATGATATTTGCGGTAATAAAACTTGTCTTGCATTGTCCATGAATAATGAATTAACAACATAGTACATTAAATTTTCACTTCCTATACCAGCACCATAAACATCATCATAAATAAATTTATCAATTGAAAAGTCAACATCGTCTGCATTAAAACTCATTTGACCAAATCCTCCATCTTCTCCACTGAATCCACCAATTTCAAATACATCATTAACAGAATATACTCGAGATGGCATCTGAACAATACCTCTAGGATTAGAAATTTGATTTTTGTTAGTTATAGTTTCGTTAGATTGACCAGTTCCATGTGGCACGCCTTGTTTAAAGCTAGTTTTTGATAATGCACCAGCTGGTAAAGCAATATACATTTGCTCTACACTATCTTCATATATTTTATAAAAATATTGTTTTGCTCTTTGGATAATATTGTTTAGTTCTTTCTTAGGAACTGTAAACGGTATTTGACATGCAATTGTAAGATCATCATTAATTAATTTGATTAGTGCATCTAAACATGCAGCTTCATCTGGATCATTACAATAAGTATTCTTATTAGCCATACTATTTTATATTTTTTCTATTTCAATTATTTCCGTATTTTCAAACCTAGCCATTTTAGTAGCTCTACCTTTTCTAAAAATACCACCTTCCATTTCTCCACTAAATACTCCTTTAGGTCCAAAGACATATGAATCTTTACATATTACATTTTTACTAACATAAGAATCTTCTATCTTACAATCAGCTGCATCAGTTGCACCAAATAAGTTACTTTCAAATAAAGATGAATTTACTAACTCTGAGCTAAAGATATCACAATTTAAAATGTTACCTTGAATTTTACAGTCTACAATATCAACTCCTTTTATTTCAAAACATCTCATTAGTTCTGCATTCTTTAATTGCATTCTACCAGTATCAGCATCATAGTTAATTAAACCTTCTTTTAAACCAGCTAAAGTTAAAAGCTTAAAAAGCTCTTCTCTCATTTTAGGATAAAATGTTTCTACAATTTGATCATATGTTTTAAGATCAACCATTAATCTTATCTTTGGAAATTTTTTCTTAAATGCTTGGTAGTCTTTATAAGATTCAACTATACCACTGTGCTTTTCTAAAACAACATCTAATTGTTTAAGATCTGCATCGGTATATTGAGGATACATTAAAGTTTCATATAATGATACAACAAAATGTTCTGTTAAATTCATTATTGTATTATACTTCTTCTCATAATCTTTTCCACCAAGATATCTAAATTCAATATAATTCTTAGGTAACTTAGAAAAGTTTACACCATAATACTTTTCAGATACAAACATATAATTTTTCCATGAAATTCTTTCAGGAGATGGTTGAGTCATTCCACTTAAAGGAACAATAAATTTTATTGACTTAGCATAAACAGAATCTTTTCTATTAGGAAATGCTTCATATATTTTATTCTCATCAAAATTTAATACAAATTTACCAATATCTAAATTTGATATATTTGTAGGAACTCCTAATTTCTTTCCATCAAAAGCTACGTTAACATGAATAGAACATCTTTCATTAGTAGATCCATTTTCACGAATCCATTTTAATGTTTTAGCAATAATAAGTTTTGATTCAACGAAAGGCATTGGCCCGGTGACTAATTCTATCATACCGGTTCCACCTGAATTATCAGGCTCTAATTTGAATGTTTCATCACTAGGAGTAAAATCACTATGAGCCTTTTCCTCTATTTGTATTCTTTTATTTAAAGCATTAGAAAGGCTTCTTTTAACCTCATCTAATCCTTCATTAGCAAAGAATTCAAATTCTAATCCAATCTTGGATGCATATATAGCATTTAATTGTTCGTTGGTGTACATGTAGTTCCTGATTTGTTTATATATTCAAACCAGGAATAGGTTATGCTATGTTCATTGTAATCTTACGATCACTAACATTCACACTACCAATTTTTACATTTATTGTATCACCTTTAGATAATTCAGCACCCTTTAGTTTTGATTTATGAATTAATCCACTGATTCCTTTTTCTAATTCTACAAATGCACCGTATGAAGTTATTTTAGTTACCTTACCTTCAGTAATCATCATAGGTTTATATTTCTCATCAACACCATCCCATAAATCAATCTTAGGTCCTAATTGGCTTAATATAATTTTTCTATCCGATATAACTTCTTTAGCCCAGAATCTAATAGGGTCTCCTGGTTTAATACTTCTATCATCTAATGCTTTTTGGAATTCTTCACTTAATTCAGCTTTAGGAATTAATCCTGTTAAGCATTCATCAAATTCTGCAAATACACCAAACTTAGTTGTACCTGTTACAAAACCAGCTCTTTCTTCTTTTATTGTTTCATTTAACTTATCAATAGTAGAAGGAATCATTGTTCTTAAATATTCTCTATGAGATACTACAACCGTATCCTTTTCCCTAGAGAATGTTATTGGCATAACTATTATTTCTTTACCTACTAATACATTAAAATCATGTAATTTATTTAACCCTCCTAATGAACCTGGCATAAAGCATTTAATTCCTGCAACATCTACCCAATATCCACCATGAATTAATTCCTTAACTTTTGCAGTGAATCCTATAGTAGAATTTCCAATTGCATCTTTTATTTCTTTTAGCTTAACCTCTTGTATAGCATCGGATATCGAAGCCATAACATCACCGTTCTTTTTATTAGTTTTAATCTTAACATCAATTTCCATACCTACTTCCAATTGTTCTACAATATAATCAGGTTCTTTAGTTAAAGTACAATAGGCTGTATATTTAGATTCAATATCAATGAGAGCTCTTTCTCTATCTTTGGATATGAAAGAAACCTCCCCTCTCGTGGTATATGCCACGTTGTCTTCTATAAGTTGTGTTTTCTTTGCTTGGGGATCTGTTAGTCCATACATTGATAAGGCATCAGCAGCATATGCTTCATTACACATTAATTTTGTACCTTCAGGAACTTGGACTTTTACTTTCTTAGTATCAAATGGATCATCACTTAATTGAATTGTGATTTCTTGTTCAGTCATTTTTTGTTTTTTATGAGGTTAGTATCTGTATTATATATTACCTATGTAGTTTAGTATTTATTATTTTACTTATCACAAGTTGTTTTGTTTCATTAATGTTAGGATAAACCTACCCAAGGAAAAGCAAACGGTGGAGGAGGGGTACCAGCAGCAGCTAAACCTGACCATAAACCACTAACTAATTTTAAATGAGCAACAAAAGCTTTATCTAAAGCAGTGCCCAGCGCAGGACCATTATATAATTTAAAAGCAGCAGAAATATCCTTTGTAAGTTGAGCATCAACAGATATAAATCCTGTTTGATTATCTATAGAATAACCAGGAAATAAAATATCATTTGATATACCTGCACTTCCTCCTGGTGCTGGTGGCGCAGGTAGCATAGATCCACCTCCCCAATATTTAACCACAGCTGTTGCAGCATCTAACCATACTTCATCAGGTACTTGCATTCCCCATTCAGTAGGAGAATCACCAGGTGCCCATGTAACTACATCATCCATATAAGTCTGAATTTTTTCAAATGATTTTTCAAAACCTTCTTGTATATCTAAAGCAGTACCTACAGAAAGTGGAAATGAACCGAATGATGTTTGTGCCGCAACGGCTGCTAGTACATAGTCTTTACCAATTTCTTGTGCTATTGGTTTAAATGAATATGGCTCTGTGCCAGTACTACTAACTAACCAAGCAGGAAACTTTAATCTAAATGGTGCAGGAATCCAAGGCATTAGTCAGTGGTATTTTTCTGGCTTAAATATGAACTATTTTTAAAAGGAGGTAATGGTGTACCAGTTACTCCACCTGGGGCAGGGTGAATATGTGCATCAAATAAACTTTTCCAAGTATCACCTTTAACTACAGATTCAGCTGCTGCTTCACCTAATTTAATCCTTGGTGAATTAACATGTGTTTCTCCACTTGCAGTAATAACAGCATCAACACAATTAATCAGACAATTAGTATCTGCATTAATTACGGTATCAGCTCCACTATTAATTGTAAATTGAGCAGAGTGAGTAAATGTTATATTTCCATCATTAAGCATTACCATAGAATCTCCATTAGCATTAATGATATGAACTGAATTATCAGGCTTTACATTAACTGTAGTTGGACCTTCAGTTGTAGTATAGTCCATCATTAATCCTTTTTCTTCTGTAAAGAAAACTTTAATATGTTCACCTTCTCTTTCATTTGTTACTTCAGATACTCCATCTTGTAATTCTCCAGTTAAACCAAATGCAGTATCATAAATTAATACATGAGAATTTTGGTATGATGGTTCTACTTCAGCTTTTGTTTCATCTGAAGGATAAATGTTTTCATGATAAACAGGTTGATAAAAATTTCCATTGTCAAATGTTAATCTAACAATAGAACCTAATTTAGGAATTTCAAATTTACCACTTCCTGTATTACTACCTCCATACATTAGCTGATGTGGTCTTGACCAAGGTAAAGCAGCAGTTGGAATTTTAAATGCACTTTGTGGATCTTCAGGATCTACACGATCATCCATTTTACCATATACTCTAATCTTACAACGACCTTCAAATATATCATCATTAGTATCTTCTACGATTCCTACCCACTGAGTAGTTCGTAAATCATCAGCGTTAAAATTTTTTGGATCAACCTTTCCCATTAGTTAAATATATTGTCTTCTGAAGTTATTGTTGAATTAGGCGGTGGGCCAGATGGACCAAATGCATTTGTTGAATTTAAACCTGTTCCTACTGGTAGAGCTTCTTCAAATAATTTACTCGAACCAAATTCAGCTCGCTCTTGAGCAGCACCTAAAGGATTATCTCCTAGATTAGTAATTGAACTTTCATTTCCAAATGTCTCTAATTCATTACCTTGGATAGCTGCACCTACGGCAGCATTAATTAAACCTTGTGGGTTTGCTATTGCACCAAGTACATTATTTCTTATTCCAAATACATTACCTAAAGTTAAGCCACTTATTAAACTTGCACCTGCTCTACCGGCTAAATTAATAGCTCCCTCCACCTGGTCCATTACTGCGTCTTTAGCAAAGTTTTTAAAGCCTGCTTTTGAAAAGAAGTCAGGATCGGTACTAACTTGTATTTTGGAGGCATCCATTTTACTATCAAATCCAGCATATTGAGATGAATTTTGCATATCTGAATAATTAAACTTTATTTCTGTTGTAGTAATTTCGCCTCCACTATTAGTAACACCTTCAAATACCTTTCCACTAGCACCAGGAATCCATTCACATTCAGTAAATCTAAAACTTACTTGTGAAGTATTTTGGTTTGTTAACTTTTCAACTTGATCCTTTTGTATTTGATTATTTGCGGCCTGTAACCAATTTCTTACTGTTTTAAATTTTCTTATTTCTTGTACCTGTATAGTAACATCAAACTTCATTAAGTTAGGAGGAAGTATTATTCTCTTATGCATAGAATCATATACGGCCATTTTATATAAATTAAATAAGGCAGTCATTTTTAAATCTATTGCTTCTAGACAACCTATAACAATACCCTCTTCTCCTGTAGTTCCTGTGTAAGGATCCACTTTATATTCAAAAGATTTTTGCCAAGCTTCTGTTAATCCTTGTATTGTTTGAAAATAATAAGGTCTTGCTCTTTGTATTTCCAATAAACCTGTAATAAATGCTTTTAAATATTGAACTCTATTTTTTTCTCCGATTGCATTTAAGTATGCAACAGCCGATTCTGCTGTCGGGTAATCAGAAGTTTCTGCACCATCATCAGTACTTGTGCTACTTCCTAAACCTGCCCCATTAAAAAGAGGTGATGTTGTATCAAACATTATACTAAAACCTAAATAAGTTGGGTCATCTAATTGAGTAACACCATTATTTCCGGAACCTTCAGCTGTTTCAGCACTAACGAATTTTTTTGCAAATTCATAACTTCTTGGAAATGTCCCACCTCCTAGATTTGAACCAAACGGTCCAGCTAACTGAGCTAAGCCATCACTCCCTGCGGGATTTGCTAAATCTATTAAAGGCATATCTTTACTTTGTTTTTATATTTATTTAAGTCGTTGGAGTGAACTCTCTACGTACTAAGGTTAATTTCATTCTTATAGGACCAGGTGCAGTTAATAACCATTCAACACCTTTTATAACATAAAAGCCGGTTAAGTATTCATTTACAATTCCTTGTTCTGAATCTGAATTATTTTCATCATCACCACCACTTCTAGTTTCTGGAGCCTGTTCTCCTTCTATCTCATCGTTTTCTGGTGCTAATAAAGTACTTTTAATAGGGCTTGCAAATTCTAATATTTGACAATAGATTCTACTATATCTTACAAGAGCAGGATTAACTGTATCTAATTCAATTATCATTCCCATTTTATTAATCTCCGTAATATTCTGATAATTTAAAACTGTTGAATATTGAAATTCTGGATGGACATTATCACCTTGGGTTCCAAGATATTTATATTTAACTTGATCATTTCTTGGTCCTTCTACTTCCCCATCAATTACTCTACCTTTTGTCGCAGGTATCATTCCAGGAGTATCATTAGTTAAAGGATCAACAAATTCACTTACCCATTCTTTTGCTTCCAAATCCCAATATTGAGAATATTTTTTATAACCATTTGCTTTACTAATCTTTCCACTATTATTAACCATTTGATGTTTAGAGATATATCTAGCACCACCTTGAAGCTGTAACATATTACTTAAGTAATTAGGTATGTCATCTGTCTGCCCTTCACCTTCTTCAGTTCCCATCGTATCACTTGGGTTTGTACTGAAACCTTGGCTGGCTTCTATTGCACCTTCTTGACTAAATAATCTATTAACATCAACCATTGTTAAATAATAATATGGATCAATGTAAGAAGTAAAAAATGTTTCATCATTAAGATAGCTATTGGCTACAATATCCTGGATGAATGTTTCAGTTGTATCATTAGGATTAGTCCAAGTCATTTGATCTGCCGTCTCCTCAACATTAGATGCAAAGCCTAATTGTAATCTTTCTGCAATATTTAATAATGCATCAAAGCTTGTAACTTCTTCTTCGTACTCTACACTTTCTGTAAATAAATTAGGAACAAACATTCTTCCAAATACTTTAAATTCATTTGGTGATCTTCCTCCACCTCCACCTACAGGTTTACAATCAACGACAGTAAAATCAATTCTTATTGGTTTAAATGTAGTTTCATCACCTTGTGATCTTATATTAAGTTGTATTAGGTCTCCATCTTTAGGATAAAATCTAGAACTAAACATTCCGTCTGTATCTGCAAACTGAATTGTACATGTAGGATAGAATCCATCATTCTTTAATGAAAAGAAATTAAGTCTATCCATTTGAACATCATAAGAATTAATTCTAACGACTGGAATAACCTGAGAAAATTTAGAAGGTTTTATCTGTTGCTTTGCCCCATCAGAATTTTCACTATCACTTTCAATGTCTAATATTTCTAATGGATCCAATTGAATAGCAGGTTCTATAATGGTCAATATGTTTCTTTCAACTATACTTTCTGACATAACCTATGTTTGTGTATTACTATTTCTTGTTGGTAAATTTGCACCTAATGTTATTTTGCCACCTTTAAATATTTTAGCATCTTGTCCTTGTTGTAACATATTCGGCGGTATCGGAGATTTGACTCCAGTCTTTTTAGTTTTTGCTTTTTGTAATAATCTTTGTATTCTTGACTGGTCTATTTCACTTTGTACATCCGTATTAACATACTGAGCCAAAGAAGCACTTGGCCTAGATGCAGGATTAGGTCTCTTATAAACTAAGTTTTGATCTTGTAAATTTGGTATGGCTAAAACATCACCTTCTTGTAAAGAAAAAGGATTAAAGATATTATTAATAATACAGATAGCATCTACATATTGTTCAGATCCAAAATAGATTCTTGATATCTTATCTACTCTACCTATCTGATCTTGTTGAACATAATGTAAAGCCTTAACACCTAATTCTCTCTTATACTTAAAAGAAGGTGCAGTCAGATCAAAATACTGTTGCCCAGTTCTATCATCTGTTAATTTATTCTTTAATGTAAGTGATTTAATATTCATTGATAGTTTTATTTTATGAGTCTATTAACATTCTTGTTAAGTTACTTACATATTCACCATTTTCACTATTGGCTGCTAGATTATTCGATGGTTTAATTATATTTGCTATTTGAGCGTCTTCAAAAGATGCAGGAGGAGCATTATTAGTAGAAGGCTGTAAATTACTAGTTCCTACATTAGGAATAGAACCATAGGTTTCAACTTCTCTACCTGAAAGATTTAATATATCTTCAAGACCTTGGGCTGATGCATATATTCTACCTTGCCCAGCATTAAACATATTTTCTATATCACCTTTATCTCTAGGTTTACCATGCTTCATATCAACTTCAAATTTTACTTCCATTGGAAAATCATCATAACCTAAACCAGCACCCATAGTCATTTTAGTATTTTCACAAATCATATTACCCATCATTACAATAGGGTTAAGAGGATTACCTACAGTCACATGCCAATCTCCAGTTGGTTCACCACTAATAAATGCAGTTGTTGCCTGAGTACCTGTTTGGCCACCAACCTGTTCACTTAAAAATCCACCCATCATATTTCCTAATAAAGTACTACCTACCTTCTTTAATCCATCTACAATACTGTTTGCATCAAAACCACCATCACTTGTTCCAAATAATCCTTTAAAACCAGTTTCAACGTCATTAACTACACTACCTAAATACCCAGAGAAATTTCCACTTCTTAACATAGAAGGATCTCCGAACTGGCTGGCTACATAACCAGCGCTTCCGTAATATCTATGACCGCCACCAAAGAACTGAGCATTATTAGTAGACATAGTTAGCATATTACTAATAATATCAATCATTGCAATTTTTGGATTAACATAACTTAATGATTTAAGTTCATATTCAAAATTTAGTGTAAAGTTATTTTCAAACTTTAGACCTCTGTTTCTAATTGTAGTTTTATCAACAACATTCACCGGACCTAATACAAAGTTTGCATAAGTAGTACCTAACCTATCAGCAGTAGAACTACCTGCACCATTTTGTGCTCTATACTTAGCACCTGCCGATACGTTCTTTGCAGCATCAGTTACAGCTTTACCTATTCCTCCTAATTTATTATAAAAAGGTTGTTGTGTATATCCACCGCCAGCTCCACCTGTATCAATCTCTTCCATCTTGGATTCAATATCTTTATAATTTAACCCATATGACATAGACATTATCTCACCTAACTGATTACCAGCAGTTTCTCCTAAGTAAGTTACGGCAGTAACACCTGCTATTTGAGTACCGTCTACTGAATCGTCTGCACCACCTCCTTTAGGTCTTATATTATAATTATAAATATTGTCAGGTATGGCAGTAGGAAACCTTCTTAATGTAACTAAATGATTTACTGGAATTTTTTTATAATACTTAGAATATAAAAAATCTGATGGCTTATAACCAATCTTTGGATACTTTTCGTCAAAGTAATTTATGATTCTAGGGATAGTAACGTTTTGAGCATTTACACCACCCATTAATTTTCTAGCAGCATTATCTTTATCACTAAAGTTATTTGCTTGAGATGATTGAAGATCTCCATAAAACCCTTGAAAGTTGAATAAGGCATATTTATTAGCAATAGATGCAGCAAACTCAGTATTTTCATTTCCTTTCGCAACAGTTGCAGAATCTGCTTTATTTCTGGCTTGATAAAATGTTTTACTGTATAATTCGCTAACACCCTTTGCAAACCCTACTGATTGTCCACCAAAGACACCTAATAATCCAGGACTTTCGTTATCAGCTATTCCACTAGTAGATTGCTCAGGCGATGGATATAGTGCATCATTAAGATTACTGATTGTGGATTTGAGATTAAAAGCCATTAAATAGGTTTATTTTTATTATATATTTAACCTAAGCTATTAAGATACTTATCAATGTTAAGCTTACCTTTTTCAAATTTATCTGTCCAACCTTTTTTATATCTGGCATCAAATTCTCTAACACTATCAATAGAGAGCGGTCCTTTAAAAAATGGCCTTGCAGAAATATCTCTAATTTCTTTTAGGTTTTTAGAAATCATGTAGAGTTGAACCTTTTCAAATAATTCGGATAAACCAACTTTTGTCTTGGTACACATTACAGATTCTACAACAACATAAAATCTTTCTCTATCTTTTTCGTTTAATCTTTTTTCTAAAGCATTGGCAGTTTTAAAGTCTTCTGCTTTTAAAATCATTTTCCTTGCTCTATTTTCAAACATATGTCTGAAATTCATATCAAAGAAATGTTGTTTAAGAAATCTCATATTATCATAAAACTTAACAATACGAATTTGATAAAGAGGATTTACTGGATCCCATTTGGAATCTAAGATTTTACCTTTAACTGGTAAAAGTATATTAGGGTTTGTATGAGATGCTAATAAGCAGTATACATTTTGTCCCTTATTAAATATCCTATGTGTTTTCATTCAAATTCTATTATGTCATCGAATAACTCGGCAGTACCGTTGACAGTAATATCAGGTGAATGATAAATTTTGTAAGTAATAGGTTTATCTGATAACGATTCAACATAAGATTGTATTCCGCCAACAGTTTCTTTGTTAAGACTTCCTAAAACATAAAATATTGTTGTAGAAATATTACGACCTATTGCATTTTGTAACTGTCTCATTAAATAAGATGATACTACTGCATCAGATGGTTCATATTGATAAAAATCGTTTTTTGTAAGTTTGTTAAATATATCCATATAATTTATACACTCAATACTTCTAGGAACATTACCTAAAAATGTTTTGACACGAAGTGCATCATTAGAGTATATAAAATTAAATTCTATATGTTCTTCCATTCTTCTAATTTCTTAAGCTCACTCTTAAGTCTTTTTATTTTAAATTCAATATCCTTCTCTGTAGGTTCAAAGTGAGTACCCCATCGTGTATTAATATCTAATACAGTTTCATCAAATTTACTACCAACCTCCAATCCGAGATCGTCACATAAATCAAAAAAGAATCTTTTTATATAACTAAATTGATTCTTATCATTTTCATTTACTTCATAAACATCAGTTGAAGTAAAATGTTCTCTACCTCCACCATGATTATCATCAATGACTTTTTTGATTACACCATTTCTGGCTGGTTCTAAAACTATCTTAATCATTTATGATTTTCTTAAGTTTAATTTTTCCCTTAATTCTTTAAAGGTTTTTCTTGCTTCCTTTTTGTCTTTATGCCAAGTAGATTTATCTTTAATTGTAATAAGTGCTAATGCATCTCTTAACTTATCTATTTCTTTATCTGTATAGCCTTCTTCTTTCCAATATGCTATTTTATTATTTTCTACTTGTTCTAATTTTGCATATATAGATTTTTCAGCAGCTTCAACATTTGCCTCATGTATCTCTTTGCCCTTTTCTCTAGTTTGTTTACAGATTTCTAACCATTCTTTAAATGGAAGTTTACCTTTCATTTTTAAAATTCCTTGGTATTTCATAGCCGCTCTTCTTTGGCGACGATTAGGTATAGTTTGATTTGCAGTCTCGCTCATATGATTAATTTTATTATATATTACTAGCTATTAAGTGTGCTATTCGCCTTTATACTTGCTCTCAATTAATGATTGTACACTGTTATGTAAACAGTCTAATATTTCATCTTCAGATAATTGATCTAAAATAAATGATTGTAATACATCATTAACTTCATCTTTATCAAAAGAAGTACTCATTAATTCATAAACAGCTTTTTGTGGAATATTTACAGGAAATTCTAAAAGAAGTTTTACTTTACTATTTTTCTTTTGTTTATTAAATAAAACTCTGATAGGGGAAATTTCTTTTTTAGGAATCGGAACATCTCCTGTAGTTTTTTGTACAGTTATAGATGGCATACCTTTTGGTGACTGAGTTTTTAAAAGTTCACTGGCTAGATCTGACTCTAACGGTTGTATAAATTCAGATTTTAAATCTTTAGCTAATCTTGTACCATTATTAAAATTTATCCACTTATCATCTTCATTCTTAATGGTTACTACATTCCCAGTATCATCGCCTTTAATCCATTGCCAATGAGAAGGCTCATTAGACTCTTCTTGTAGAGTTTCTTTAGTCTTATCTTTTTGCATTTGTTGTCTATTTATTATTATACTTTAAATATAATAATTGTTTAAGATTATGTTGGTATGTTAAATGAAGCAATCATTTTTCTAGCCTGTAAAGTAAATTCCTCAACTACTATTGCAGGGTTACCGGTTGGGTTACGAACTTCCATTCCTACACCTTCAGAATTTTTTAAATTAAGGAACACTATACCAGTATAAAATCTACCTTGACCACCACCGCCAACAAATTCAATTGCTTCGTCATGAAGTATAGTACCTGCGTGATTGATAATCTGTAAACGAGCCGATCCACCACTAAGAGCTGCTGAGGTTGTAATAAGAACACTATATCTAACTTGTATATCTGTCGCTGTACCAATATTTTTAATTCCATCAGTCTTTCCTGTTCCAACACTAGAGAAATCAGCATGCTGTAGATCATTACTTAATGTTGACTGGTCAATATACTGAGTTCCATAAAGAGCAGTATCTACAGAACTACCTGAACTGTTAGCAGCAATAGTCTGGTTGGTGCTAGTCTTAATAATAGTAGGCTCTGACCAAAGTACACTTGCAGAGCCACCCCCACCTTGTGGACCAACGGCACCTTGATTACCTATAGCACCGGTACCACCTTGGGCACCTGTTCCACCAACACCAGTTGCGCCTTGGCTACCGGTTGCACCACCAAATCCAGTTGCACCCTTATCTCCAGTTTCACCTTTAGCGCCCTGTAGGCCAGTAGCACCTTGTAGTCCTACCGCACCGGTTGCTCCTTCATTACCTACTGTACCTTGATTACCAACCTTTCCTTGATTACCCGTAGCACCTTGTTGACCAATAGCGCCTTGTTCTCCAGTTGCTCCTTGTTGACCAACTGCTCCTGTAGATCCTGTAAAACCAGTTGCTCCTTGGAATCCTACAACACCAGTTGCACCTTGTGATCCAGTGGCTCCAGTAGATCCAACTCCACCAGCACCGGTCGCCCCTGTTGCTCCAGTTATGGAAGTACCATAAGCAGTAAATTCTAAAACAAAATCTATACCTTGACCCCAGTTAGCAGTATAAGTTAATTCAGTAATTGTTAAGTCATATACATTACCTACTAAAGCTACAGCAGTTACTACACCATGCAAAATTTGTTGATTATTACCAGCGGTTAATATAACAGCACCAAATCCAGTTGATGCTTGTCCGGTATCATCAAAAGTATTAAGGAATGTAGTTTGATCTAATCCTAATGAATCTGTTTTATTAATATACAGGCTTGTGGTTGCAGCATCATAATAGAATTTACCAGAAGGTGGGGTAGTTACACCAACTACTCCTGATTGCCAAGGTAAACCGTTTCTTGGACCAATTGCACCAGTAGATCCAGTAGCACCTGTATAACCTGTAGCTCCAGTTGCACCTGTATAACCTGTAGCTCCAGTGGCTCCAACTCCTCCACCGCCACCCGAAACAGTTCTCCATCCCATTGTACCCTGAGTTCCAGAAACAGCTTGAAGTTCTAAGACTTGGTTTACAGTACCCATTATAGAAGGTAAATTATAAATAATGTCGGCAGTCATACCAGTTGCCCCTCTCATTGTAGTGGAATAAGTTCCAGAAGGCTCATTGAATTGTACGTTCCCAGGCCTGTTGGAACCATTACCTGTTACAACAACAGTACCTGCCCAATTAGCATTATCACCAACTGTAAATTGTGGTGTTGTACCTGCACCTACTTGCTCAAACTTAAATAAGTTTTTAGTTCCACCACTTTGTGTGTTTATAAATGTAAGAGGATTATTTAAGTCATTGCCCGGATCATAAAAATCTAAAGTTCTAGGTTCTGTTATAAATAAGCTTCTATTTGCAATGTTGTAATCTAATGAAGCTGGGTAACTTGCTGATAGTGTTATTTCATCAGTTGCTTCATTTACAGAAATACCAATATTAGTACCAGGTAATAAATCAACATCACTACTTGCAGCGCCATCACTTAATGCAATACTCACTCCACCAGTTGTTAAAGAAACGGCATTTAAGTTATATGCAGCAAGAGCGGCATTTTCCCATTGGCCTGTTGCTGTATTATATACTAAGAGTTGATCATCTTGAACATCAGTAATAGTTACATCAGATAAACCACCTAATGTAGAAGATACTCCGCCTCCACCACCTGCTTCAATATCAACAGTTCCTCTATATAAATGTCCGTTAGCAGAATTAATCCATAATGTTCTATCAGAAGTAGTTCCACCACTTACATCATTACAGAGTGGTCTGTTTGCAAAAGTTGTAGATGGAAGAACTAATCCTCCTTTATCAATATTAACACAACCTACAAAATAACCAGCCCATGTACCACTATCAGTAACCAAGCCTGATAAAATACCTTCAGATGTAGCATCAGTTTGTGTATCTACAACATTAGAATATAATCCTACTCTCTGAGGATTTGTTCCAGTACCTGTGAATCCAATTATTTGACCAACGTTAAGTGCTACACTTCCACCGACTTTATTATCAAGTGAAATATTATTTCCAATATATTTAGAAGGAGCAGCACCAGTTCCACTGTTTGTTTGTAATTGTTGAGCATAATAAATTTCAGCTCCTTTATCCATCCATTGATATATGTTAACACCTTCAGTTACAGTAGGTGTCTTATAAGTCATACGTAAACCATACCCATCTGTTAATGAAGTGTTGGCAGCAAAATCATGCCGAGAATCTATATCTGATGATATTGCTACTACTGTATTTTGTTCACTTATACCAGTTAAAAGGTGTTTACCTCTAAGTCTAATACTTGCCTCTAATTGAGCACCGTCTTGGTTTGTGTAAGATGTAAGAGTATATCTACCAGTAGATTCAAATCTTCCGGTTGTACCTGAGACTGCTGAATTTACTAAAGGTATTCTATAACCAACAGCTGTTGCCGGTAAAGAACTGGTTGCAACATTAGGTACATATAGTTCATTGTTTAGAGATATGCTTAATGCATCTACTGTTAATCCACCTAATCCAACACTTCCTATATTAATACCAAAGGATTTATCAGTTCCGTAAATACCTGAGGTTGCTTGGATAACATTATTTAGTGCATATGTTTGAGAAGCAACTCCGGTAGCTGAAGAGTTTCTTAATTGTAATTGATACAGATTTGAAGTATTATCAAAATGAATACCTGTTGTTAAATCAGAAATTCTATTAAATTGTAATTGGCCTGCTGTACCGTTTAACTTAACCTCTCTGGTAGCAGCACCTATAGTTCCGTCATTACCGTAAATGTTTACTTGCCCTAATGAACTTAACGCTACAGGAATCCATGTTGCGCTTCCTACATTATATTGTAGTATATCTTGAGCATTAGGAGCAGCACTAGATACATTAGATAGCATTCCGATTGTTGGGGCTCCACTATTTAATTGAGCTAAGTCAACTAAACCTTCATTAAAATTATACTCAATATTCTTTTGTGTAGCATTTGTACTTATAGATAAAGCTGCACCAGCTCCAGTGTTAGTTGATTGAAAACCTCTAAATTCTAGATTAAGACCAGTTTTACCAGCATAAACATCTTGGTGACCAGTACCAGTTCCAACATTTATACCTGCATTTATTTCACCAGGGTTAGATGCTAATGTATTTACAAGGACAATTGATTTAGATGCTAAATTATATTGTAATTGCATACCTTGTCCTGCAATAAGATTAAATATATCATTAGGAGTAGTTGAGGTAACAGTTGCATCATTACCTGTTTGTAAAGCTCCGGTAGGTGCAGTTGAATTAACTGTTATTCTACCAAATGAATTTGCACCTTGTATATTAATATTACCAGAACCTATACCACCAATCATATCCCATTGTGCAGTATTAAATACACCTTGTGTGGTTCTAGTGTTTGCTCTCCACCATGCTAATACTTGATCCATTCCTGTTGTTGAAGGATCATCTACAATAACAGGATGATATACAATGTTTCCTATTTCATATACTCTATCTGCCTCCCATGGATTAGCTACCATCTTAAAATTGGTATCTACCTCAGCATTTGTTAGCTCTCTTTTTATCTCGGTTCTAAAAAGAATATATTCTTGTAGGTTAAATGACGTTGCCATTGAGTTAAATATTTTTTTATTTATTCTTCTTGTTTATATATTTAGTTTGGAGGGTATTCCTCAATCTTTACACCATCATACGGAAATTGTGAAGTATCTCTTGTTGAAGTAAATGCTTCTCTAAACGATTTAAGATACCAAGTGTTTTCAGACCAGCCAGGTACAGCATAACACGGTGAATAAATTCCAGTTACATAAATATATTTTAGCTCCGAATAATACTTTACATAATCAGTAACTGCATTCCTTATTAATTGAATTTGTCTATCTATGTATACCTTCCTACCTGCATTTCTTTGTCTATCATATGCAGAACCAGTTTCAAGTTTTAAATTATCAGTAACATCTATTGCTTTAAATTCTGTGGTAAAATTATAAAGATCACTCGCTGCTAAGAAAAATGAAATAGAAACCAAATCTCCTAAGTTACAATTATCAAGAGGCTTATAGTTTGTGTTATAATACTTTTCCATTGCAGCGACATCTGCAAAGTCAATGTATTCATGTTTCACCCTATCAAAAAAATCAACCTTAATACTTGTAGAGGTTATTTTATTTTTTTTCAAAAAGGTAAAGAAGTCTAAAGCTAGTTTAAATGTTATTCCTTCTAAAATCAATGGAGTCTACTTTTTTGTTATATATTCACTCTTTGATTAGATGGTAGTCATCTAACAAAGAACTTATATCTCCATTGGTGATTTTAGATTGATTAAAAATTTCTAAATGATCTGTGTCTCTATATTCTGTTAACCAATATACATGCTTAAAGCCTGCATTGACTAAAATTTTAGTACACATTTTACAAGGTGATAGTGTTAAAAGAATTATATAATTTTCAGGATCATACTCTTTAAATTTTGCAATCATATTTACCTCAGCATGAATAAAGCCACTTTCACCTGGATCCAAACTATCTTCTTCTGTTCCAGTGTCTTCATTTAATCCTGCACCGCTATAAGAACCATTATATCCAAAGCTAGCAATTTTACTAAAATCTTTTCTTAGTGCCATACAAGCAACTCGTGTTGTTGATGAATTTGATAAACCTTTAATATTTTGCAGAATTTCTACAAATGCATTTATCTTTAACTGAAGTCGTTGAATTTTGGAATCCATTTGCTCTTAATTAATTTGGCTTTCATTTTTATACCAGGTTCTTTACTTAATGATTTTGCTAATTTAATATTATCTTCATCATCATCAAAAAAGGTAAAGTCATTAAAGCCCATTTCTATAAACTTTCTAAATGCTTGCTTTTTTCTTTCAGCAGTGGACCCTTTAAAACCTAATGAAGTATCATTAATAGCAAATATGTATTGAGGATTTATATTAATTCCATTATGGGCTAAAAATTGTTGGATAAGTTTTGCATCATCTCTTGCTGTTATAATTCCAACAGCCTTACCTTTTTGTATAGTTCTTTTTAAAATAGAAAATACCCATTCTATAATTTTACCACCTTTAAGAATATCTAAACTTTGGAAATCTGAAAAGTCCATCTTATCATTTGGTCTTTTTCTAAATGTATTGAATTCTTGTGGAGTAAGCTCAGTAGAAAAA
>VMHT01024552.1_pt1 | contig 20609 bp, 20 predicted proteins | sample 4693611 | NCBI WGS metagenome assembly VMHT01 (sample SAMN12280063, study PRJNA550983) | marine metagenome | isolation source: seawater sampled from same location over 5 years 0.02-0.2 micron viral filtrate | place: USA: collected off the coast of southern California halfway between the port... ...
CACCAGACTCACTAAGAATACTATTGCCAGCAGAATCCTTTAGCGGCAAACCTACGAGCGCACTGGTTTCATTGCGATGAACAACTGCGATTACATCTCCGATAGACGGAGTTTCCGTAAAGCTAACTCGTTTCGTACTGGAATTGATTGAATAGTCCGCTGCAACTAGCTTTACACCGTTTAAATAAACATCCGTATACGCAGGAATCACATCAGCATTTAGCTGGACTGTGGTATCCCCAGATTGCCAAGTGTACTCGACTCTAGATTCTGATACCGACACACCCAGTGCTAATGCCCGATTGCCCCGAATGACTACAACGTCACCGGAAACAGCAGCATTGGCTAGCGTGATGGTCACATTGTCACTACCCATCGTGTAGTCAGACTCAGAGAGTAGTAATCCGTTTCGTGCGACAGAGACTGCGGAAGGATGAAACCCTCCAGTAATGAAAGCTGTCTGACTAGACGATGGAAAGAATTCTTCTCTGAACTGTGTGCTTTGTAAAACGGGCTGATTGCCTATGTAGCTCATCTACTTACTTTTGATTGGTAATTCAAAGAAGCGTTGTAATTGTTTGGCTGTCGTCATATTATTGATAATGCTGCTAAGTGGTCTTCATATGCACTAATCACATTTGACGTAAATACTGCTGAACAAACTGCTTGAACTTTTGCATCTCTACTAGAGTAATCGTCTGTCGGTGAAATAACATAACGATGGTAGCTTTGTGAAATAACGTTTCCGTCTTCAAGCACCTGCACTGCTTCCCGAACTTGAACGTGATTGAATTGTCCAACTACTTCGATCTTGTCAGTTACTGTTTGTTTTGTTAGTGACATAAAGTAACCCTTACGAATTAGTAAAATAAAATGCAGTTGCAACGAGAAGTGTGCAAGTAGAAGTTGAACCAAAATAAAATTGTGTACTTGCAATTGCTACTTCTCCGCCTATATTGGCACTAATAGCATTAGTGGTAAAATAGCCAGACCCTGTAATTGTTGCAGAAAACGGAAGTCCGGAATATTGAGCATAAGAAGATATTGCTAAGTTTGATCCACTAATTTTTATGGAAACGTAGACAACTCTCCCGATTTTAACGTACTCACCAGCAGTTGTTGATACCGTTCCAGAAGGCGAAACATCTGCTGAAGGTGTCCAAGTTCCTTCCTCATAATCATCCATAACCTCGCTAGTCATCCCGGAAACATTAGCATTGGCGCTAAAATCCAACCCGTATCCACTTGGCATAACAATGTTACTTCCGTCTATCAAACTCGCTAGCATTCGTGCGTTACTCATGCTTTACTCGGGGGTGTAGGCCAACCAACAACAAGGTTCCCATTTTTATCTAGTGTTGGTTTTGATGTTGCAGGAAGATTGCGTAGTTGTGTCCGATAACTAGCCCACTCTGCCTGATCTGAGTACGGGTAGTCTGAAGACATGCGCCAATCTGTAGATGCTAGGAGTTGGTTGCGTTCTAATCTTAGTAATCGCATAGGTTCTGCTACTACTAGTTCAGCAATCTTTGCTTGTATTTCTTCCGCAGTAGGTTTTCCCGTAGTTTCATCTAGCCAGACAACATCTTCGTATGCTGATGTTTTTAATGACCAAGATGATCCGGGTCTTAGTTTAACTAGTGCAGTTTCTAAATTCATGTAACCACCTCCATTATTGTCAGATGTGATGTTGCTCTATTAGCCCAAGTTGCATTAGATGTATCTGCGGCTCTATTGATAATAATGTTAGACCCATTTGTGCAACGTCCTCTTACTTTTACGTTTATAGATGTAACTCCAGGTGTCCACAAATAATTTAAAGAATGATTGGATGACTTATATATATCACCTGTACTACCACCAGAAACAGTTGAAATCATAGAAGCATTGCTTTGATTCCCTGTTGCTGTTGTATTTTGGTAAATTACTACATTAGACCCATCAACTATATTCAAAATTCCGTAGTCTCCTTGAGGTTGTCCTGCATACAGATTTACTAATATTAAAACTTTATTACCGCTCGCTATAGTCATTGAGCAATTTAAATCAGTTACATCTGTATCTGATGTACCAATAGCTTGTGTACCATTAAATGATGATGAAACAGTTTGAATAATATGCCCAGCAGGAAACTTTACACCACTATCCAACACTGCTTTACTATTCACAGTACTCGCTAACGTTAATCCATCTAGTTTAATTGAACTCATAATCTAGTACGCATAAAGGGTTCCAGTTATATTGATGTCACCACCACTAAAATTTGGAGATCCACCAGCAATAATCATTTGGCCTTTGACGATTATACTGTTTCCGGTAAAGGTAGTGTCTCCGAAATAGGCCCGATTTTCTGAAGTGTTGATTGTGATATTTCCTGTGATTAAATTCTGCTGAGATAGCCCATCGTGCTCATATACATCTATATCTGCAACAGTAGTTCTTGATTGAGCGTTAGCACCGATATAGCTCATGAGTTTTCTAACAATGAGGCTGTTGCTTGAATTGTGTTTGCTTGATCTGTATTTATGTAAATCTTGTCCGTCTGATTCAAAACAATTTTTGCAGAGACAACTTCTAACGTTGAACCAACAGGCACAGGCGCATTGCGAATAATGTAGATGTTATCGGATGCTGCACTACTGGCACTTTCTCTTTTATACATATCAACGTTCGCAGTAACGCTTCCAATGTTGCTAGCGTATAATCCAATCAAAACTGCTCCAGTCGCATTAGGCACTCCCCCAGAAGCAGTTCCATCGTAAACAACTGTTTCCGTGTTTGCGGCGACAGTAACTCCTGTGGACTCACTAAGAAATGACATTATTTTACTCTCTTATAATGCAATGGCAAATGCAATCCCTTGGGCTTCTGTTAAGCCTCCCCCTTGGGCACCCGTTGGACCTACTGGACCTTGAGGACCTGCTGGGCCTTCTGGAATTGTAAAATCAAAAACTGCTGCGGATGTTGTACCCGAATTTGTTACTGAAGCACTTCCTCCACTAGGCCCTATCGTAACAGTCCCTGCTGCAATTGTTGCAGCGTTTCCTGCTGGACCTTGTGCCCCTGTTGGTATTACGAAATCTAGTGTTGCAGCAGTTGTGGAACCACTGTTCGTAACTGCAGCACTCCCTCCAGCGGCTGCTGTGGTCGTTGTTCCAACGTTCACGGTGGCGGCTGTTCCTGCGGGACCAGGAGGAATGGTTATGTAGTTAGAGTAGGTTGTGGGGGTTGTATCAAACTGAAGTCTTGCTTCTGATGGATTGTTCGTATTTATCTCCCAACCCGCTACCCCTGTTCCCGTTAGCCCGGTGGCACCCGTGGGACCCTGCGCTCCCGTTGGACCAATTGGGCCTGCGTTTCCTGTCGATCCCGCCGGACCTGCTGGACCTTGTGAGCCTGCCGGACCTGTTGATCCACCAGGACCTGGAGGACCTTGGGGGCCTGTTGGCCCGATGGGACCTGCTGGACCTGTTGCTCCTGGTGCGCCGTCAGCCCCTGACGGCCCAGATGGACCTGCCGGACCAATAGGACCCTGTGCCCCCGCTGCTCCCGTTGCCCCTGCTGGACCAGTTGCTCCTGCTGGACCTGCTACCCCCGCTGGACCTTGTGCCCCTGTGTCTCCTGCTGGACCTGTGATTCCTTGAATTGACATGTCCAAAACGAACTGCCAGTGATCACTAGTTCCAACGTTTCCTTGACCTGCTCCCTTGTACAAGTACAACCGGCCATACTCTGTGGCTGTGTCATCTCCCCCAATTACTGCAAATTGCCCCAACGCAATTCCAACGTTCGTGGTAGGATCTGTATCAAACAGCAAATCTGATAAACTGTTGTAAATGTGGGCAATGTAAAAAGCCCCTGCTGTTGATCCTGCAATTCCCTGTGGTCCCGTTGGTCCTGTGTCTCCTTGAGGCCCTGATGGCCCCTGCTCTCCTTGTGGACCTGTCGGCCCCGCTGGTCCTATAGCTCCTGCTGGACCTGTGCTTCCAACATCTCCTGCTGGGCCTGCTGGCCCCACAGGGCCTTGTTCTCCAGTTGGCCCTGCTGGTCCAGTAGGACCTGTGTTTCCAATTGGTCCTGTCGGTCCTGTTGGCCCAATTGGTCCTTCGGGTCCCGTAGGTCCTGCTGGTCCCGTTGCACCAGTGGCTCCATCGGTGCCATCTGCACCTGCTGGTCCTGCAACTCCTGCGGGTCCTTGATTCCCTGTGATTCCTTGCAGCCCTTGAGGACCTGTTGGTCCTGCTGGTCCCGCTGGTCCCGCTGGTCCTTTGATATTTGGAATTGTGTAAGTGAATCGATTTGGAAATCCAGTCAGCGCAATTGTATTTCCAATGCCAGCTTGGTTTCCTGACCAATAATGCGCGGTTGATGGGGCAGAACTTCCAACAGTAAACGTTAGCGTTGCTGAAGTGGGTGCAGATGAAAGGGCTTCAAATGCTGTGGCGAACGTAGCGTAAGTGTTGTAAGTCGTTCCGTCTATGTCGTAAACCACCCCTTCGGTGCTGCCAAAACCATTCTGATCTGCACGATTGCTGATGGCCAATAGATAGGCATTGTTGCCACCACCGTTAAACACACTGGAATCACTAAGGTCAAAAATAAATATGTCATTCAGAACCCCTGTTAACGCTGGAGCTTCTTGGCCACTGCCTCCCGATAGAGTAAGTACAAAATCATTGTTACTGACAGTGACGGCGTAGGTATATGTAGCCATTAGTTTCTACCTGTTGCGTAGAAGTCCAAGAAATCACATCCGACAATTGGTGTGCTTAATCCATTAAAAAATTCAAAACAACGAATCACTGCCCAGACTTCTGGACTTGTGCTTTCTTTTTTCTCTAAAATGAAGTCCATTCCTAGCCTTCCACTGTCCCCGCCAGAAAGTGTCAACGTTGGGCTGCTCTGGAACTCAGAACTTACTCCCGATTTGCTTGCTGTTGCCCCTCCTACCGAAAGTAACGTGTTTTGGAATCCTTCCCACCGAAGTCTGAAATACGAACCTCCTGCTGGTAGATTCCCTAACGTCAAGGTGTTTCCACTGATTGATAACGTTGGATAATTTGATCCCAGCGGAGAAACGTAACCCAAATTAAAGGGATTCGCAGATGTTGAATCGTTTCTATACAAGGTGAAAAAGAAATCTGTTAATTCAGTCGGGTCTGCTTCTGCGTTCGGAGTCAACGTTAACTGCTGTGGAGTATTGTTCCCCGATGAAATCAAAGATCCGGTTGGAGTCAACGTTTCTATACCTGTTGCTACAATCGAAACCCCATCAATTTCCATACGTTGCAGGTAGTAATTTGCGATAGTTCGATTAAATCTCCAATTGAAACTGGCTGCAGGGGCTGCAGGCCAATCACTTTTCTGATCATACGAAAGAGATGTTGTGCTGGCACGATACAACCGTTCCCTTGCATCATCGTATGTGAATTGCGGTGTGCTACTAATTCCTAGAACTTCTGCTCTTGTTTCGTAAATATTGCTGTAATTATAACTAGTTTCAAATCTTGTAGATGATATTGGATTGGATGAGTACGAAATCACAGTCTCCGAATATCTTTCTGTATCTTCAATCGGATTTCCGTAAGTATAAGTCGTTAGACTGTCTCGTTTTTTATCGTAAGTGTAATTTGTCCCACTTGCGGAAATTCCATAATTTAATGGATAGACTTTACTGGGAACTCCAAGTTCATAATAAAAAATTGAAGCGTTTCCTTCGGTTGTTTGTTCGCGTTGATTCCCTTTTTTAAAAATCAATCCAAAATACGGTGTTGGATAGGCAAAAAAGCTATTTGCTACTTGCTCATCAACATTTCTTGCGTTGGAATAATATGTACCAAAAATATTACCATTTAAAGGTGATGTTAGATCAAAGCCGTTGTAATTCCCATCTAAACGAAGTTGGATAAATCCTTCATTAAATGCAGGAGTACCAGTAGCCATAAACCCTTCTTTAATATTTGCATACCTCCAATATTTTTTATTTGCCTTGTCGTACACATAATTCCATACAATTCCAGTACGGATTGTATCCCTAGTTACCGTGATGCCACCAACAGTCTTTGTCGTAATCGTTGGTTCTGTTGAATGATAGGTGATGTCCGTTATCCCATTCATTGAGACTGTAAGTTTGAATGGGTTTGTGCCTCCAACTTGCTCAATCTTCCAATAATCATCTACATCGTACAAATCAGTTTTACTGATTACTGTGTCATCTCTTGTGTACAATAAATTATTTTTTTCCCAAAATTTGTCCCCGCCTTTTGTCCACTCGTCATAGCCATCCACCGTTACGGTTGGCGAAGTTTTTGTGTAACCCATTTGAGGAGCGTTCGTTGGAGTAACATCTACTACTGTTGTTGACGGAGTACGAACTCTTAAATAGGTATCCGTTGTTGAGTAGTAGTACACTCCATTCTTGCGCCACTGGTAGTACCCATTTACGTCCTGTGACCCAGCACCACTGTATATGTAAGCAATTCCATCGTTCCAGAAATTTGCATTCGTTCGATTGCTTGAATCAACAATCGTTTCTCTAGTTAAAAACTGAGTTGATTCTGTACGAGTGTACAAAAATCCATTGCTCGGATGCTGCCAACCTTCGCCTCCCGATACGGTCCATTTCCGATATCCATTCGTGTCATATTCGTTCGTTGCTGAATATCCGTGCAGCCCAGCATTGCTACTTGTCAATTGCTCTGAAATTGGTGTGTTGATCGGTGCAGAACTAGATTTTATGTTATTACCAATCTGAAAATAAGGGCCAGCACTCCCCTTGTACCATGTGTTGTAGCCTCGGCTTGAACCACTTTGGGAGTAACCAAACTCTGAGGCAGTTGATGTTGTAATTAATACTTGCTCTGCTGGCACATATTGTCTGCCACCGTTGGATGCGACTAACTCCAAATTAGGATTTGAATTGGCATATGCCACATTCATCTGCAGATTTACTGCACCATAAAAATCAGAAAAACTGATGGGATTCCCTGCTCTGGGAATTATAGAAGCTACACCATAGTATTCTGACAAAAAGTCCCCACCAGGGATGATGTCCCCAAATTCGTTACTTATCTGATCTAAACTAATTTGTCCGGTTGCTGGTAGTGGCATAATTATCCGTTTGAATTATACCCGATGAGCATGAACATTAAACTTGATGAACCAAAAGTTGAATTGATGGTCAATGTTTGATTCGTATTTTTTTCTAAATAAACTTTTTCAAAACTTCGTAAATAATGAATTTTGGAACCCGTGTATGTATTCCAAAAACTAGAACTTGTTGAATAGTGAGTAAGATAATGCTTTATAGTAATGTAGTCTGTTAGATTTGATCTTAAATTTAATGAAAAATTACTGTTCGTTGTAGAACCATGTAAAGATATGTTCCAATGAATGTAGTACCATCCATTTTCGGGTATTGTGATTTCGTTATCAGTTGTTGTAGCCCAGCCTGGATAACTATTGTTCGTGTAGCTATTTCTGGTTGAATAATAAATCGGAAATCTGCCTCCCGATTGAAAAGCAGAGAGACTTGGCACAATTTCACAGAAAACCCCATTACCAGGAGGGCCTGTTGGACCAACAGGTCCTTGAGGACCCTGCCCTCCTTGAGGACCATCGTTGCCTGCAGGACCTTGTATTCCTTCTGGGCCATCGTTACCAGCGGGTCCTTGGGGGCCTCGCAGGTCGTCTGTTGTAAACCCTAGCCCATCATCTGAATTGAATGTGATGATTCCAGTGCTGCTATTGTAGGAAGCCCCTGTGAACCCTTTTCCATCAGCCCCAGAAGAACCATTGAGTGGGGTGTCAAACTCTCCTACGACTGTTTTTGCTGCGCCTGCAGCGTCATTTGAAAAACCAACAAGCAGTCTTTGTACAGACCTGCCACCTCCTCCAGGTGTGGCCAGAGTTGCACTTGCTAGCTCCAAAGATGTGACGCCACGACCTGTGTCTCCAGGTGCCCCAGGTGCCCCAGTTTCTCCCGTTGGACCAGGATTTCCTTGAGGACCTGTCGGAAGCGTTACATTCCCTGTGTAAGAGTTGTCCGATAGCTGGAATCGAATGGTGCTGGCATCTACAATATCCACTGCAGAAACACTGACTCCCGCCGTGCCTGGACTTCCGTCGGCTCCGTCGGCTCCGTCAGCCCCTGCATTTCCATCGGCCCCTGCAGGACCTCTCACTGATTGAGTCGTCGTTACCGTTGTTCCATCTGAAAACGTAAGAACTAGCTGACTGCTGCTATTGATTGATGCGGCTGTTGGAATGATCTTCGGAAGATTAACGTAGGAAGTGTAACTTACTGGAGTTGTGTCTAAAGCAAAGCGGACTTGCTCCGAATTGCTTGGGTTTACCTCAACGGCTGTAATGCTGGCACCATCAGATCCATTTGCCCCAGCAGGACCTGTGATCGTCCCAGTTGTTGTTAAGGTTGTTCCATTGTTTAACGTTAACTCCAACTGATTGCTGTTATTTACTGCAACCGATACGGCAGAAATAACAGGGAGATTGATGCTTTGTGTGCTGGAGTCCGTGAACGTAAATGTTGCACTACTTGTCCCCTGCGGTTGGGTGATTGTACTGATCCCCACTCCCGCTGGACCCTGCTGTACTAGCCCCACGTCTTGGTAAGTGATTACCAAAGACTCTGTGGCTGTATCAAAATCAATATTAACAATCCCTGGTCCCGTAGGACCTTGTGTGCCTTGTGGACCCTGCAACCCAACTTGCCAAGCAGTCCCATTCCAAACTTCTAGTTTCTGTGTGGTACTGTTGTAAATAATCGAACCTGTCGCTACCCCCGTCGTAGGTCTGGCTGATTCGGCATATGCTCCCAAAAACCTTGAATTGATACTGTCCGAAAGTTCTTGAGTCTTTTCCTTGTAGTGCAGAGCAGAGTATCCAACGGTGGAACCATCAGACAAAGTAAATTGCGAATCTTCTGGATGGATTGCCAGCTTTTGAGCATCTGCCTCAGAATTGGTTGCGTTGGTTTCGGATGTAGAAGCATTGGTTGCTGCTGTTTCTGCACTCGTTTTTGATGCCAACGCCTGTGTTGCGTATCCCTGTGCATCTGAAGAATGATTGGATGCTGAAGTTGCAGAACCTGCTGCTGCTGTCGCAGAAGTTGCCGCTTCACCAGCCTTTGTGCTGGCTTGATTTAAAGCACTGTTTGAATCTCCAATTGCTGTTGCGACTGTATTAACATTCGCAATGTTCGTCCCAACTTGAGATATATTTGAACTTGCCCCTAACGCTAAATCGGTCCCAACAGTATTGACATCTGTCAGATTGTCATACACCCCTGTGATTTTACTGGTGCCACTGTTCAAATCTGTGGCAACCGTAGTGATTTGTGTGTCTGATCCTGCCACTGTGTTGATGTTCGGCATTGCCGTGTTTACAGCATCTACCGTTGTCATTTCCGCAGTAGTCAACGGAACTGCTTCCAAGATCAATTGGAAGTATGTTGTATTTGTAACAGCATACGTTCCTGACGGAAGATCTTGAATCACTACATACAAACTATTGTTTGCAGGATCACGAACAAGATCATCTACCTTGTAAGAAAACCCAGCAACGTAATCTCCTTGCCAATCTAGCCCTGGGGGAATCTCCCTTTCAAATACAAACAAATCCCAATAATCGTTGTTGCCATCCCCGCTAGGCAAGGCTTGATTTGCTGGAACTGACTGAGTTGCAATGTATAACCTGTTCCGAACGGAATCTCTGACAACGTCACGAACTACATAGGTATTGGAAGCGGCGTGTATCCCACGCCATTGCATCCCTGGTATACCCTGCGTTCCCTGACTCTGAACAATAACCTGTGCGCGAGTCGTCATTGACTTACCTCACCCTTTACCTTAATTTTTCCGGCTAAAACTTTTTCTACGACACCTGTCAACTCAATCTCTAAATCGTATTCGTATACCCCACTGGCATATCCAGCAGTGCTGGATGCAGATACTGTAATTCGGATGTTCGGACCTGTTGCTGCCATTGTGATTTCATCTCCACTATTCCAGATTGCTGTCGGTGTGGACTCTCCACGATGCGTCTTGATGTGCATTCGTGCGCTGTAACTTGATAAATCTCGTGTGTTCCCAGATTCATCCTTAACCGTCAGATCTGCCCCGAATGTTGTTCCTTGCTCTACAACGAAGTCATAAATTCCGTAGGCCATTACCGTACAACTCGGAAATAGGATTCATTTCTACCTTCGCTTCTACTGAAAGAGTTGATTCCTTCGTTTAACTTCGCATCCATTGCCATCTCTAAAAATCTGGAACGATAAACTTGGCCCTTTTCAGTGTTGCGAGTTTGTCCCTCACGATTGTACGCACGTTCCAACGCACCAAATACCAACGCCTCATGGTAGTAATGACCAATGATCGGAACCGCCGTATCTGTTGTCGTGTCCGCAATGCGCGGTAACCCACGCAGTACAAAATCCTTGAAAATTTTGGTACTCGCATTCGGATCTTGGTACAACTCTGTGTCTTGTGCCGGTAATGGGAATATTCTGAAATTTCGTGCTGATGCATTGTTAAAAACAATTGCCTCTGGATTGCCATTGCGTTCCCGCCACTTTGGCGTTGCGTTCGTAGCGTAGTTTGATCGGATGGTTGTAAACGGATTGGGAACTACCCCAAAAACCGTGTCCATGAATGCTCCACCAGATGTATGCCGGAACACTGCTGCGTCCAGTTCTCCTTCACTCATAATCGAAACATTCAAACCATCCAAGGTCGCGGAGACAATCTCTTCAATACTGTCTGGGACTGTGTAGCTAGGGTTGTACGATATGAATTGTATTGACCCTGCTGTTTGTGTCCCATCCACGATGTATCTGAAAATTGTCTCCGACACCTTGGTGATGACATGTGCATTGTTTTCGACAACAACCACATCCCCCGTCGATAATCCGTGATCGCTTGACGTGGTCACTGTTACCGTCTTGCTGTCCACCGTGGTGGTGCCTGCTACGGCAGTTGCGGCTCCACTAGCAGCCAAGGCAACGGTGGCTGTGACCTGCGGTTGTCGGCTAATCCGAACAAACTCCCGCTGGGCGTCATCGATGTAACGATTGAGTTCGCTGTTCGTCCAACGTCGGTTGTCAATGTCCTGCAGCGCCTCTTCAACTCGCTCTCGGATTTCACGTCTGTTCACTGGTTGATCTCAATCACTTCAAATCGCTCCATGCTTTCATCTACCGACTTCTCTGCATTTTTGGGCCACCGAATTGCCCGAAGTTGAAACCGTCGCGAAGAGCGGGACACCAACTTCCGCATCGGGTCAGGTTGCAGATATCGGGTTCTGACTGTGTCACTCAGAGCATTAAAATGCTGAATCGGAAGTAGCACCGGCTTATTGCGAGGGATGACAATTGTATGAGTGTCCACCGTGACGGGCACTGGACCCGTGTCCCAAATTTCGTCACCACTTTCGATCTGCGCTACAACAAATCCATCTGATGGTCGATGCTTGACATCAACTTCCTTTGCCATCTCCATCCCGTCTTTGACGAACATGAATTGGTCTTCCCCTGTTCGCACATATGACTGGTGTAGTGTAGACTCTGGAAGTTTATTCGATTCTGGTAAGAGTCCTCCGGCTACTGCCATTGGCCTTCTCGCTTTCTAAGGGTTAAAAGATCCCCGACGCCCCCCACGATGGGAGACATCGGGAGTCAAACGGTTAAGAGTACGGTACGTTCGCGTCGAAACGGAAGTCTACCCAGAAGTACATGTCCCCAGCGGTGGAGGCAGTTCCTGCAGTAGTGACGGTTGCCCGTACTACATAGTTGCTTTCCCCATCGTCGGTAGCGGTGTACGCGGTGACTGCCGTCATCTGCTTTGCTGCAGCAGATTCCGTCCTCGCAGCAGACTTGATATTCGTGGAGGCCAAGAAAGAATCCACGGTATTGATGTCACCAATCTGAACAGCGGCACTGGTGCCGTTGTTGAACGCAGTCTTTACAACCACGTTTGCTTTCTCAACCATCGCGCCTTCGGGCACGACGATGTCAAAAGTGTAGGTCCCCGCAGCAGAAACATCTGCTGATTGAACCCGAACATGCTTACTCGTCTGAGGCATGTTGATGTGTTTAACAAGAATCGATTCCATTTTATCTCCTAGTTGGAATCGCTCCGGTTTTGGCCGGAGCTACAATAATTAAATGTCGGTTGCGCCAACTTCGATGCGGTAGAGATACAAATCCTGCAAAATTACGCAAGAATAGGTGGTGTCCCATGCAACCGTTCCTCTCTGTCCCAATGGATCGCCAGGGCCAGGTTTTGGAGTCACTACCTTGGATCGGAGTGAATCCTTACCACCCAACGTGGCACATCCACCGAAGTCTTGAGCCATTATCACAATTGGATACACGTCAATGTTCCCGCCGGTGGACTTTAGTCCCGTGGAACCTACTGATGCACCAGCACCCTTGAAAGGCATCGCCTGCGTAGTCAGGATGAAGCGGACTCCTCTTGCTGCCCCTACTTCTCCTTCCATCACATCGCTCTGGTCAGCGTATTGCTCTACCGGAACGTATCCAGGGATGGCTTCCAGATCCTGTCGCAGGTCCACATGACCAATCGCTACGAAGGATTCGCGCAATGGGCTGGTGGTGACCCCATCGCTGGCGTCCAACTGCTCCTTGATCTTGGTGGCGTCATTGTTTTCCAGAACCCGAATTGCTCGGTCTAGCAAGGTCGTTGCGGCTGTACCAGCGGCAGCGTTCTTGTTCGCAATGGTGTAGTTTACGTCACTGCGTCCGGTGCTGCCGGTGCTGCGTGCGTAGCCTACCTGTGAGCCTGCTCGGAATTCCTTGTAGGAAATAAAATCAATAGTTTCACCTGCCTGCTGCGCTTGTCGCTCCGTGATCACTTGGACAATCGGATCATGTGATGCTGCCAGCATGATATCGGTGGTATTTACATACGAACCGTACTGCTGCAAAACATGTTTGATTGTGGTGTGCTGGAGGTTTACGAAGTCTGGAGAAACGCCCTCTGCCAATGGGGTATCCACAATCGGGAAGCGTTCGTATCTTCGGTGCCTGATCTCCAAACCCTCTTTTTGTGGCTTGGTTTCGCGCTGGGCGAATTTTGCAAAGGTGAGTAAACGCTTCGCAATCGGAAGCATTCGTTTTTGGATGGTATAGGCGTCGTGCTTGCTAAGATCACCGTAAGATGATCCCGAAAGCAGGCCGGTTCCTGCGTTAATAGCCATTTTTCTGTCCTTTCAACAGAGGCTATCTGGTCATTGACCCTTCGGGTCAATCAACAGATAGTCAATTCTTGAAATCTAGACGGCGATGCTCTCCCAGAGTTCTTCGTCGTTCATATCCTCTGGTCTGCGTTCCTGCTGTCTAGGATTACTGTTTTTTAACAGGCCCTGTGCTGCCTTTCGGCGTACAGCACCTTGCGTCTCTTTTGGTGGTTCTTGCGATTCCACCGGCTGTTGCGTTGATTCCGTTGCTGGCTCTGATCGAAACTTTTCCCGCCCTGCTTGGGTGTTGAGAAAGTCGTTCATCACTGCCGCATGATCCACGGGGTCCATCGATTCCGTCATCGCTCGTAAGCGCATGGGACTCGCATTGACGTATTCGTAAAACTCTGGACTCTTGTCGATGTCCATATAGTCATCCCCCACGTTCGTTCGCATGTGCGCTGCATGTTGCAGACGGTACTGATTCGCCTTGTACTGCTGCGCGATCTCCTCCAGTTGCCCGATCCGGTCCTCTGGGACCTCCGGCATCTGAATGTTCTGTGTCGCCTTGGCAATTTCGTGAGCAATTAACTTTCGATACGCACTGGTCAGTTCTTGGAACTCGTCCAGCGTTTGCTTGGTGGCGGGGTCAAACCAGTCTTCATCCAGTGGCGTTGGACCCTTGGGCTTGGCTTCTTCCTGGGACGGCGATTCTGGTGTTTTTGCCTTCTCCAGTTGCCGCTCCATCTCCAATCGCTCCAGGCGTAACTGTTGGAACTGCTCCCGCAATTCCTTCGTCTCCTCGTTGCGACGGTGGAACTCCTTCTCCAAGTCCTTGTAACGCTTCTCGTAGTTATGCTCCTCCTTCTTCTCCTCGGCGGTTGGCTCAGAGGGTGCCTCTACTTCAAAGACCTCTGATTCCTCCTCTTCCTCGGTAGTGGAAGATGCTTCTACTGCGTCTTCACTTACGTCCTCCACCTCTGCCGGTGGTTTGCCAACTTGGTCCCATAACTGGTCGTCTGTCAACTCTGGAGCCGCAGGGCTTGTGTCCTCCATCTGGGGAGACAACCCCTCCGACGCCAAAGTCTCCTGTGCGGTAGACTCTGCCATCTTTTTCCTTACTCACGTTAGTTTAGCCTCTCAGGGTGCCCCATAATGGCTGGGATCTGAGTTTTGGCGTACTGCCTGTGGGTTCATCGGCAATCCAAGGATCTCCTGCATTGCCACCCGATAGCCCTGCAATTGGGCAAATTGAAGCCTCTTGGCTTCAGTATCAATGGTTGCGGAAACCAATTGCTCCTCCGTGTCTCTGATCGATTGGTGTAAATGCTGATACAGCACTTTCCAACCTGGAGAGTCCACTAAGGTGGAAATTAGTCTTGCGTCCATTTTGTTTGTGTTTCCTTCAAGTCGAATCCTACGCATGAACTTCGATTCGTAGACCATTTAATTCATTACGTTCGTTTGGTCATTCGCGGCTTCTTGACGCTGCTGTGCCATCAACTGGCGGGGATTGTTCTCCCCACCTTGGGCCTGCTGCTGTGCCTGCTGTCCTCTCTGTTGTGCCAACTGGTTCAACTGCGCTACCTGCGCCTGTCGCATCCGCTGCTGCTCCTGCTGTGCAGCTTCCATCGCCTGTGCTTGTGCCTGTTGCGCCTGCATCGCCTGCTGTGCCTGCGCCTGCATCTGCTGCTGCTGCATCTGCTTCTGCTGTTCCTCGTTGATCAACATGCTCATTCCATAATAATCTGGGATCGCGTCCTTCAGTACATTCCCCTGCCGTAACAACTCCATCCGCTCTTGGATCTGACTCTGGCGGATGTCCTCGCTTGCCGCCTTTTTTTCATCCAAAATGGCCTTCGTTGTTTCAAATTCGCTGCGTAATTGGAGTTCCTGCTGCAACGATTGAATCTTCAACTGCTCCGCTTGCTCCGCTTGCTGGGCCTGCTGCTGCGTTAGCTGTTGCTGGGCCTGCTGTACCTCCGGCTCACTCTTGACAATTACCTCTGGGTCCAAGTTGAACGCTCTTACGAGCGGTTGTACGAACGCATCGTACCGGATGTAGTTCTGTAACTGCGGTAACTGGCCGATTGTTGATAAAAATTGGATGAGCTGCGTGTTGTGAACTTCCTTCGCTACATACTGCGTCCAGCCCGTACAAAGCGCCTCGTAGTCCCCCTTCAAACTCATGTCCCCACTGTCTACCATCAACCATCGGTAAATCGCGCTGATGTTGCGGGTGATCATGTCTGATACCGAACGAACAATGTCCGCCGTTGTCTTGTTCGCGTTGGAATTTAGGATGGACATGCCCGTGGCCGTTCGCGTCTGCGAGGGGGACATCTCCCCATACCCAATTGCCGTCTGGCCACTGTCCAAATCCGCTTCCCGCTCCAACACTTGGATCAAATTGAGCAGCCCGTTCGTTACGTCTGGGATCACAATCGATGCGAATGCGTCCTGCACACTCATCCCACTGCGAACCTTAAATTGCTTTCCTGCGCGGATCGACTCCAAATCACTGCCACTTTCAAACGCGGCGGGGTTCACCACGGTCATTGGGACTGCACTCAGTTCTTTGCCCTCCACCAACATCGCATAAGAGAAATTGATCAGATGTTGAATGTCCCGTATCGCGTAGTAAATTCCATCGCCCCAGACACTTTCTGGGTTGCGCTGCCAGTACGCAAAATCATACGGCTTGCGCCCATCGAACGGGTTGATTGCCATCTTGATTACCTTGTGGCCTACCACATGGCATACAATGTCCAACGTTCCCGTAAAGTCATCCTCTATCGGTAGATGCGCCTTCAAATCATCCGCATCCATCTTGCCCCAGAACTCCAGCACCTCAAATTTCTTCACACGGTGCGAGTTCGTCTCATCCAACGTCTTCGGATGTTCGCTCTGGTCCTGCCCCTCGACACTGCCAATGTTGCTACTGATCACCTCATCGATGACCTCCGGTAGGAATCCTTCCTGCGATTTGCCCAACTCCCTCAACTGGATGGAAGAAAGGAAACTCCGCTGGATGACATACTCCGCGTCATCGATGCTTGTTGCCTCCGGCGTTGGGAACACATTCCAAATGCTCACAAAGTCCACTGATGGAACCAACTCTGATTCAATCTGGGACTCTACCTGCTCCATAAACTGGCCCGTGTTCGGGTCCATCGTTCTCTTTGTCTCGTATACCGGATAATTTACATATTCCAGCATCGGACTTTTTGTGACACAGGTGCCGTACAAACAGAGTTCGTGGATGCTGTCGAGTAACGAATCCAAGTAGTGCGTCTGGTCCAACACATCCCTTATCCGGTCCTCCATGTTCTGCGCTCTTTGCTGCACTGCGTCCAGCAATTGATAGCCCTGCAAACCCTGCTGTACCAAATCTGGTGGCAAGTACCTCGGCTTCCTTGACGGCGTTACCGAAAATGGGATTCTTCCATCGTCAAAGAGGAGACTGCCAATCTTCACCTTCGCACTGTTCACCTTGCGGCGGGTCTGGTTGATGTAAATCCCCCGTCTTGCCGCTACACTCTCTCCTGCAGATGTGATCTTCTCAGGGTACTTCGCACGATACGCATCATACGCATCCCGCCAGATTAATTCGTTCTCCTGACGGTACTCCTTACTCTTCTCAAACAACTCCCGAACCGCCTTGCCAATGTCGTCCAGCGGGGCTGTGATGACCTTGACCTCCACGGCAACAGCGGCATCTTCCTCCTCCAGATCTGGATCACCTCCTTCCTGGGCTAGAATTTCTTCTTCACTTGGGGCTACTGCCATTACTGCTTCTTCCGGTTTGCCGTCTTGCTGATCACTCGCAAATTGCTCGGTTTGTTGTTTCGGGGGTTCCCGTCTCGGTGGTCTACTTCCTTACTCCGGTTCCCCTTCGTAAGGCGTCCCGCTCCCACCATGCGCCGACGGGCCTTGTTCCTTGCGGCACGGGCCTTCTTCTGCTCCGGTTTCGCATGAAACTGATCATACTCCCTCCGGTAATTACGGACTCTTGGCTTTTTGGTCGTCATCTACGTTCCAACGGTCCTCAACGTGGTAGACCAGGCGTTCTAACAACGCCCGAATCTCCACTAGTTCATCCACCAACGGGTCCATGTCTACTACGATCACGTCGTAGTTCTCGTTCCCTTCTTCTGGGGTCACTTTTTCTTCATCCCCTTCTTCGCCTTCATCATCATCATCCGCTTCTGCATCGCAGGAGACATTTTCTTTGCGGATTTTCCTGCTGGTTTCTTCATCATTTTGCTCTTGCTTCCGTACATGGTCTTCTACTCCTACGTTAGTTGGGGTTGATGATGATTACCTGCTTGGGGTGCAACACCCACAAGCTCCTACGTCCAACGCACTCAGGGCGTAGCCCTTTGTCGTGGTTTTCTTCTTGGATCTTTTAGGGAGCCGATAGCCCACCTTACGGGCGCTGGCGGCTCTGCCTCGGTCCACCGTTTGGCGGCTGGTTTCTTGCGTTTGGTGCATCGTTTTTTCTTGAGTTTAGACATTGTTACTCAATTTAACTAAGACCTCAATACTATATACTCGGCGGAATGTAAACACCCCACTTGGTTTGTTGGTACGCTGGGGCACCCTGCCAAGTGTCCCGATACGAGGGTGCGCTCGTCCACGGATGCAGCTTGCAGGACAACGCCGCGAGGGCTAATGCCATCACACAATCGTCGTGACTCCCAGGTTGCGCCGCTGTCTTGCCGTTCGGTAAAAAGACGAACGTCTGTAACTCGTCTATGACCTTTGGAGTGCGAACGATCAGTTCGCGCTCTCGGATCAGTTCGCGTAGGTAGTCCACTAAGACAGGTTTGCTCTTCACCGATGTCTTGAAGCCAATCTTGCGGGTTGCGCGGTTCGATCTCTCATCCAACGTCTTGTCAAAATACAAATTCGGGTAGTTGTGGAACTCCTGCAGGAATTTGAGTGTGACCAGCCCATGATTATTGCTCTCCACCGTGAGAAGGGCTTCGTTGTACCACCGCCCCAGCGCACATACCTGCCATGCCAGCAAATCGGGATCGATCTTCGTTCTGAGAGTGGCGCATTCTTCGTAGGTTTCCGCGTCCAAGACCACCGCTACACTGTAATCCGTGTCCCTGGTGCCCACTTCCAACCCCTCACTTACGTCTACCCCAATCCGGTACTCCCGTGATGACCTTGGCGCACGCCATACCGTTAACTCTGCACTCGTTTCCTCCCCCTCCATCGCCGGTTCCAGCAAATAAGCGTTCCTTCCATCCGGTTTCCTCCGTTTTACTGGGATCGTGTACAACATCGGCGGGTCTTCCCGCTGCCCACGCTGCATCTTCAAGTACATCTCGTTTAATGCATCCCTGTCGAATACCCCACGCCCCGTTGTTACGAACGATTCACGAGCTGTACTCGGATACTCCTGGTGAAACTTGTCTAAATCCCCCTGACACTGCGTCCGAATACACTCCCGACGCCAATGCAGGTTCTCTAATGTCACCGTGAAGACGTGAATGTTGCTGTCGTCTGGGTCCAACGTGTGGTTTGCGGACAATTTCGGGATTGTGATGTCCTCCAGCGGCGGTAACCCATCGTCTGTTCCCAAGTCGAAGCTGATTTCCTGACCCAATAACAGCTTTTCTTCCTCTCCCCCGTACCGTGGGTCTGTTCCCAATGTCTCTACGAAGTCCGCCTTGGATTGTTCGTCTAAAAATGGCTTGCTGTAGTGGCTGTAACAGTACCAAGGGATAAATACTGACTCAAAACCACTGTCTCCCGCCTCCGCATCCCAATATAACTGGTAAAATACTCCGCCTACACCGTTGGCGGTGGATTCTAAGACGACCTCTGTGCCATATCCCTGCACCACCGTGTTCAATAGGCCCGTTAAGTAGTCCTCTCCACCGTCCCCCCAGAATGCGACCTCCGAACAGTGCAGGAAATCGGTTTTTGAGCCTCGGACTTCGCGTCCTCCCACCGTGGCCAAGCCGTATTCGGAACCTAGTTTTCCCCATACCAACTCGTTCTTGCCACTGTATCTTACCTCCGGCTTCAAAATCGGGGGCAGGTTCTCCTCCATCACCCGCGTCATCCCAAACATCGTGTTCGTTGCCGCCCTGCTGTGCGTCACAATCATCACGTTCTTGTTCTCGCGGGTGGCTGCTCTCTGGAAGAAGCGGCCTTGGACCCAAGTTGATACCCCAAACCGGCGGGCCTTCAATACAATTAGGCGTACATGCCCATCCCTGCGTAACTGCCGTTCCGCAATGCGATGGAGTATGTACTGGATCGGGTTCAACTGGAATGGAATCAACTCGCCACTGCCGAACTGCTGCACCTTCAACGCATGTTCGTAATACCACATCGGATAGTGGTACGCCGTCGTGACGATCTTCCGTAACGCTTCGATGTCCATCGGTAGTTGGTCATCGATGGTGGGGTCTTGGGTAGGGGCGCTATCGCTGGTGGGGGTCATCGTCCTTCTTGAGGAAGCCAACGGCACCCATCATCGGACGGCACCAGGAAGATAAATCTGCGGGGACGCCCCATGTAGCAGTCGGTATGTTGCCAACGTGACGGGCACACATGCGACGGCGGGGGCACTCCACCGCCGTGCAAAGACAATAGGATCGGTTGTTCATAAGGTTGGGGGCGGAAATGACTAGGGGACTCCTAATATATATATGGGGGCTACCCCTGGCCAGGGCCAGGGGGGGGTCAGTCTTTGAATAAATTGATATTAAAAGATATTAATATCAAAAGATGTCAATATCAAAAGATGTCGATATCAAAATGTAATGTTTATCAAAATATTTAGCTTTCTGAATACAACCAAGTGAACGCGATTTTTTCCGGTATCTTGAGAAAACGGAAAATTAGTTGATTTGTTTCGGAGATTGTTCAAGTGCTTTTGGAATACTTCCCAGTAAATGTTCTACCGTAACCGTCTGATTTATTTGCTTGTTTTCCTGCAAAGCACCTACTTCTGAACCTAGCATTCCAAGTATTCTTGCGGCCGGTGCGTATTGCTTGGCCTCTCTTGCTTCCTTGTATAGTTGAACGGCCTCACCTACTACCCACCGCTTAGAAAGCATATCGGCGGCCGCCGATGTTGTTTGCAAATCCTGCAAATATGCTTTGATTTTCGGCCGTTCTAGCAATCTCTTGATTTGAACAGAAGGATTTACTTCTGAATATCCCGCTTTTTTCAAAGCATCTAAACTATTGTAATCATTATTGAAATAGCTATTGCAAAATACTATCTCTTGTTTTGTTAGTGCTTCGTTTGACATTCCAAGCCAATTCTAGATATAATTGTTCCAACGTCAGACACGGCAACGCAAAAGCAAGCCAGTCTGATGCAAATCAAATCCTATCAGACTTATTTCTATAAAGTGTTAGGC
>VMHT01026875.1_pt1 | contig 20608 bp, 29 predicted proteins | sample 4693611 | NCBI WGS metagenome assembly VMHT01 (sample SAMN12280063, study PRJNA550983) | marine metagenome | isolation source: seawater sampled from same location over 5 years 0.02-0.2 micron viral filtrate | place: USA: collected off the coast of southern California halfway between the port... ...
TACAGTAGCCGTTGCGCCCCCTACTACTGCCGCACCGACAGCGGCTCCTGCAGCAGCACCAATAAGAGTAAAAATAGCCATATTATAATTCCTTTATGTATGCGGTTTCTATTGGCTTGAAACCTTTTCGTTTAAACAGAATACCTGCTTTACCTGATAGTATTCCATCTAAGGCTGACAACCTAACGAAGTCACAACCTTTCTTACTCGCCCACTCTACATATCCATCGATTAACTTGGGAGCAGTTTTACCGTTTCTATGTGAAGGGTCTAACCATAGCATAAGTTCTTGAGCTACTACTAAATCATTTATTGGTAACTCAGAAACTACACCTGCTATAGCACCTATAATTTCTTTATTGAAACATGCAACCTTCACTAAACCTACTTCACTGTCTAATAGTTGTTGCAAAGTTGCAGCTACTTTGTTTGGGTTTATTGTATTTAGAGCAGGATGGTTAGTTTCCTTAGAGAATAGTTTGGCTGCAATCGTAATATCTAAGATGTCGCTATGGTTAGCGTCACGTATTGTATAAGACATTTAGTCTCCTGTTAATGTGTGTTGTTACGTCCACCTAAAACGGAGTAACCTAAAAGTATAAAGTCTTTGCCTTGTTCGCTTTCGAACTTTATACGCATTGATCTTCCTCTACCCCTTAACTTCATTCTTGTTGTAATGACAGACTCAGGGTAGTCGAAGTTTAATAAGTTAGTAGAATCAACTACTGGCATTGACTTCAATCTGTATGCTTGTTGTGCAGTACTAGATGAGTTAGTTTTAAAATCCCAGAAAGAAGATACTAGCATTGAAGAAGGATTGTTTGGAGCGTATCCAGTTGTTTCGTTACCCTCCCATGCTGACTCTGTTAGTCTCATGTATGTTGTAATGTAAGGTGCATTCTTTCTTAGAAGTAAGTCACCCATAAAGTCGTAACCTGCTTCAGCAAAAGAACTGTAGTTTGTAGTTCCCCAATCTAAGAAGTTATCTTCAGTGAAGGAACCCATAGTCATTTTGTTTGTATCACCATCTCGTATAATCAAGATGATTGCAGGTGATCCTGTAGCTACTGCAGCTGTCTGAATAGATACAACATCATCTCCTGCAGAGGTTATAACATCATCTCCGTTTGTCGTAGTAACATCAAACGTAGAAGCAGCTGCTCCAAATCCTGTAAAGAACTCAATGCCTATTATTGAATCTGTAGTTGTTCCTTCGTCTTCTACGTACCAAGGATAAAAAGCTTTAAGTGGTACATCTAAAACAAGAATGTTATTTACTTTAGATTCTACAGTCTCACCCTGTTTAGGCCATGCCCAGTAAGCACGTTTGTTTATAGGATCGAAGGTAGATATTAGTTTAGTCTTAGCTGCAGTAGGAACTTCATCCCAGTACTTTTGTATTGTAGAGATAGTAAGATTGTTTTCTACTGGTCTACCACTTGTAGAATCAAACTGTAAAGTGTGTATACCGTTTTTACTCCACCAGATAGGAGAGCCATCAGCTACTACAAAACTACCTGCATCTACTATACCGACATCAGTAATCTTTTTAACTGCAAACCCTGTAGGGCTAAATACACCATCAATACCTTCAATACGCCACACACCATTCTCAGCAAAGATATACAAACTAGCATCGATAACGTAAAGTACTTTGATACCAACAGCACCAGATACTCTTATAGTACCACCGTCTGTGGCTAGAAGATCACTTATCTGTTCTGATGTAGGATCATTCTGTTGTAGACACTCACCTAGTTGGTAGAAGTCATCTATTAACTGACTAAACAGTATTACATCTGAGTTCTTACTACTGTTTAAACCTGCATAGAAAGCACGTCCTGCGAAGTTAGCTACACTTTTAAATCTACTTGATTCTATTTCTGTAGTTAAACCAGATATACCTGAAGCAGTAGAACGATCTTTACTGAAGAAGTCTAGTATGTAGTGACCATTACCTGTGAGACTGTTACCTGTGTAAACCTTTGCCCACTCAGCTGCATCAAATGCACCACTAGAGTCTTTACCTGCGTACCAAGCATGTGTAAGAGGTGGGTGTTTACTAGAGTTAGCTGATTGATATGCACTTAAAGCACTGTCACCGTTGGGTGCAACCCATCCTGCATTCTCTGTATCGTACTGTCTTTGAATAGATGGACTAGACTTAGATTCATCATATGTTGTAGTATCACCTTGCCAATCAAAGTCACGAGTACGAAAGCTTATCTGGCTTACTGTTACAGCTTCTGTTACGTTATTGTACTCAACGTAGATAGGATTGATAGCTTCAGATACTACAACCAATGCTCCTTTAAGTGAAGTAAAACTACACTTAGCATTAGCTGCCCCAACACCACCTGCTACTTCATATGTTGCTAGATTGACTGTGCCTGTTTCTATGTTAGCTGAGAAAGGTACATCAGACTTGTTAAAGAAGTATAGTGTAGCACCTTTTTGAAATACTAGAAACTCTTGACCGGATTCACCACCAACATTGAACCACGTTCCTGTTTTAGTAACTTCTGAATCAGCTACAGTAAAACTAGATAGTACGTTGTTAGTTTCTTTAGCTGCACCTTTACGTCTACGTCTTGAACCGTCACGTCTAAGATCACAGTTAAGCTCATCTACTGAAGCATCTGGTGGAAACGTAAGTTCACCTGCCTCAGTAATCAAACCTTTTACAAATGTATTAACTACCCTTTGTGTTAGACTCTGTGGCATTTCGTTTCTTACGCTCCTCGTAGTCCTTACCAAACGCTTCTCTTCGAACTGTTTTAGAAGGAGTAATTCCGTTTAGATATACTTGTATTGCTTTCTTTGCACTATCTAGTGATGTATACTTTCCACTTAAATCTCCTGGAACCTTGCCTTTTTCTACATGGACCTCAAAGAATATAAAACCATCTAGTGATTTTCTTACATGGATAGGAGTAGTTAGTTTTTCTGGACATGTGGCTTTTAATGTTTTACTATCATAATTTATATCGAAGTTAACGTCTACCATAGTATGGCCTTTTGTTTTCTTTCTTTACTCTATACATATCACTTTGCATGTAAGACTTTTGCCTACGTGCAGCTTGTTCTATCTTCTGATCTACACCACTCTTAAACAATGAGAAGCATGTAGACTTAGCTTCAGCTATTAAGTACGGAAATAGTACTGCGTCTACGTCTGGTGTAAAGTTATCACTTATTGTAAATGTAGGAATCTTGTGACCTAGTGCTTGTGTCTTAGACTCTGCTAATACGTTGTCTACTGCACTATCATAAGAATCCATTATAATATGTAGATCATCAAAGGATGTATAGAAGTTTGGCATCTTGTCGTTACGAATTAAAATAGGTGTGCTTCCATTTACATCGTTGACAGTTATTATATCGTCACCTTCGTTATTTAATGTTAAGAAGGTTAAAGGTTCTATGTAGTCTATTTCTCTGAACTCAGTACCTGAAGTTGCTTTTACATTATATCTAATAACGTCAAGTCTTTTAGCACTATCAGGTACTTGAAAGTGTGTTGGCTTTGTAGAATCTGATAAACTTACAAGCCTCATTAATTCTTGGTGTTCTGGTATCATCCTTGTAGATACCATGTTAAGGTAAACATCACGTACTACAGAAGCTATTTGTTCTGCTTCTATAGAATCACTGATGCTGTTTACATCTTCGGAGTCCATGTCCGATAAGATGTTCTGTACTATTTGTAGGAGTGTTCTTTTCATTATGATCCATCCACACAAACAACTATTACACAATCTTTATGTGAAGTTGCTCCACCGTTACAAGCTATTTTTATAAAACTACCTGCAGTTACTGTATTGTTAGATGATGGAGCTAAAGTGTCCACATCTCCTGCAGCTGATCCTGACTGAGTTACAGTTAAAACTCCCATCGAAGCACCTGCAGAATTAGTAACTGTAAACGTTGTATCTGATCCTGCTATTGCTCCACTTAAAACACTTTGTATCTTTGTCACAGTACCTGCATACGGCATAGGTACATATATATTACTTGCACCAGATATATCAGCAAAGTGAACAGTGAGCATCGACTGTCTTGAAGTCCATGTTCCTGATCCTGATCCGTTTGCTAAATAAACATCCCCTGAACTAGCTGCAGCTGCACCCTTTGGCTCGTGAAGATAGGGGTCTGAGAGTGCTGAATGGTTTACGTTTGCCATATTATAAATTCCTCAAGAGCATAAAAGAAGGTAGCCCCCGAAGGAGCTACCTATTAGTATTAAGTTTCGATGTAAGTAATAACCAACTTAGCAGCACCTGCAGTAAATGCAGCTGTTCCGTAGTTTGGTTTAATGTATGCATCTGCAGCACCTGTCATTACCGCACCACCTACTAAAGCACCGTCACAAGCGACTGCCTTAGTTGTAGCGTTAATGGCTGAAAGTGCAATGGTTGCATCGATACCATCAGCATCAATAGCAGAACCTGCAGAGTTATACGCACCGATTCCCAAGGTTGCTGAACCACCTGAAGTAAACGCAGTAGTCACCATTAAGTGAGCACCTGTGATGTAAGAGTTAGCAGGAATGAATGGATCATTCGCTACTGGTGTTGCAGCTGAAGACCCTAGAGCCGTAGCATCTGCAATATCAATTACAATTGTTTTTACTTCTGAACTGGCGGTATTACCTGCATCAACTGCAGCACCTTGGTCAAGACCTGTGATGACACGTAGGCCATCTGTGTTATTGTAAGACATGTATCTTTCTCCCTATCTTAATTAGACGTTAGTTTTCGATACAACGCGAACCATGTTCTCTGGACGGTACAACTTGACACCGTAACGAGCAGTAGTTACAAACTCATCACGTTGGAAGTCTTTGTTGTAGTCGTAATCCACCTCTGGCATTTGCCGCCATGCACCCACTAATGGGGCAGCACTTTGGTCTGCAGAGAAGAACAAGTTAGCCTTACCATTAACAGATGAGAAGTCCACATTAGCATCTGCAGATGTAGGCAACGCACTGTCAGTAACGTCAGCTAGATAGTTCGAGCAGTACACGTCAAAACCGTACACGTTTGCAACAAATTGCATACCTGTCGCAATACCATCACGTACAATACCTTCAAAACGTGGGTTGTTTGACACGTTTGTTAAGTTTGTTAGAGTATTCAATGTGTACTCTACTGATGGATCAACGATAGCAACTAGGTTACGATCAGGTACATTTGCTTTCTTCAAAGCGTGTCGAGCACGAGCGAAGTCCTCAAGTGTAATAACCGCACCAGTTCCTCCTGCAGCGTATCTGTGCTCTACACCATCGATTGTCTCGTTGGAGTTTGCTGATACACCTGCTTCGGGAGCAGCCATAGTCGTTGTTTCGAAGTGTGCCATTACAGCACGTTCTTGTTCAGGAACAAAACGAGAAACCATTTCGTTCATATAGAACATGTCTTGTTTAGCTTTCTTAGTGATATAAGTAGCTGATGATAGATACTTGTCAACACTAAATGTGAATTGACCTGTATCCATTGGACGATACTGAACCGCTGTATCTTCAGCGTAGTTGTCCACTTGCGCTTGACCAATTGATGGTATCTTGAACGTATCGCCATCAGGAAAACCCTCTAGCATACGGACATACTTCTGTGCCATCATCTCGTCACGCAGAATCTCTTTTAGCTCACCAGACCATACCTCTGAGCGAGTTAAGAGAGACACGTTACCAGTTGTCATAGACATACTGAATCTCCTTTATTAAAGTTATGTTGATTAAACACCGAACCTATCACCTAGACGTTGACGATCTTCCATCATCTGTTGTTGTATCTTTGGTGTGTAGTATAGGCCACGGTTCTCACGTCGAAGAGTTTGATAATAATTAAAGTCACGCTCTCCTCCAGATTTAACTCCAACAGCCTCTGTGCGAACAGACCCCTGAGTAATGGGTTTAAATGTCTGTTGTTTTTCGCCAATCAAAGCAAAGAACGCTGAAGGTGATTCGGCTGCTAGTTCTTGCATACGTTCTACACTGATACCAAGTTCTTGTGACTTGTTAACCAGAATAGTACGAGCTTCCGTACCGTATGTTTCCTGCAGCTTTGCATCAACATTTGCAATATTCTGTTGGACAGTAGCTTGCGTTTCACGTTCTGTTAGAGTTTTTTCAACAAGGCTTTTTAGATCATCCTCACTCACTGCAAGGTTGGTGTTACCTTCAGTATTAGTGCCACCATTATTATTGTTATTGGACTCTAGAGGTTTTTCGTTGGTGGGAGCCGAAGCCTTCTTTCCCTCTAGTTGTTGCAACAACTGGGCTGCATAGTCTTGCTTACTGAGGTCTTCTCGCATTTGTGTGAGTTGAGTCTCAAGGTTCTTGATATGCTCATCAGCTTCAAGTTTACCTTTAGCAAGAACTTCAGGGTCTTTCCAGTTATCACCCCTTGTCTCTACGAGCTTTTGCAAATAAGAATCACTAGGTTGTTCCTCTTGTTGCGTCTGCTCTGGTGTAGTCTGAGCTTCCTGTGGTTGGGTTTCTTCAGACTTTGCTTCATCAAATATTGACATTATTGTAATTGATCCTTACGGTTGAGGTCTATTAGTTTTAGAATGTCGTACAGAGCAGCATTGTACTCATTAACGGCAATCTGTTTTTCAGCCCATCCTGGACTGTAGTCACGTACAGAATCTTTCTTATATAGAGTCTGTTCGATAACTTCCTGTAACTCATCGAATGCATTCTTGTAGTAAAATACTTCTTCGATGCGTTTATTCTTTTCCTCACCCTTTAGACCTTTAGTCCAAGCTGAGTGCATTTATTTCATTACCTTCTTTTTCTTAGGCATTGGTTTTTTAGTCATTGGCTTCTTAGGAGCCTTCTTCTTATATGGTTGACCTTTTCCTGGCATATTAAATCCCCATTTCTTGTGCAGCCATTAGTTCTTCTTCGTTAAGCATCTCTGCTTCTTGAGCCATTTTCTGAGTTTCTAGTTGTTCAGTTATGGTTATGTTTTCACCATACAACGTTGGCTCACCTAATTCGTATGCAATAATACGAGCTAGTTCTTTACCTGATAGGTGTGGTGCTACAGTCGGGTCTTGTGCTTTCACTGCAGACAACTGTATCAGGTTCTGTACTCTACGAGCACGTTCAGCAAAGTGTCTTGCTCCTACAGGAACTATCTTACCACTTGCTGTAATATCTTCTCTAGTAATTTCTAAGAACTGTAGAACACCTGAGTCTTCATCAGATACCCTTACTATGTCAGCACGATTCATGTAACGTCTAGCTACCTCAAGCATTGCATTCAACATAGGCTCTATGAATGTACGCTCGAAGTGTGCAGCCTTGTGTTCGAAGATACGTGACGCTGAATTCTGTAAGGTCTGTACTTCGAAAGCAGTCTTCTCTCCTGGAGTACGGATACCCATAGCTTGTCTAGGAGCACCTGCCATCTCTTCCATCTTATTCTCTAAGATTTGTATCTGAAGGTCAGCGTTTAGTGCAGTAGCGTCAGGAGCCATGTACCCTACATCACCCTCTTCACCCATGTAAATTCTAGCTCCAGGCTCGAAATCGAAGTCCTCTACATCACCTTTTATTTTTAGTATTGGGTAAGCAATCTGATCAAAGACATCTGCCTTGAGGTTCTCTAGGTGATCAATCCTGTACTGCATTCCTACAAGATTATCTAGTGGACCCATTGCGTATAGGTTATCTGGACGGTTACGCCACCCACTATGGAAGATAGGAGCCTTACCCATCCATGATGGATTCTCTTGATTGTCTAAGACATGAGCACGATCTACGATAGTAATCACACGGTCTGACATTAACTCACCAGATTCTTGATCGTAGATGTCACCGTAGAATGTCATAATCTCTACGTAGTCTGATTCGTAGTATTGCTCTATGCTTGTGAAACCATCAGCAATAAAACCTTCAGCTTTCTCGAAATGACCATCTGTTCCTCGTACATTCTTACGAGCAGACATCATCTTCTCGAACACACCGTTAAGGTACTTGTTACGAGGATCAGCATCTACCATACGCTTGATCTCACCCAAAGACTTAATACTTTTAATTATCTTTGGTGAGTCATCAAATGATGCAGCCGTAGGATTAAAACAAATGTCGTATGGTGATACACGTAAAACTCTTGGTCCTACATACTTCGGTATAAACTCACCATCTTCTTTTGTAGTGTAACCATCTTCCCACTCAACCATAGCGAAACAGTTACCGTAAAGAATCCAATCCTGTATAAGATTAGACACTGTGTTCATTAGGTCAGACTGTCTTACCTTGTTTTCCATGTAAGACTGAATGATGTCACGTTTAGCTTTTACTGCAGCATCTCGTGAGTCAGCTTCCCACCTCATCCAGTTCTGTTGAGGAAACAGAGTAGCAAAGTAGTTAGCGTGAAGGTTATCTGCAATCTGTGTTATCTTCGGTGTAGTCGTTGTGTTAGACCAAGGAAGGATTGCGTTAGCTGTTGTGGTTGTGTCAGTAGCGTAAAGGTAGTTACGTAACTCTTTAGTACCCTCAACCCAATGATGTCTTAACTGATGCCATAGTCTCCACTTATCTGCGATCTCTACGGCAAGGTTATCTGGATCGATAAGGTTTTCAATATCAATAGTTTTCATTACCTACTCCCTGCTCTGAAACGGCTATTCGCCCAGACTATATTACTATCTCGTTTCCTGTTAAGGTTACGTGTTGGACGTACAGCCATATCAACTGCAGATGCTAGAGCGTCAATTACGTCATCATGTGGTGGGTTACGAGTAGACAATTCGTCTTCCAAGTGTTGTGTGTTACCACCACGATAATGCCACATTTGAAGATTATCGTATCTAGGTTCTAGAACCGAAGCAATACGCTCTTGTTTATTACCTTGTTGTTTGTTAGGTCTGAACTCATCAATACTTAAAGCTAGACCGTGTTGTTTAATTAATTCTTTTAGTTGTTTAACGATTGCCATCTGAGCTACAGTAACTTCTGCTCTTAGCTTTCTGAATGACCACTTGTTATGTAACTCAAAGATGTGATCGAAGTACTCAGCTATACGATCAGTCTTGAACCTGTCAATGTCTAAGACGTATACGTTGTTGTCTGAGTCAACACCTATAAGAACGAGTGCAGTGTAGTCAGCCTTTGATCTTAAACTAAACGCGAAGTCAATAGCCCCGAAGAGATTTAGTTTACTATCTTTGTAGTGCCAGTGACCATTATCTAAGTGTAAGTGTTTCCTGTCGAAGTACTGTATCTTATCTCTAGTTACTGGTACGTTATCAGGATCACTTGGATCATTGTAGTACTGTGCTTTAAACTGTCCTTTGTCTAAGTACTTACCACGTTTCTTAGCAAGAGCAGCAATATCGAAACCAAACCACTTACCGTCTTTACGTTGTTGTTTAGGCCACAAGAATTGTCCAGTACCGTCACCTTGATCTTCTACAGGTTTCTCTAAGATTTCGTATATATTATCTTCACCTGTTTGTTCTCCTTGATCATCGTAGAGAACTTCTTTCATTTCCATCAAGTCGTTGTACAAGTCTTTACTGTGGTATCTCGTACCTACAACCCACTCCCTAGCATCAACACCTTCGATAGATGATAGTAGTGAGTACTGACTTGCAACCTTCGATCTACCTTCAGATGTCAAAGCATTCTCAGCAACTACAACATCATCTAGTACAGCTATGTCACAGTGTAGTCCTGTTAGTGATGTAGTGAGGCCACCTGTGAATATACTTGGATCACGAACATTTTCTTTCTTACGTAGTGGGTGATCTAAACTAATCTCTGAGTTAGTCCACCTTGTACGTTTACCTTCTTCTTGGTGTATATGATTAGGCCAATAACGTCTATAGACTTCTGAGGTAAGTATACCTTTAATGAAACTAAGTTGTTTCTCTGCGAGGTTAGCTGTAGCTGATATATACAACACACGTAGAGTTGGGTCTTTGGTTAGTTCCCACGCTACCCTGTAAGCAATTAGTCTTGACTTACCGTGATCTCGTGGAAACAAAAGTAACTGATAGTTTCTAGCGTCTTCTCTTGTCCACCACTCTATGACTTCTTTGTGACAGTCACCTAGTAATTGTTGAGGAGCTACTAGCTGTATGAAGAACTCTAGATCATTCTCAGCTGCTTGTCTGATCTGGTCTAGTGCTTGTTTAGCCATGTTAGTTCCTTACGGTGCTACAGGCCAATCATCATCTGATAAGTTAGGCCATTCATCTAGATCAGAAATACCACGTAGCTCTTGTCTGTAAGTAGCCCATGCAGTCTTTACTTCGTTACTTAGTGGGCTGTCGTTTATCTGAGTCCAATCACTATCAACTAGAAGCTTGTTACGTGTAGTCCTGTGACCTTCTGCAGTCTTAGCGTCTAGTCCTGCTTGATAAGCAGCTTCGTGTTGAGACTTTGTAGTAGTTGTCACATTACCATCATCGTCTTCTTCTGTCGTATCAGCAAACATATCCCTTGCTACGTACTTCTCAACCCAGTTGTCGTTAGCGTCTTGCTCAACACCATCACGTACACTTGTTTGATATGCACTTGTTGTAGCTGCAGGACTTGCTAGTACAGCGTCTAGGTTAAGTGAGTCTAGCGTTGCTGCTTTCCAGACACGAGGCAATGACATATGAGCAAAGTCTGCTCTCCATTGCCCTTGCGATTTAACTTCGCCTGTAGTTCTTTCACGATATTCTGACATCAGTTGATACTCCTTTCGTCAGTTGATTATAGTTCACGCAATGGCATAAAAGATATATGTTTTACTACTACCATTTGTATCGTTGTCATTACCTGTTAAAGCAAATCCACCGCTATAAGGGTCTATCTGATCGTCTGATGATTCAGCATTTGTAGAATTTAATCTTAAATGAGGCTCACTCCCACTTACTATTCCCCTCACGCTATCAAACACCATCCAATTAGTTCCACCAGTATTTGTACATTTAATTAAAACAAACCTAGCACCTGATGAAAAACCACAATCTATGTTCTGATCTGATCCTGTTCCAGTATAGCTTCCCACCTTGCTTACACCTGCTACGGTAGCGAAAAGGTAGGCTATGTAGTCTTCACCACTAAGATTTAGCCTATTACTATCACCTACAGTAAAGACATTAGCCGCAGGTTCCGTGTCGTTCCAACGATTATTAGAAGTAGTCTCTGCATGGGTTGTGTTTAGTCTTAGAAATTTAGTTGCTCCAATACCAGAATGATACACCATCCAATCAAAGCCATTTGAGGAACTTCGATCCTTAATCCAAATCATCTCAGGTTTAACACCAAGATTATGACTTATGGTTCTTGCGCTTCCTGTACCTGTGTAAGCAACCACATCGAAATACGAGGGTGCACGCTTCCACATCCATGAGTATTTGCTAGAGTTTGAACTTAGATCATAAAACCAACCATCCATATAATCCCAAGAATTAGATGCTGCCGCAATCTCCGCTCCTGTCGTGTTGGTTCTTAATGCTGTTTCTCCTGTTAGCCTTGATGCAATACGTGCATCGGATTCACCAGAAACATTACGTTCAAACGCCATATCAACAACAAAGTTACTGTCAAATCCTGGTGCTGTACTGTCTAACGTATCAATACCAAAAACCTTAGTCGCATCAGTTGGTGCAGCTAGTGGGCCTCTGCGTATTGCCATATATATTATGTTTTTATTAGCAAAACCACTTACATGCTCAAACCCTGTTGACGTTATATGTATTCCATCTTCGTCATATTCAGCAAAACTTTGGTTAGCAGAAACTGCTTTATTATACGCCCCAGAAACAGGTGTAGATCCCATAAAACCACGTATATTATCAATAATTTTCCAATCAGCCGTATCATTAGCAGGTCTATAAATAATCCACTGAGGTTCAAACCCAAGGTTAATACTGGCTTTTGCTGAAGAGTTCGTAGAATAGCTACCACACTTAATAATATCTTGGTCACTATCAGGGCCGAACTCACCGTCATTATTGTTGTGTGCGAATAGGTAGGCAACGTAGGTTCTGCCTGAAAAATTTACTTCGATATCATTACCTACTGTAAACTGCGTAGAAGTAGGTGCAGTATCGTTAAAAGCACCACTATATGTTTCTTCTGCTGAATTAGCCTGTAGTTTTAGTATTTTAGTAGCACCAATGTCTTTATGATAAACCCACCAAATTCCAGTATTACTTACGCATTTTACAATCATCATACCTACAGTTGTGTCAAGACTATGGCTGATGGTTTTACTAGATTGACCATCCCCAGTATACGTCACAACATCAAAAAACTTAGGGGCTTTGCGGAATGTCCAAGAGACGTAATCTTGACCATTAGCGTTACCATTAGCACCATTAGTAAACCCATTACTATTAAAACTAGTAAGGCCTTGAGACTCTGTTGCCTCTGCATTTGTGTTATGTGAAAAAAGTCTTTTAGTTGCACCACGTGCTGTATCATATAAAAAGTGGCCCTCAGTTGATACACGATCTTTTAACCAAACCAAACCACCTTCGCCACTAAGATCAATGCCGTTGGTGATCGTTTGTGCAGAACCAGTTCCGTCATACAAAAACGTGCTGAACACCTCGTCTACATCAAGACCTGCACCTCCTGCACTACCTGCGGCTGCTTGGAGTAATTTCTTTTTACTTGCCATGTTGGTTTATCCTAACGCTTGACCTGCCGTAAATCCGTACCAGTTCGTACCGCCATCCCTTGTGTAGAACACAAAGACATCTTTAGCGTTTGCTGTAGCTGTAAGAGTAGGTGCTGTAGCTGAAGGCCAATCTACTGCTCCAGGCCAAGTAATTGCGTATCCTGAAGCACTTGCGTCTTGTATAACTTCTAAACTAAAGCTGTAAGCTGTACCACTTGCAGGTGGGTTACTAAAAGTAAATGTAGTAGCCTCTGTGAGTGTGTGACTAAAAGCATTACCTGTTTCACAGTTTAGTGCAGTAGCAGCACTACTCGAAGTAACAGCTGCGTATGTTTCATTGTAAGACTTAGCTTTGAGTTCTTCTGAGAGGTTTACGTCACCGTTAGCATCAGCTGTAACTGTCTTACTTGCCTGTGATGTACCTAGTGTTGTAATGTCATTGTAGTTTAACTCTGCAGCTGAAGCAGTTACACTCAAGTCTCCTAGTGTAACGTTACCTCTAATAAATGTAGATAGCTGAGTACCAGTTACTTTCTTAGTTGTACCACTCTCGTTTACTTCATACTCTTGAGCACCAGAAGCAGAACTAGCAGCGGTCATTTGAGATATTTTAATATTAGCCATTGTTAATAAGCCCTCTTCCAGTTGTATGCGTCTATCTTGCTATAGATAGCTAAAGGATCATCCCATGATCCATCTTGTTTAACTTTAGGTGTGAACTCTGTCCACTGCCCATTCCATTTAAAGTATGCTGTCGAACTAAATGCTATGTAGGTATAGCTAACACTCATAATACCTTCTGCAGCATTAGGTAGAACATCTGCAACAATTCTTACGTCACTAGCTTCAGTTATTCGAGTATCACCTGCTTCTGATATACGATTATAAGTATCTTCAGGATCAGCTGTAAATAGACCACCATGAATAAAAGTAAATCCATCATTAGCGAATGTACCTGCACCTGATAGAGATGTTGCTGCATTTCTAGTTACATCAGCATCAGGAGTTATCGAACCACTTGCATTGTAAGAATTAGCTACTACAAAAGAACCTGTAGCCTGTGGACTTATTGAACCTGTACCAGTAAGGTCAGCATGAGCTAAGTCTCTTACGACACCTGCAGTTATGCTACCGCCACCGCCAGATAGACTTACAGCTGCAGGTTGATTCAAGGTAGCTACTGTACTGAAGATTACAGCATCGAAGTCTTGAGATACTCTTGAGTTACCTGCCTCATCTGTTCTATCGTTAGAGGCTTCATCTATCCTGTAGAAACCTGCACTCGTACTTAAACTAACAGAAGCAAACTTTAGTTCTTCTGTGATCCGTGTGTCATCAGCTTCAGAAAGCCTACTGTCACCAGATTCTGATATTCTGAAGCCACCTGCCATTTGCTTTATGCCATTGTTAGATCAATGTTACCTGCAGCAAATGTTAGTGTGTCACCATCAGCAACAGCTTTAGATGCAGTCAATGCACCATGCCACAATAAGTTACCTGATGAGCTTGCATCGAATATCCCCATGTGTGTTACTGTACCGTAGTCTCCACCTGAAGCAGTAAAGCTTACTTCACCTGAGTTACTTGTTGTACCACCTGGAGATGCTGCAGCACTGAATGCAACTGTTTTACGTGTGTACCCACCTGCAGATACTTCTGTACCCCCACCTGCGTCATTAGGTGCAGCCGTAAACAAAGCTACATACCAGTTAGTAGGTCGAGTAGCCGTACCTGTTGTCATTAGAAAGTCAAGTAGTAACTTCTCTGCGTAATCTGAAAGAGCAGCCATTGTTGTATCCTTTTATTTTAACTTGAGACTTTAAACCAAATGTCACCGTTGTTACCGCCTGTAGGAGAAGCAGTGCTAACAGTGACGTTATCTAGAACATTAAGAACATTCACACCATCTACATATATAGCTTTTACATTTAGAAGATCATTATTATTTAAGTCTAAGTCAGCATTCATAGCATTCGGTAAACTACCATCTCTAGATAGTGTATTGTTTAGAGCAGTATTAATATTAGTAAAGTTCTCATTTAACTGAGTCTGCGAAGCATACCCTGAAGTAATGTTATTTACTGTAGCTGTCTTAACCATTCGCTTACCTTTATATGCTAGTTCATTAGACCTTGATCTTTTAATCTTTTAAGATCGTTGTTTACACCTGCTCTCTCGAAAGCTTCTTCAGATGTAGATTTATCTTTAGCGTTCTTTTCTTTTCGGGCTGCTCTTCCGTCTTCTCTAGACTTCCACTCCTCGTTAATAAGGAACTTAGCTGCAGTAAAGCTACTACGTCCACCCTCTTGTATTTCTTTTACTACAGACTCAAAGGCTAATGATTTGCGTTTAACCTCTGCCTCTCTACGCCACTTCTCAATAGGTTTCCTGAGAGGTACTGTTGTTTGCATCTTCTCCCATACTTCCCAACTCCCAAACACTGAGTTAGCGAACTGGTATTCTGTAGGGTCCATTGTCGCAAAGGCTATGTATAACTTACCTAGACACGTAGCAGGTCTACCGTTAGGCATCACTATGTCTTCTTCTTTGAGAGTAAACAAAGCGAACTCTGGATCATCATAAGATAACTCGTAGAATAAACTCTTGGTTCTTATTATTCCGTTATCTGTCTTTAGTTGTGATAGGCTATACATAGACATGGTTATCTCTCCGCTTACACTTCCCCTATACTTATATGTTAACATGGTTTATGGGTGCTTGTCAAGTAAAAAAGTTAATTAAATTCGTAAAAAATCTATTGACTACAAGATTTCTTTATGATACCCTATATACTTTAAGTAATATACCTTACAAGTATTTGTGTTATAAGTATTATATTATACTTTAAACAAAGATACTTAAAGTAACTGTGTTATTAGTATTCTTAAATACTTTAAACAAAGATACTTAAAGTAAGGTACTACAAGTGTACACCGCCACCCAGAATTATTGTTGAGTAGGCCAATGTTTTTCTGAGATAATTTTATGTTGTATTGTACAGTACAGGGGCTACCCCCTAACCCCCTTGCCGCCCCCAGAACAAAGCAAGAACAAACACACCCCTGGCAAGAACAGAACCAGAACGTGATCACAAATACAGATAGGTCAATATTCTTGACGTATTAATTCGTGATCACATCCTAGTTGCGAATGATTATCAATAGCAATTTGTAGTGGCAAAACAATAAAGGTAAACACTCCTTACCTATCGAATTGATCTCATTGAATTAATTGGTAAGTACTTCTTACCTATCGTGGTTCTTCTATAGGGTATATATTATAATGTATATACTCAATATCTTACTGTTGCACGAAAGACACAGTTACCAGGTTTTAGTTGATTATTTTAAAAATACTTAAATTAGTTGTTGCATTATCTGTTTTTAGGATTACTTAATTAACCAACAGCAAAGGAGTAAATAACATGCAACAAGTACACATTAGCAAAATGACAGGTAAGCTTGACGGGTTTAAAGCTATCAGCACCAACACGATTACAAACGACTACTGCAACAAGCAACACGTCAAAGGTAAGAAAGACGGTAAGAACATTTGTGGTGACTGCTACTCTCACGCTATGCTCAATACGTACCGTAAGAATATGCAAGCCTCGTTGCAACGTAACAGTGACTTGTTGTCGAGTAGACCACTAGAGCCGCAAGAGATACCACGAGTTGTTGACGCTATGTTTAGGTTCAACGCACATGGCGAACTAATAAACATGCAACACTTTGAAAACCTAATGGCTATTGTTCAAGACAATCCTTGGTGCACGTTTGCATTGTGGACTAAAAGAACTGACATTGTGTTTAGGTGGTTACGAGACAACGACAAGCCTAGCAATTTACAGTTGATCTACAGTAATCCTATGAAGTCGCACATTATGAGCAAGCCACCTAAGCATTTTGATAAGACGTTTAACAACGTGTTGCAAGATGAGCACACCGATAAACAAAACTGTACTGGTCAACGTTGCAAAGATTGCAGACTGTGCTACACTGTGAATAGTATCACAACTATAGTAGAAAAAGTTAAGAAATATTAATAAGGAGGAAACACACAATGCGATTTAAATGTAATATAGATATGGACAACGATGCATTCGCACACGATCCACACTTGGAGTTAGCTAATAGCATTAAACAAATATCAAAAGAGGTTGACGAATTTGTATGTGTTGAACGTACCAAAACAATACGAGATTACAATGGTAATAAAATTGGTACTTGGAAAATTATAGGAGGCTAAGACAATGTACACTGAAGATGAAAAGATATTGATAATCAAAGACACAATAGGTTTTTGTAGGAGAGCAATAGTCAAAGCAATACAAGACGATAAGTCGGAACTACTCACTGCAAAGATGATGTTAGAAGTAATTGAAAATACAATGGAGGAGTACAGCCCATGGACAAAGAACTAGAATTTTTTATGGATCAATTCGGATTAGTCGAGTTGAAGGAGTACCAAGTTGATCCTGAGTTTGATCAAGTGAGTGAACGTCAATTATGCATGGCTAAAGATTACTTTAGAAGTCCATACGATGAACAAGGGGAGATGATGTTCTAATGATATTTTAAGTGTGACATTTGGGTTACACAAAGAAGAAATAAATATAATGACTATTTACTTAATTGAATTACAAGTCTATATGGTAGCAGTAAGTCTACAGATAATTAAAAGGAGAATATACAAATGAGAAAAGAAATAGTAATCAGTCTTTACGACTACACAGGCGAGGCACTCAAGCCTTGGGCAGAGCAAGGTTATCAATGTTATGCTTTTGATATACAACACCCAAAGGAAGGGAGAGTACATGAAGGTATATGTTATCAATACGCTGACTTACACGACTTCAACACACATAGAGAAATCTTTAATGAGTTCAATGGTAAGCGTGTAATCTTTGGTATGGCATTCCCTGTCTGTACTGACTTGGCTGTATCAGGTGCAGCACACTTCAAACGTAAAGCAGAGCGTGACCCTGCGTTTCAAAACAAGGCTGCACAACATGCGGTTGACTGTGCTCATTTGTTTGAGGACTTAGGGTGTCCATACTTCATAGAAAATCCTGTGTCTGTACTGGCTACCAAGTGGCGTAAACCTGACTACAGTTTTCATCCGTATGAGTATGGCGAGTACATACCTGACGATGAAGCACAACATCCAAGGTGGCCTAGTCACATAGCACCTAAAGATGCTTACCCAAAGAAGACTTGCTTGTGGACAGGTAATGGTTTCACTATGCCTTGGACTGATCCAGTAGAACCCGAAGACGGACACAGTAGACAACACTTAAAGCTAGGTGGTAAGAGTATGAAGACAAAGAACATTCGTAGTGCAACACCAAGAGGGTTCGCACAAGCAGTGTATGAGTTCAACAGTTTATAATTGAGAGGAGAAACTAATGCCATATATACCAACAAAACAAGAAGAAGCACGACAGAAGAAATGGAAGACAGAGAAAGAAAGAAAAGATAATATCTTGAATACATCTTTTGACAAGCTAACTATGAAACAACAGGATGCGTTCAAAGAATTGTGGAGTGCTCTTCACGATTGGGATAACGAACTAGCTGAGATGGATGGTGATTGTTATGCATCTACAGAAAGAGCCTTACGGAAAACCCGATGGAAGTTATACCATGCTTTCCCAAATGTAACGCAGAGAAAGGAGGAAGATGATGTCTAGTGTATGCCAGAATATCTTAACTATTAGCGGTGGTATCGAAGTCATAATAGCTATAGAAAAAGCCTGTGATGATGGTACTTTACTGGAATATCTTAATCCAATCGGTGAATGGGAGTACGAGAAAGCAGTAGAAATGTGGGGTACAAGTCGGGAAGCTTACAGTATTGAGTGTAGTCCACCCGAATTAGAGGAAGGAGATTGGTGGGTGCATATCTCATTCGATACTAAAGATGGCCCACCTATCACTGCATACGAGGCGGCAATGGAAAGGTTAGGTGTAGGACTGTCAGCCTCGTACTACAATGACACACATATCTTTGTTGGTGTATTTGATGATGGTAAGGACAAGAGATACGACATAGACTATGATGATGATTGGTGGTTCGCAGATATACCTTCAGACTTGAGGTGGGAGTTTGACTTGGATGGTGAGTACGAGTACTACAGAGAATGTAAGAGAGAGGAGTTGATGTAATGACACCAAGTCAATCAGCAGAGATAGAAGCAAAGAAAACATTCGAGGGTTTCATCAAGTGGTCTAAGGTTTCATTCTACTGGATCATGGCTATACTAGTTATACTAGCATCATGTGACTTTGGAACGGACACAAAGACAGGTAGTCAATACAATGGTGAAGTCTATGCACCAACTAACATAGGAGATATGTAGTGGAAATATTAATTTGGATAGCGGCATTGATTATTTTCTTGACGATACCGATGCCACCACACCAAACAATCTGGACTGGAAGATTATTGGTAATTGTATTTGTAACAATATGTATAGCATACTCATTGAAGGTAATATAATGAACATGAGAACAACATTCGGAATGGATACCCAGGATTTACCTAACTCTTATGTGATCGTAGCAGAGAAGGAGGACGGTACACTTGAGGTATTAACTAAGAAACTAAACATAAGAGAGGCTAGAAATCACTTGGAGATATTCAACCTACACATAAAAAACGAAGAGTTTGAGAACATAAAGAAAGCTTTCATATTTAATTTAAAGGAGGTGGCTTGACAAATCAGTTTAGTTGTGATACCCTATCTTATACTTAAAGTAATATTGTTTTAAGTATAATAATACTATAAACAAATATACTTAAAGGAGAGAGAGAGAGACATGAGATGTTATTGTTGTAACAGAACAGACGCAACGTTCAAAGATGTGAGGATGGATAGATACTACTGCACCCTATGTAAGGATGAGATAAATGTAACAGTCTACAATCAATACGGTTTAGATGATTTATATAGAGCGTTCAAGATAGACGATGTTCAGGGTGAGTTAGCATCACTATTTAATTTAAAAGAAAAACATAAAGAATAGTATTTACTTTGTTTGTTTTTCGTAGTAACATATAAGTATGGAGATTAGAAATGTTAGAAGTTGGTGGACTGTTATGGTGGCAATGGTGGATACTTATCATGGTTACTATCAACACTGGTATAAATACGATTCTGTTTTTCAAACACAGGCTCAAGGGTAATAAAAATGATTGATGTAACTTTAATAGATAGTATGGGTAGTGACTTGACTGTAGTAAACTCTGCTCGTGTAAGCTTCAACAAGAAGAGTGATTGGGATGAAGACAATACACTTACGGTGAGTGACGGTATTCTTATATCGTACCTCGCAAGACATAAACACATGTCACCTTTTGGACATTGCTTTGCTACCTTCCATGTCAAAGCACCAGTGTTTGTAGCTAGGCAGTTAGTCAAGCACAAGTTCCTAAGATGGAATGAGGTTAGCCGTAGGTATGTAGATGATGAGCCTGAGTTCTTTGATCCATCTGTAAGCGTATCACGATGGAGAGGACGTGCAGATGATAAGAAGCAAGGTAGTCGAGGTGTTGTAGAAATATCAAACAATATGATTAGCACATTAGCGAAGCATAGTATGTGGTGTAACAAGGCGTACAAACAATTACTTGAAGAGGGTGTAGCACCAGAGCAAGCACGTATGGTATTACCTCAAAGCACCATGACAGAATGGTACTGGTCTGGTAGTCTTGACGCATGGTTCGATATGTGTAAGCTACGACAAGGAGAGGACGCACAAGAGGAGACACGTCTAGTTGCTAACTCAATTAGTATGGACATGAGTACGCTGTATCCTAAATCCTGGAAAGCTTTGATGGAGAATAGTAGATGAGTGAACAGTACTGTACAACAAAAGGATTAGGGTGGGCTTTCCTAGTATGTGTATTATTTATACTAGGTGTACCTGTGGGTATGTGGTTAGCGTTGGAAGGATCGTCATGGTACGAGA
>VMHT01163368.1_pt1 | contig 20603 bp, 23 predicted proteins | sample 4693611 | NCBI WGS metagenome assembly VMHT01 (sample SAMN12280063, study PRJNA550983) | marine metagenome | isolation source: seawater sampled from same location over 5 years 0.02-0.2 micron viral filtrate | place: USA: collected off the coast of southern California halfway between the port... ...
ACAAAACGTTCAGTAAGTGAAACCAAAAAGAAATTTGTAGCATCTAATCAAAATTGGAAATGTGGAGACTGTCAAAAGCAATTAAACGCTTGGTTTGAGGTAGATCATAAAACACGTCTTGAGCACGGTGGTTCAAATCACGTTGAAAATTTAGTTGCATTATGTCGTGACTGTCACGGCAAGAAAACAACGATGGAAAATTTATAATGAGAGTATATATAAATGGATTATTGGAAAAGATTTGGTAATACATTAGCAAATAAAGGATTTTATGGGAAAATATTTGGATATGCTATGACCTTTATTGCCGTTATTATATTATTATATGTGTTATTCGCGAATTCAATAAATGTCAATTTTATTAAGAGTAATTACAATACGATTGTTATGTTATCTTTATTATTCACTACAATATTTATAGTATATGCAATAACATCAAATTTTCTTAAAAAAATAAATACAGGTTCTAATCAGTTAATAGCAGGTACTTTAGCATTGGTATCAGGATTATTGTTTTATCAAAATTATCTTGAATTGTCCTATGAAACATTCAGAATGGTACGAATTGGTTACTTTTTATTGATAGTATTAACAATCCTCATAGGTTTCACTATTATATTTTCATTATTTGGTAATTACTTACGTTCATTAGATGGTATTCTTGGTTTTGTAGCTTATTTTATCTTTTATATTCCGTGTATGTTACACGACTTCTTTCAATCTATTATGAAGGAATTAAAAATGACAAGTAAAGAAGTATATGTGTTATATGTTATTGAAGCAATATTGTTCTTTATGTTATTTTATTTCCATCCAATTGTAAAATCAATTGCATCAATTGGAGGAAAAGAAATATTATATGATCCTTTATTTTTAAATAATGAGGTACCATTAGCATCTTATCAAGAATTAAAAGGTTTTGATGAAAGTGTTGATACACATAGTTTAAGCTTTTGGGTTTATATTAATCACGCAGCAAATTCAAACCCAGTATATGCAAATGGGGGTCATGTTATCAGCTTAGGAAATTTTAATTTAAAATACAAAAATAATATGAAAACAGGAGATGATTTAGTGGATGTATTGAAAAATTACGATAAAAATAATGATGAGCATATAGAAAAGATAGATGAATTACAAGATGGAGTTGATTTAGTCAGAGATGCCTTCATATTTGAGTTTGGGGGAAATATCTTAGAAGAACAATTACCATCGCAACGTTGGAATAATATTGTCATCAATCGCACTTTAAATAATGTTGATGTTTTTATTAATGGCGAATATATGTCATCTCTTATTCCAAATGCATCTACAAGTGTATTAGCATCTCACGACCGTATCAATATTGGTCAGGAAGGATTAAGTGGTGCTATATGTAATATCAGATATTTTAAAGAACCACAACCAAAGACACAAATCGCATCTAATTACAACTTATATTCTGTTATGAATCCTCCAATTATTTAGATATAAATGAAATATATATTCCGTAAATTCCAACCAAAATGAAAAAAGACAAATATAGTAAAATTACACTTACAAGGAAAGTAATTGCAATTTTAGAAGTAAATGTATCCAAATACACTTCTTCGTCTAATATATCGTTCAAATTATCAATATTTTCATTATGATAACAAATAATATCTTTAAAATTTTCACGACACATAATTAATTTGGACTGACATTTTTATGTAGATTTATATTATATAATGAACTACACTTTAATCGTTTTAGGAATAGTAGTAGCTATTTTAATTTATGTATTGTATTTATACTTTTCAGATGATTCACAACAAGTAACTGATTACCACAATTATAATGATTCTGCAATGGTTATTCAAGAAAAAGACTTGAAACAACATAGTTCTTCTCGTTATGCATATGGAATGTGGGTATACGTGAATTCTTGGAGTAGCAATCAACCAAAAATTGTATTTGAACGTTCAGGATCTTTAAGTGTTGCATTATTAGGTCAAACACCAACATTACAAGTAAGAATAATGGAAACTGGCGGTAACCCACATACTATTACTGTAACAAATAACTTTCCAATTCAAAAATGGGTATATATTGTAGTAAGTGTAGATCACACTTTAATAGATACATATTTAGATGGTAAATTAGTTAAATCTCACCAAGTCAGTTTAGGTTTAGGAGGACCAGGAGGCGCTCCAACAATAGCAACTCCAGAAGGAACATTAACAAGTGGTAAATTTGATGCATATATTGCACGTTTCAAACGTTGGTCTCATCCTATCAATCCACAAACTGTATATGATGAATATATGAAAGGTAATGGACAAGGAAGTATGATTGGTGCATATGGTGTAGACGTTTCAGTATTGAAAGATAATATTGAACAAAGAAAATTCTCTTTATTGTAAATTAATTTTATTATATAATAAATGTAATACTATATTATATAATGTCTCAAAATACAGGAATGATGTCGAATATAGGTAATAGTTTATCACAAGGATATGAATCGACAAAAGGTGCTTTTGAAAGCGCACGTGCAGGTTTATCTAATTCAGTAGATTCATTTTCTAAGAGTGCCGAAGGCTCTGCTTCTTTCATGAGCTCTAATACTTTAGTTGCAAAATTTTCATTTTTGATTTTAGCTATTTTAGTATTTATAGTGTTATTCAAATTAGGTATAACATTGATAATGTATTTTAATAGTCCAAGTAAATCACCATATTTAGTAAAAGGATTGCTTAATGGTAATGATAATATTACAGTATCACAAGACCCAAATATAGCGGATTCAATATTAGTACCACGTTCAAATAATGAATCTTCTGGTGCTGAATTTACTTGGTCTTCGTGGATGTATATTATTAATCCTTCACCAGAAGATCAAGAAACTAAAGAATTTCAACACATATTTAGTAAAGGAACAAATGATCCAGATTCGAACGGATTAATAAAAACAAATAATGCACCTGGTGTATATTTAAAAGACGGTACAAATAAATTATACATAAAAATGGATACTGTTAAAGCAGGAGATACTATAAATACTATTGAAATTGATAATGTTCCAATTAAAAAATGGGTACATTTGGTGTTAAGACTTCAGAATAACATTTTAGATATTTATATTAACGGCACTGTATCCAAACGTTTGGTATTACAACATACACCAAAACAAAACTTTCAGGATGTATTTGTGAATCAACACGGTGGTTTTAGTGGTCATTTATCCGATTTACGTTATTTTGATCGTGCATTAAATGTATTTGAAATTAACGGAATATTAAACAATGGTCCAAATCTTACTTCAAGTTCATTATCCGCATTTGCTAACACTGGTTTCTATAGCTACTTGTCTAATATGTGGTATTCATCTCACGTGTAAATGATATTATTATATATATTTCAATACTATATATAATGGCAGATGAATTACAAACATTTTGTACTCAACGACAAAAGAAGCAATTAATGTTTAATCCAATTGTGAGATTAGAAATTCAAAGTCCATATAATGGTTTGTATACACAAGAACAATTGAATATGAGAAGAAAAGCCGAAATCTTAGAATATAAACGAGATGATTTTAAAACAAAACAGAATACTCAAAAAGAAGATTTTGTAGATGTTGTAAATGGTAAACAAAGTGACCCATATTTACAAAAGATTTTTTACAATTTAGGTGAAACAACAATAGGTAAAATTATATTAGATACGTATATATATTTGCCTATTAAAGAATATAATTGTGAAGTTGATATAATCACACAAACACCGTCATCAAATGCAGGTGTTCCAGGTAATTCTATAATTATCAAAGACCCCAGTATTCCATTGTACAACTATAAACAACAGCGTAATTATGGCATACAAGAACCTCTATATAATTATAATTTATACGTCCAATCTGATAGAAATATTTTTATAAATCCAAGCGTTAATACTGAAATTTTAAATTTCTATACTGTAAATGCTATAGGCAGAACCACTGAAGTAACCCAATTAAGTATTCCAATTGCTTGGTATATTTCTGGTAAATTAAAATCCATTGATGAATTTTCTGGAGACAATGATTTCCTTAATATTAGACCACCTTTAAATCAAGTCATTAATATTTCACAAATAAATTACAGTTTAAAATTTAATAATGATATCATTCAGAATGGTACATTTTCCATTCCTATGTCAACTGATATAAGTTTTAATATATCTTTTGTAAATATTAGTGAAACTAATAAAGAGTTTGTATTACAGTATTATATCGGTAACATTATAATTGACGACATCAGTTTAAACAGTACAAGTGATTTCGTATATGACCTTGAAATAAATCCAACCATATCAAATATTCCATTTATTTATCGTGAAAATAGTGGTAGATTAGATATTACACACGGAATTGTTGTAAACCCAAGTATGGATTTGATTGAAACAAATGTTATACTGAATACAGGAAACCGTATAACTTTACAGGAAATTGAAGCAGTTGGAACCAGTAAGAGAGAATCCATTATTACTTCTATTAGATATGTAGAAGATATTGGTGAACAATTAAATTCATATGCAACATTTCAACAACAATCACAAGAGACTATAATTCCTTTACAAAAGAATTTATCAAGTCATATTTGGATGGATGTTGTATATTATAATAATGAACGAAGGATTATGTTTCGGAATACAACTTATCAAAATGGAGTATATGTTGTAGAAGATATAGACTATGATCCGAATACCACTTATTATTTACAAGATGGTAGATATTATATTGTTAATATTAAACAAGAACATCCTATAGCAATATTAGAAACAACAGGAGAGATATTGATATATAATAGTAATAATGAATCATTGTTGACATCCTACAATATAGCATCTACTATATACACGTCAGATACTTATACATATAATGAAAACAATATTTCTTATTATTGGAATAGTATCTATTTGGATGTGAATGGAAATTTTGGACAAGCCAGTATAAAATGTAAAAATCACGGGTATATGGGGGGTCAAAATTTGTTAAATTATGGAGTTGGAAATAACACACCTCAACAAGATATAATACCATTAGTCTTGATACCGGTCAAGGATGAAATAGACAATAATGGTGATGATACAGGAGAAATTACTGCTGAGTATAGACAATATCAGTTGTCTCAGCAGTATAATACATTTAAATGGTAATCATTAATAATAAATCATAAATATAATATCAATTTATGATTTTACAGTTTTATTTTTACTTACAAAGACTTATAAATACTTACAAATACTTACAATTGATGCATACCTACTTGATGTCGCGGTTGCTTTGGAGGCAAATTTTGTGTTTGAGTAGGATTTATACACATTTCTTTGGTAGCAAATACTTGTTCCGATAAACATGGTTGATTATGAGAAAGTTCTACACAACTACGATGACCTTGGAAATCGCCTACATAACAAAATCCGGATTTTTTAGATGTTGGATTGCTATGAATAGGACCAGTTGTTTCAGATGATGGAACTTCTTTGAAGTTAGCGCTAAAGTTTTTCTTCATATCATTGGTTAAACCACCTACACTTGCTTTTTGTAATAAACCACCAACAGACTGTATTGTACCTTCTGCTACGTCAATGGTTAATTTTGCTGTATCAGAAGCTAATTCTGCAGTTTGGTTCAATATTGTTCCACTTGAAAACCCAATTAGAGATAAAATTTGACGAATTAATGGCATGAATATACTTGATAATGCTTCTACAAAACGTCCAAAAATATAAAATAAGTTTATATCCATTATTGCTAAGATAAGGACAATAGATAAAAATACAATTAATAGATTTCTTGTATCAGATAAATAATGAGTTAAGCTCTCCATATATAATAACAAATGAAAATAAAATAAAAAGAGCGTTTGAATATATTATATATTATATTTCTTATTAGTAATGGGAGGTATATTTAGCTTTTTAAACACGTTTTTTGTTGGAAGTTTATTAATGTCAGTAGTATTGGTTGTAATGATGCTTTTTCAATTTAGACAAAGAATCAATCATTTACAAGAAAAAAGTGAAACAATGCTACAAATTATAAATAGTATTGTAGAGAAGATGAATATTAAAGAGATTGAATTGTCGGAAAAATCTTCAGGAGGACACAATTATGTAGAAGAAATTTCTCCTATGGCAACAATGCAACAAATCGAACCAGAAATGCAACCACAAACATTTCAAGGTTTTACTGAAATAGAAAACTTGAAACACCAAGACAGTGAAGGTGAAGACGAGGATGATGATGATGAAAGTGAAGAAGAAGAATCTGAAGATGAAGATGAAGAGCAATCAGATGATGAAGATGAAGAGCAATCAGATGATGAAGATGGTGACGAATCTGAAAATGAAGAACCATCTAAAAGTGTAAATGTTATTGCAATTGATGAAATATCGCAAGTTACAGATATGGATGTAGCAGAAAATAATGAAGAAGAACAAGAATTAACCCTTGAAGAAGTTGTGATTGAAGATAATACTGAAGGGGAAGGTGAGGAAGGTGAGGAAGGTGAGGAAGAAGATGATAATTCATTAGCAAGAATGACAGTTTCACAATTAAAGGATGCAGTCAGAGATAGAGGTTTAGCTTCTAATCCTTCTAAGCTACGTAAAAGTGAATTAATTGAATTATTAACAAACTAAATTATTTATTTACATATTATATAATATGAAATACGGTATCATAACTGATGTATATCAAAATGAAATAACATTACAAAAACAATTACAAGATCCGAATAAAGACTTCTTGAAATCAAGAAACATAAAAACTAATTGGGAATATCGTGATTTTTTACGTCACCAAGTAGAACTTAAATCTCATACAAATAAAGTAAGTGATGTGCAACATAATCAATTATATCATCGTTTAGAAGAACCAAATCGTCATAATAGAAGTGATTTAAAAAAAGATTATATTAACAATATGAAAAATACATTCTATAAAATAGCTCCATCTATTCATAATGCAAAATAACTCATATGGTACGGAAATGGTCTTTCAATAATCTTATATGTTGATTATTTTGACTTATTTTATCGTGTTCATATTCAGTCTTTATGTGATTATATAATTTTTTAATAGAGATATCATTGTGGGATTTTAAATATAAATGCTTGATTTCTGAATGAGTATAATATACTCGCTTCGATAACTCTATGTATCCTTTTATATATCCGGTATGAAGACATACATATAATTCTGTTATTTGGTCAATTTTACCATAATTTTTCAAATTGATCTTATTTGTATTATCCCACTTTGTACATAAGTATGCTTTCATACCTACGTACGAATCATAATTTTTCATAGGTTCATAAGTCCATTGTTTTTTCTGTTGAAATTCAAGTAATTTTGATGGTTTCATTTGTTTTTTGTAGTATAAACAATATAACAAAATTATTCAATTTTTATGTATAATGAAAATTGTTAGTTTTGATGTTGGAATTAAGAATATGGCTTATTGCATATTAGAAGTTTCGGGGAATTGTATTGATATTAGGAAGTGGGGTATAATGGATTTAGTCAATAGTGTAAGTAATGTAAAGAAAACCTGCTCTTACTTACAAACAAATGGAAAAACCTGTTCTAATATGGCAAAATATACTTGTGGAGAAAAAGCATATTGCAATAAACACGCAACGAAATCAAATCTATCGATTTTTAAAAAGGAATTTAAAAAAACACACATATCAAAGCAACCTATAAACGACTTACAAACAACAGCACAAAATTTATTTTTAGTATCTGAAAAGAAAACTAAAGGACAATTAGTAGAACTTTTGGCGAAACATTATGAAAAAACTTGTTTACACGCTTATAAACCTAAGAAAACGTATTGCGATGATTTTGATTTGATTACTATTGGAAAGGAACTGAAAAAGAAAGGTCAAACAATTTTTGATGATTCTATAAATTTGGTACTTATTGAGAATCAAATTTCTCCAATTGCAAATAGAATGAAAACCATCCAAGGAATGTTAGCACAGTATTTTATTATGGATATTGACGAGATTGACATCAAATTTATAAGCTCACAAAACAAACTAAAATACTTTTATAAGGCCAAACAACCGAATGCATCGAACATAAGACACGATTATAAGGACAACAAGAAAAACGCTATAATATTCACAAGAGAAATATTAGAAAAATATCATTTAGATAACTGGAAACAAATATTAGACACTCCGAAAAAGGATGATTTAGCAGATGCATTTTTACAAGGAATATGGCATATTGAAAATAATATATTTAGTGCGTAAAATATAAACATAATTCTTCTTATAATATCATAATGGAGCCTATAAATATTTCCTTTGATACTGCTGAACCAATAAATTTAGATGGTCCAACATCATTTGGAGGTGATGAATCATTAGGAGTCGGTATAGAACTATTAGTGAACGATAAAAAGAAGTCAAGTTCGTCAAATGTTGACATTGGCGATCTGAATAAACTGGAAGATGAACTAAATGAGTTAACTGCTATAGATATTCCAAAAGGAGGTCAGAATGAAACTTTCACGAGTTTTTCAGAGGAACCGTTGAAACCAATAATACAAGAATCAATGCCTGAAATAAAAATTGATGAATTTCCAACAGATTCAAAATTGGGAAATGCTACCGCTAATTTTATCGGTCAAGGATCGAATGATTTTATGAAAGCACCGAAAGAAATTCATCGTACTACTATGAGTGAGCGTGAAATACGTCGTAAGAAGCGTATGATGTTAAAAAAAATGGAAGAATGGCGTGAAAAAGGTTTAATCAAAGGTTATGGAGATTTTAATATGGAAAGTCCTTTTGATGAAATTGAAGATGAATATGAAACCGTTTTAGAAGATAAACGCAGAAAAGATAGTGTGAAATTACAAGGATGGTGGTTTATGACAGCAGTGAACTCTATTGAATATGCTAATTCAGCATTCAATCCTTTTGATATTAATTTAGATGGTTGGGGAGAACAAATTAATGAAGATATTGATAGTTATGAAGAAACTTTTGGGGAATTGTATGAGAAATATAAAGGCGGTAAATTAGCACCAGAACTTTCACTTTTGTTACGTCTTGGTTTTAGTGCAGCAGTCGTTAACTTTACAAATAAAGCATTATCCACATCTGTACCTGGTTTTAATGATGTAATCCGTCAAAATCCTGATTTAATGAAGGCATTCACTGATGCAACAGTTAATACAATGAGTGATAAATCGCCTGGTTTTGCATTTGCAAATAATTTAGTCAACGAAAATCAAAGTCGTCCAAGTGGTCCACCTCCTCCAGCACCACAAGCCACAAAATCTGATCGTTCTACACGCCCAATGAATAGACCTGATATTACTATGGCAAGAAACGAAGGATTGGAAACAGGTGGGTTTCAAAACTTGAATGAACAACAAAAGTCATCACGTCCTGAAATGCGTGGTCCTCAAAATAGTGATATTGATAATATTTTATCTGGATTGAAATCTAAAAATGTCAATATTCAAGAAAAAAAGGAGGATTCTATGATTAGTGCAGAAAGTCTGTCTGATATGACATCCGGAAAGATGCCAAAAAGAAGTCAAAAAAGAAAACAAAAATCTGATAAAAGTATTGTTGCATTAGATATCTAATGTATTAGGATGTTATGTTTATGATATGTATAATTTTTTATAATTATCATAATTTATTTGGAACCAGCTTTTTTGTATAGTTTCATCATTTCCTGTGTGCGCTCTGTGAAATCTGCAATAGGTTCTATGTAAGTTCCTGGGTATTTGCTCCATAATTCATTCCACTTATGAATATCTTTTGGTGGAACATCTTTTAATTCTGGTATCCATTGTTTGATATAAATACATTCAGGGTCGAACTTTTTTGCTTGTATCCAAGGACTCATTGTACGAAAATATGGTTTCATATCAACACCAGTGCCACTAATGGCTTGCCAATTACCATTATTAGATGCAGGATCATAATCTGTTAGCATCTGAGCAAAATATCGCTCTCCAAGTCGCCAGTCCAATAATAATACTTTTACTAATAAAGTAGCCGCCATCATCCTACTGCGATTATGCATAAATCCCGTAGCATTCATTTGACGCATACCTGCATCTACTACAGGAAATCCTGTATTACCTTCACACCATTTTTTAAAATCCGAATTACTTGTTCTCCATTTTACATTCTTATAGTAATATGAACCTCGGAGAACTTCGGGATAATGATATAAGACGTGAGCAAAGAATTCTCTCCAAATTAATTCACTTATCATTCCATGCTTGATACCGAATTTAGCTTTTACATTATGAAATACTTCACGAACAGAAACGCATCCAAATTTAATATAGGCCGATAAAAAAGATGTATTGTGGTACAAATAATCTCGTTTTTTGTCATATTCACTTTGTTGTCCAAGTGCTATCTTGAGTCGTTTTAATCCATTCATACGACCGCCTCTTACAAGTATGTTTGGATTTTCTTTGATTAATGTTCTCCGTGCTTTATTTAAATTATATAAATAAGATAATGTAGTTTTTGGTTTTACAATATTTTTTAATGGTTTTCTTGATGGTTTTAAAACATTGTTATTGAGAACCTGATTATAGAATGGTGTGTATTTTTGAAATGCTTTGTTAGTAGTCGTTTGTATCGATTCTAAGTCGTACAAATAGTAATCTTGGAATGATTCACATACAATATTTTGTTTTTTACAATATTCAATAATAATATTATCTCTGAATGCGGAATAAGGGCTAATATCGCGGTTAAAAAATATTGCATCAAGTGATAAATTCTTATGAAGCATTGTAATCACTTTTTGATGACTTCCTAACAATATTATCAGTTCTCCAGTCTGTGCTTTGATATTTTGTTCTAATTCTTCTAACGATTCGATCATAAATTGTATGGCATTATTAGACTTGTATGAGTTTTTAAGCACCTGTTCAGGAGTAAAATAAAATGTTACAAATAGCTTTTCACACTGCTTACTTGCTTCATATAATCCAATATTGTCTTGTATTCGTAAATCACGTCTAAAGATAAATAATCCGGTTTTGTATACCATTTATAATAACAATATAAAAAAATCATTTAAAAATGAACATATATGATGATATAAGTAATATTGATGACATATACAAATATAATACAGGACTCACGGTATTATATGCAGACACTATATAATAAATTTACAGAATCATCATTATTTTTAAAATTAGTCGTTGTTTTCAGCTTTTGCCAGGACAATATGAGAGACTGTATGGACCGTATATATGAAAGGTTTCCTATGTTAAGTGATACCGTGGATTTAATATATAATACATCCATTCAATTCTACTGTCAGATGTGGAATATCAAATATGAACCATCGCCAAGAACTAATTGGTATTATTTAATTGTCGAATATCTTGACGACAATCACGATTTTGTTACATATGAACAATATAATGAAATTAGTAATAATTGTATAAAATCCGACCTATTTCAACAATGTTACAAAACCACTACCAATATAAAAAATTTGGATAAAACAATTTACAAGTTTGGTACTATAATTGAATCACTATGTATAATTAAATATTTTCATCATTACATTTGCAGAATAATCAAAAATGACCAGTCTGAAATTCCAATGATTCAAGACTTGGAAACAACGAACAATCAATTTTTATCAATTGAGTATACACATCCAAATATGAAAGAACCAATCACAATGGAAATCGACAGTGGTTATTATGCTGTAAACAATGAAATATTAAGCAGTTCCTTTGTAAAACGATATTTGGAGTATCAAAATAAACCGTATATTTATGATTTACAATATAATATAATAATCTTGGATACAGATATGAATTTGATAACTATGGGTTGTGAAGAATTTATTTTAATCACCAAGAATGGATATCAAGTAAAAAAGTTGAATCCATAAAAAATTGATTATAATAATATATAAAAAAATATATACATCTATAATATTAGGATGACTGAAACCAATAATTTGAATGATAAGTGGAATTTATATTATCACTTACCAACCGATAATAATTGGAATATTGACAGTTACAAACCAATTATGAAAGAAATACAAAATATCGAACAAGTAAAGGAACTAAACGTACAAATGGAAGATGGTGTAATTAAAAATTGTATGTTATTTGTAATGCGAAATGGTATCACTCCTCGATGGGAAGATGTGAAAAATCGTATGGGCGGTTGTTTCTCTTACAAAATTCATAATAAATTTGTTTCAAATGTTTGGAGAGAATTGTTTACAGAGGTATGTCAAGAAACATATTGTTTGGATAATAAATTAAGTAAACACGTGAATGGAATTACGATTTCTCCAAAGAAAAACTTTTGTATCATAAAAATATGGTTTGATTGCGTCGATTATCAGAATCCTAATATATTCAAAAAAATCTCTGACATAACTACGGATGGATGTCTTTTCAAAGAACATACACCAGAAAATTGATTGGATAAAAGCAACATACTTATTATTTATAGAAATACTAAGTATAAAAAATGCAAAAATTTGTAATTATAGAAGGTAAAACATTTGAATATATAATAGGAAGAAGTGCAGATGAAAATCACGAAATAATTGACAAGGCAAATTCATATGATTTATGGTTTCACGTTTCTAATTACCCTTCTTGTCACGTTATTTGTAAGTTAGAAAACAAAAAATACGAATCAAAATTATTTAACAAAATAATAAAACAAGGTGCATTATGTTGCAAACAATATTGTAAATTTAAAAATGTGCATGACGTCTCAATTATATACACATATATTAAAAATATTACTAAAACCAATAAAGCTGGTGAAGTGACCGCAAAACATATTAAAAATATCAGTATATAATAATGAATTGGTTGTATAGTATATTGTTAGGTACCTGTTTTTTTATTAGTGGACAATTGTTTTTACGAAAAACTTTTGAACAAAATGTTCCAATGAGCAGTGTAAATGTTACATTGTTGTTTTCATCAGCAATAGGAGCATTAAGCTTAATATTACTGGGTTATAGATGGACTAATAATGCAATTACTTTTGACGACAGAATATGGAATCCAATTTTAGCAGGAATGCTATTTTTTGTTGGTTTCTTCCTATGGATTGCAACGATTGGTTCAAAAGAATCTCTTGGTACGATACGTGTAGCTATGGCTGGGTTTGAAACCATTTTATTATTTTTATTAAGTTATTTATTTTTTAATGATATTATTACGTCTTATCAAATGATAGGTTCTGCAGTTGTTTTAATAGGGATAGCAATAGCAACAATTTTATAAAAAATTGATTATTATATAACGATTCTTTTTATAATAACTTAAATATGGAAAGATTAATAGATACATTAACCGGTTCTGTTTTGAAAAAACATTGGGGTGAATATGAATTTAGAGGAAAAACATACTTAGGTATGACATTTGGTTCATATCAATACAGGTATTTAATAGAAGATTTTAATACTTTCACGTATTTGAAAATGATGATGAAAAATTACTTTATTCAAGATTATGAAATAGTAGAACGCTATAGTGATAAAAACTCAGGTATATCTATTTATATTGAAAAAGAGCAATATGGAAAATTAGAATATTTCTTAAAAAATGCATCAACGATAAAATTTACAAAACGTTCCACGGTGTAATATGAAATGTTAAAGGTTATGTTAAAGGTTATGCTTGAAAATCAACTTGTGTATTATAGAAATTAATGTAAATCAATATAAAAATTTCTGACGTGGTATATTATATGAGATTCTTTCTACTTTTTTCATTACTATGTTCTTTAGCATCAAGCTTCAATGTTAGTCATAACCTTCTATACAATAAGCAATCTGAATGTGATGTTGCAAGTTACTTACAAAAGGCAGGATTTTCTTCCTCCCAAGTACCAACAATGGTATGTATTGCCAAATATGAAAGTTCTTATAATTGTGATGCTACCAACAAAAACACAGATGGTTCAACTGATTACGGATTATTACAAATAAATAGCTATTATTGGTGTTCCGGAGATCCAAACTCAAAATATAATGAATGTGGAACAAGTTGCAACAGTTTATTTGATTGTCAAAGAAATGCTAATTGTGCTCATACCGTTTATAAACAACAAGGGTATACTGCATGGTATGGATACCAATATCATAAACAAGAATGTGATAACTACTCCATTGACTGCTAACTAAAAATATTTTTATAAATATCTTGAATTTTTATAAAAAATTGATTGAATTTAATCAACGTATTTTTATTGATCTATTATACATCTATTGTACATCTATTATATACAAATGCCTTGTTCATATTGTCGTCAGTCTAATCATATATTCACACATTGCAATAAAGCAAAGATTGACCGTGCTATTGAAATATACAATACAAATACTGATCATTGCTACCATTTACGGAAACATTGTATACATTCTAAAAAGTGGTTTCTAAGTAATGCTATACCAACTGGACGTAAACCAAACGAAGAGAATTGGAATTATCACGTTAATATAGAACAAAGTTCCAACTCATATAATGTTCCTGAAAACAACACAATAGTGATATTACAATATATTCAGAGATTACGACCAGAACGTTCATTATTTCATGGACATCGTAATTTAAATTACTTTGTACAAGAATACTCCAATACGAGCGATCATACCCAAGCCTTTGTACGTGTCAAGTTAAATGAACATAATAAAGCAATTAGTGAAGTATTTATTGGTCAAGAAGGAATTGATTTATATCAGCAATACGTATGTTGTTTGCGTGATTTAAGAGAAAAACGAAGTATATATAAAAATCAACAACGACAATTAGAGGAATTCAATTCATTAGTAAACGTAAGTACACCAATTGAAACTAATGAATGTCCCATCTGTATGACTATACTTGGGCAAACGAATCGTGCAGTTTTACGTTGTGGTCATCAATTTTGTGGAGATTGTATATTTCATCATATACAAACAGTCTTGGGAACAAAATGTCCCTGTTGTAGACAGAAATATGCTTTGAAAACGTTTAGATATTAGTAATATGATATTAAGATGATTTTTTTCTCCCGATAAAATATATTATATTAATGAAGACAAAAACAAAGCAATTAAAACGTCGCAATAACAGAACTCGTAAATATAAGAAAATTATTGGTGGCGAAGAGGAGATATTAAACAAAGAAAAGATTGATAACATTGATAAAATTGTTGATGTCAAATGTGAAAAGAGAATGCAAATAAATAAGTACTATAAATGTTTCAACAACAAATCGATTATTAAACAACTTTTTATTTTATTATTATTAAATAGTAATTTTGATTCTCCTCTAATTGGTCTTTTTAGGGAAAAAACAAAACAATTAAAACAAATTCAAGAAAGATTAATGGTTGTATTAGAAATTACAAAAGAAGATTTAAAAAATAAAACTAAAATCGCATTTGAAAGCTTGATCGCAAATACGAGAAATGCAATGAATACAAGAGTGATTGGTAATAAAGATAATATGATCAGGTATGTAATTAACTCTCATATTTTTAATATAAAAATGGAGTTTAATCAAGCTGGAGAACACACTATATTTAATCTTCATGAGAATATACTAAATAAACAAGCAAATACTATCATGGACAATAGCTCAAAAAAAGCATATTCAAAAAATAGATTAAGAGTGGATAGACTTATTTATACAAAATTATTTGATTCAAAACTAACCGAAAATTATGTGACAAAGTTAGTAGATATTGCATCTGAATTTAATAATTTTGAATTGGCTAATATTTTAATCAAATATGGAGCTACTTATCACCAAGACAAGATTAGCAGTTTAAATATAAAAACTGAATTGAAAACAAAGAATCGTATAAATTTGTCTTGGAAAGTTACAAAAATGTTTAGTCTAACACGTCGTTTATTATGTTTATTAGATTCTGGAGCTTGGAGTGAATCTATGAAATCTATGAAATCTTTGTTTTCATCAAAAGGAGCCGATGATGCTTTATCAGAATTAAAAAAACCTACTAAAGCAAAGTTAACGGATAGTATACATTGGATTCTAAGAAATCTAAGAGGAATTAAATATGAAAATGCTGAAGTTGGTAGACAACCAGCTTTAATAATGTATGCATTTATGACAGGAGCAAGTGTTGTAGGATTTATGTGGACTCCGTTCTTATTATGGTGGCAAAATACTGTAAGAGTAGCAAATGTTCATTTGGATGTGTATTATCAATTAAATAATTGTTATGGTAGATATCAAGTTGATACAAAAATACATCAAGAAAGTCTCAATGACTTGTTAGATGCAAATTATAGTAATGACAGAAACAAAAAAGATGAAGCACAAGATCGATTGAATATTATAATGCAAAAAAATCGCCAATACGAAACCTTTGTTAAAAGTACAATAACAAAGGATTTAACGTGTAATTTGGCATTGGATATAATGGGTTATATCCGAGCATTACCAGGATTGGATTCACGAGACGCAAAATGTGGTAATGATTTGAAATTATCCAGAGATCTGTTTAAACAACAATTCAAATCATTTTTGTTTCACACTTCAGGAATATTTGTATCACAACCTTATAAAACATTGAAATTTGGTTATAATTTGTTACACATATGTGTTCTGGCTCTTCGTCCTGATTTGGTAAATATAATGAAATGTAATTTATCACAATCTGAATTTGATACTTTAAAAAATGACCCTTGCTATTGGATACCAGTCCCAGTTTATATGGAATCGTGGAACCATAGAGTATTTTCACAGGGTAAAACATATACGGAGAAAGAAGAAGCGTATTTCAAGGCTACTGGTATGAAAATAACGCAGGGTGATATTACTAACTCACTCCCAGAACCATATAAAAATAATAATGATGTAAAAAAAGACATACAAACTGTACTTCAAGACGATAATGAAAAGCGAATAACTCTATGTGATGTTATTAAAAAAGATGATTATACTCACTTGAGGTATTTGTTACAAGGAAATCCTGTTAGTTCCTTTAGATTTGGTAATGACATTTTTAAAGGACTATCTTGTACCGACATGGTTGAAAAAATGTACATCTTGAATGCTACTGGTGATAAAGAATTAATCAAAATATTATGTGAACAACTTGATGTCGATTGGAAATCATTAGACTCTCAAGAAAAAAACATTAATAATACACCTAACCAACAAACTGCAAAATACTGTATATCTCAGAATACGTCATTTAAAAATATGCAAAATAATGCAAAATAATGCAAATATAATTTAATTTGTTCGTAAATAGAACATATTAAATAATTAGTTATGCTTCTGGTGGTAATGGGGCCAAGCACAACTTAATTTCTCCTAACGATGCAACATCATATTTTACTATAAGTGGTAAATCATTACCAAGATACATTTCTAAGTGACTACATAATGGAGTACATTTTATAAAATGACTAAGAGACTTTAATGAAAACTGACCTTGAATGACTGTTGCATTATCTGTTTTTTGTATGAATTCCATGTTACCATTTGATTCAGAACGAAAAATGCGGGATTTTGCGAATGAACCTTCACAAGAGAATATTAAATCAGTTCCAACAGATTTGATGTCAATACGATCCGAAATACCATTCATATCACGAATGATTTTTTGAAAGTCACCTGTTGGTAGGGTTATGACAGTAGAATAAGTGACATCTGGAAAGTCACCTTCCTCATTTTCAGGTTCAATTAATTTGAGTTTTTGAGAATAACATTGCTTAATCTGACCATTATCATATTGCAACCCTAAATGAGATACAACACCATCGTGATAATCATCTTTGTCAATATACAATGAAAGTGTGTCATCATTAGACATTGTAGAAATTACTTTAAACAAATGTAATGTATTTGCACATACAATAATCTTATTAGGTTCACAAGTATATTGTTCAAATTTTTTTGCATCTAATATGACATTCACTAATATTGTATGAGTTTTATCAAAATTAATAATCTTCAGACCATTTTCAGTAAAAGTCATAGTTGCATCTGTCAGAATATCCTTTATAGCCGTAATCATATTACGAATAGGTTGAATTTGAACTGTTTTAATAGTTAACACATTATTCTGTTCGTTCATATTCTAATATAAAAATATATTGTGCGTTATTTTTATATCCTCTTTTCATTAATATTTGCAATAAGTTATACTTTGGAACTTCATTGACTCATCAAATATAATAGACATTATCTTATTATTGGGAATATTATAACTTTCAAATTCGTCATCATTCATATTTTGAATATATTTCATTATTACACGAGCAGTATGTTTATGTGTCACAATAAGTGGTGTGTATCCTTTTGAAACAGCAGGTTCTATGAAGCGTATATAATATGGAATAACCCGCTTAAATACATCTTCTTTGGACTCTCCATTTGAAATACTTTCATAGTACTGGTTTCGATATACAGGATATTTGTACACTATTCGACTGGGTAATTCACGTAACGTTGGAGGTAACATATGATAATTTGTTCTCATTTTTTTTGTAAATTCTTTACCAAAGAGTTCGCGAATATATTCTCGTTCAATACCCTCTAACTGACCATAGTGTTTTTCATTTAATCTCCAAGTAGTTAATGTAGTAACATCATATTTAAATGCTTCTTGTTTTATAATATTGCACGTTTTTACAGATCTTTCCAACACAGAAGTAAAAATAACTTTAGGTGTCCAATTATATTTATTTAATACGTGTGCCATTGATTTTGCTTCTTGTTCTCCTTTTTCAGTAAGAGGAATATTTGTCCATCCAGTAAATTTACTGTCCATATTCCAAACAGATTGTCCATGACGAACAATCAATAAACGACGCATTATATATATTAGACATATAATGTATTTTAGACTGATTATACACTTGATTTCCTAAGTATGATTTATAAATATAGCTTAAGTAATTTAAATTCCAATATTTGATAAAAGATTAAAATATTTTATGCTCTAATGTTTTAGACAAATTTATACAATTGGGAATGATGGTTGCATTGCAATACCACAAACACCCGGGTCATTTGAACTACTGCTTCTTTGGATTTTAACATAACCTTGCTCTCCCCATGATGGACCCCAACTGTTCTTTACCAACCAATATGGAATGTTTGTTTCATCACCGTAACCAACAACTAATACACCATGGTCTAAGTTAGTACCACAAGCATCACTTGTAATAACTCCTCCTGTATATAATTGGAAAGTACGAGTATCAGCTTCAATTGCTACAGAAACAGGACCTTTAGCAACAGCCTCAGTTAAAGCGACTTGATCATTTGGAGGTACATCATTACAAGCAGTCATTGATACTACAGGATCGCAAGATTGACATTCTCCTTGTTTCGCGTGATAAGGATATTCAGATTCAGAACACATACCGTTTTGAATAGCATAATTGAAAGCACCGTCCATAAGACCACCATTACATCCGTGATTACCATATTCAAATGTTGAAGAACAGTCTACAAGTTGTTGCTCAGATAATGATACTAATTTATCAGTGGATATTGCCCAGGCACCTTCCATTGCGCCAGTAGCACTAAATGACCAACAAGAACCACATTGACCTTGATCTTTGACATCAGTTACTTTACCTTCTTGACGCCAATCTAATGAAGCTGGTGTAGAAGCACCTGTTGGTTTGTAAGGTGAACAACTACGAGAAACAGCCACGGATTTCATATGATATACTTTAAATTCATCTTCTGTCATATCAGAAAATGGGGTTACACCTAAAGTGTAGTTAGATTGCAATTGATTCACTTTTTCTACATAATGCATATTTTCTGAAAAAATTTTGAAACGATGTTCGAAAATTTCCTTTGTATGATAAACGCGGTCATGAGATTTAATGAATTCAACAAATTCTTCCCAATGACTGGCTGATGCAACTGAAAACAATGTTAGAAATACGAGACTCCACATACTTATATACTATTACCATAGATTGTTTTTAAGTATATTTCATTTATTATTATAGGGGTTCACCTTTGAATGTGACGAATCGTAATCACGTGAACAACAGGTAAATATTGAACAGAATTTGTATATACATTCTGTCATATATATTACAGGCAAGCAACAATATATATATTTATCAAAACAATTGCGATTATAATTTCGAGAAGGTCGCTGACGCATATATATCATTATATTTGTATTTTTATTTTAATTCAAAATCAATATAATGAGTTCTTGTTGTATTATATTACATTTAATGAGTGCTATGGTAAAACCTATAATTATTTTTTGTATTCCAGGAAATTCATTTTCAAATAGATTCTTGAATTCATGGACGAATTTACTAAGTGACCTTGGAAGTAAGTATACAATTCTACTATCAAATCGTTATTCATCTCAAGTGAATTTTGCAAGAGCTATGTGTTTAGGTGCAAATGTGTTGGCAGGACCCGACCAAAAACCTTTTGGCAATGGTAAAATTAAATACGATGCAATTATTTGGTTAGATAGTGATATGGTATTTGATTCAAAAACTGTTGATAACCTAATACAGGGATGTTTAAATAGATATCCTGTATATTCTGGTATTTATGCTATGGATGGCGGACATCAATTATGT
>VMHT01114633.1_pt1 | contig 20582 bp, 15 predicted proteins | sample 4693611 | NCBI WGS metagenome assembly VMHT01 (sample SAMN12280063, study PRJNA550983) | marine metagenome | isolation source: seawater sampled from same location over 5 years 0.02-0.2 micron viral filtrate | place: USA: collected off the coast of southern California halfway between the port... ...
TTTCGGAATCCCTGAAACCTGGCGGTTCTCCGCCGGACGCAGCAAACGCGGATTATTAAGCAATGAACCGATAGGATTGTGTATTCGAAGAACGGCGCTTTGCGACCGTAGCTCCCGTCTGTACCTCCTCAGGCCAGCCTGAATTCCAAAGAGTGTCAGGAGCACCGACCAAGCTGTCGGCCACACCTTAGCGCCAACGGCCGGCCAAACTGTGGGTTCAAGAACACTTTTGTTATACTCGCCGGATTCGACAATAAACCGGGTCATGGAATGGGCCGAACACGATGATGACCAAAAAGGATCTTCCCCTCCGTCAGTTGCTGAAGCTGCGCAATTCCTGGATAGCCTGGGTGGTATTCCTGGTGTCTGTGATTGCGACGGTATTGCTTTGGCAGGTCTCCATCCGGCTGGTTGAAGATCGCACCGAGGCCCGATTCCGCACTCAGTCCCTGCAGCTTAAGACCGCGATTGAAGAACGCCTGCTCAATTACGAACAGGTTCTTGCCGGCAGTGCCGGTCTGTTTGCTGTCACCGGTAAAGTCACACGCGATCAGTGGAAAGAGTACGTCGACAACGTCGATATCAATCGTTATTACCCCGGTATTGAGGGTATCGGCTACGTTGAGCGTATTGGTGTCCGCGAAATGGCCGATCACATTGCCTCGGTTCGGGCGGAGGGGCTCTACAATTATCTGGTCAAGCCGCTGGGTACCGGGCCCTACTACTATCCCATGGTTTATCTGGAGCCGGGCACCGAGCGTAATCGCAAGGCGCTGGGTTATGACGCTTTCAGTGACCCCATCCACCGCACCGCCATGGAGCAGGCCCGGGATGACGCTATCCCGACGGTCACCGGCAAGGTTGTGCTGGTGCAGGAGTCTGTGGCCGAGGATCAGGCCGGTTTTCTGATGTACTACCCGGTGTTCCAGGGCGGCGAGATTCCGGAGATCCGGGCCGAGCGCCGCATGATGCTGGCCGGGTACGTGTTCAGCGCCTTCCGGATGAACAACCTGATCGACGGTATTGTTGGCCTGATATCGCCATTTCTGGATGTGCGCATCTACGACAGCGGGGTGGTGGCACGAGATACCCTGATGTATGGCTCCAATCTCGGTTCGCTGGACAACGAATTCAGCTTTGAAATGAGCCAGACCATCAGACACGGTGGCCGGGAATGGCTGCTGCAGACCCGTTCAACACCAGCCTTTGATTATCTCGCCGCCGATCCACGGCCTCCTATTGTTCTCGGCTCTGGCCTGGCCATCAGTTTACTGCTCTGGCTGTTCGTGCTGGCCCTGATTCGCTCCCGGCTGATTGCCCAGGTCAGCGCCGGCCGTTATCGCGCCATCACTGAGGGCGCAGCGAACGTCACTCTGGTCATGGATCGTCGTGGGCGCCCGCTCTATGCCAGCCCTTCCAGTCGTGACATCCTGGGATTCGATCCGGATAAGGTTGAAGCCCTGGAATTCGAGAAGCTGGTGCACATGGATGACTGGTCGCACCTGCAAAGAGGGTTTGAGGAGTCCATGGCCTCACCGGGCAAACAGATGCCGGTGGTGCGTGCCCGGGTGCGCGATGCCGATGGCCAATGGCGTGATATGGAAGGCACCTTCACCGCGATGCTCTCGGTGCCTGGCGTCAACGGTGTGGTTCTGAGCCTTCGCGATCTTACCCAGCTCAAGGCGGCTCAGTCCGAACTGCACCGGCTGGCGTTCTACGATCCACTGACCGGGCTCGCCAACCGGCAGCTGTTCCGGGATCGGTTGAATCACGTGGTTCGTCGCAGTCGCCGAAGTGGCGAGGCGGCAGCCCTGATGTTCCTTGATCTGGACGGTTTCAAGCGGATCAACGATACCCTGGGGCACGATGCCGGTGACGAACTTCTGCGTCAGGTCGCGCAATGGCTGGAAGGCTGTGTCCGTGAGGAAGATTCCGTGGCCCGGCTCGGTGGCGACGAATTTGTGGTGTTGTTGTCCCGGATCAGCGGCTCTGAAGCCGCCGGCAAAGTGGCGGAAAACATTTTGCGGCGCCTGTGCCAGCGTATTCGACTGAACGACCATGAGGTAGGTGTGACCGTCAGCATCGGGATCACCATGATCCCTCACGACAGTGAGGATGCAGGCGCGCTGATGAAATATGCCGACCTGGCTATGTATCGCGCCAAGGAATTGGGGCGCAATACCTATCAGTTCTTCACGCCGGCCATGAACATTCAGGCCGCCCGTCGCTTGCTGCAGCAGGAAGAGCTGGCCACGGCACTCGATGGCGACCGGTTTGTTCTGCACTACCAGCCAAAAGTGGATCTGGCCACTCAGCGGGTGATCGGTGTGGAGGCTTTCCTGCGCTGGCATCATCCGGAAAAAGGCCTGGTCTCGGCCCAGCAGTTCATCACTCTGGCGGAAGAAACCGGGTTGATTATCCGCCTGGGCGAGCTGGCGCTGCGGCAAGCCTGTATCCAGGTCCAGGCACTTGAACGGGCCGGGTTCGAGTCGCTGAAGATGGCGGTGAACTTCTCGGTGCGGCAGCTGACGGACTCCGGCTTCCTGGACATGATCCGGCGGGTGATTACCGAGACGGGCGTTTCTCCCGAGCGGCTGGAGCTGGAAATGCCGGCGGAGTTGCTCAATGAAGATCCGAGAATGCTGCGGGAACTGCTGGTGTCGCTGAACGACCTGGGCGTGTGCCTGATTCTGGATGATTTCGGTACCGGCTCCTGCTCACTGGTGGCGCTGCAGCAGTTGCCGCTGGATGTGATCAAGATAGATCATCGCTTCATTCGCGACATTCCCTACAACGTCAGTGCCACCGATGTGGCGTCGGCGGTGATCGCCCTGGCTCACAAGCTGCACCTGACGGTGGTGGCGGAAGGGGTGGAAACGCTACAGCAGCTGACGTTCCTGAAATCCGCCGGTTGCGCCCAGTGCCAGGGCAATCTGTTCAGCTATCCGCTGGACGAAGATGCCCTGATCGGATTCCTGATCCGGCAGTACGAGAAGCCGCTTATTTCCTGATCATGGCAATGGCGGCCTGTAACCGGTAAAATCACGCCGTTCCCGGATCCCGGTAGCGGCCCCTCCGGGCTCAATCCTACGTCTTATATGAGTAATCATTGTCTGTGACTGAACTGAGCCGAATCCGTAACTTTTCCATTATTGCCCACATCGACCACGGTAAATCCACGCTGGCGGATCGTTTTATCCAGATCTGCGGTGGCCTGACAGACCGTGAAATGGCCGAACAGGTCCTGGACTCCATGGATCTGGAGCGGGAACGCGGGATCACCATCAAGGCCCAGAGCGTCACGCTCAACTACAAGGCAAAGGATGGGGAAACCTACAAACTGAATTTCATCGATACCCCGGGCCACGTGGATTTCTCCTACGAGGTGTCCCGCTCACTGTACGCCTGTGAAGGGGCGCTGCTGGTAGTGGATGCCGGTCAGGGTGTGGAAGCCCAGTCGGTGGCCAACTGCTACACCGCTATCGAACAAGGCCTTGAAGTGGTGCCGGTCCTGAACAAGATGGACCTGCCCCAGGCCGAGCCCGAGCGGGTTGCGGCGGAGATTGAAGACATTATCGGCATTGACGCTTCCGATGCCGTGCGCTGCAGTGCCAAAAGCGGACTGGGTGTTGAGGATGTACTCGAGGATCTGATCAAAAAGATTCCGCCCCCCAAGGGTGATCGCAGCGCGCCGTTGCAGGCACTGATTATTGATTCCTGGTTTGATAACTACCTGGGCGTGGTGTCACTGGTTCGGGTGACCGAAGGTGTACTGCGTAAAGGCGACAAGATCGTTATCAAGTCCACCAAGAAAGCCTGGAACGCCGACAAGGTTGGTGTCTTCAATCCCAAGCCCACCGACACTGATGTGCTTGAAGCGGGTGACGTCGGTTTCGTTGTTGCGGGAATCAAGGATATCCACGGTGCGCCGGTGGGTGACACCATCGTGCACCAGAAGTTTGCGGAAGAAACCCCGATGCTGCCGGGGTTCAAGAAGGTGAAACCCCAGGTATACGCCGGTCTGTTCCCGGTCAGCGCCGACGATTATGACGATTTCCGGGATGCCCTGGAAAAGCTCACCCTCAACGACGCCTCGTTGTTCTTTGAGCCCGAGAACTCGGATGCTCTGGGCTTCGGTTTCCGCTGTGGTTTCCTGGGCATGCTGCACATGGAGATCATCCAGGAGCGGCTGGAGCGAGAGTACGACCTGGATCTGATTACCACGGCGCCGACGGTAATCTATGAAGTGGTCACCAAGCAGGGTGAGACTCTGTCGGTGGACAACCCCTCAAGGCTTCCGGATATTGGTTCCATCGAAGAAATGCGTGAGCCCATTGTCGAGGCCAACATCCTGGTACCCCAGGAGCACCTCGGTAATGTCATTGCCCTGTGTGAAGAAAAGCGCGGTGTGCAGAAGAACATGCACTTCATGTCCACACAGGTACAGCTCACCTACGAGCTGCCGATGGCGGAAGTGGTGATGGACTTCTTTGACCGGATCAAATCGGCCAGCCGTGGCTTTGCATCACTGGATTACCACTTTGTCCGTTTCCAGAGTGCCAACCTGGTTCGCCTGGATGTGCTGATCAACGGGGATCGTGTCGACGCCCTGGCGCTGATTGTGCACCGGGATCTGTCCCACCGCAAAGGGCGCCAGTTGATCGAGAAGATGAAAGAGCTGATCCCGCGTCAGATGTTTGATATTGCCATTCAGGCTGCCATTGGTACCCAGGTGGTCTCCCGGGTAACGGTCAAGGCCCTGCGCAAGAACGTAACGGCGAAGTGTTACGGTGGCGACGTCAGCCGTAAAAAGAAACTGCTTCAGAAGCAGAAGGAAGGTAAAAAACGCATGAAGCAGCTGGGTAATGTCGAGGTGCCTCAGGAAGCGTTTCTTGCTGTATTGAAAGTGGATAACTAAAAAGGCACCTGGATGGACATTGATTTTCCACTGGTACTGGTGGTTCTGACTTTCGTGACCGGAGCGGTCTGGCTGGCGGACATCGCGTTCCTGAGAAAGCGTCGGCTTGCCGGCGCAGAGCAGGGTGGCCAGGTAGACGAATCAGCCGATGAGTTCGAGGACCGGGAACCCTGGCTGGTGGATATCAGCCGCTCATTTTTCCCCGTGCTGGCGGTAGTCCTGGTGCTTCGGTCGTTCCTGATCGAGCCGTTCCAGATCCCCTCAGGCTCCATGTTGCCGACCCTCGAAGTGGGGGATTTTATCCTGGTCAACAAGTACGCCTATGGCCTGCGCCTGCCGGTGGCCGGTACCAAGATTGTTGAGATCGGCGATCCGGAGCGGGGTGATGTCATGGTGTTCCGCTATCCTGAGGATGGCACCACCAATTACATCAAGCGGGTTGTCGGCCTGCCGGGCGATCATATTCGTTACCGCAACAAGCAACTGTTCATCAATGATGAGCCGGTTCCCCGGGATTTCGTTGCGCGCTTGCCCCCCATGGAACGCTGGCGGGAACAGTTGGGTGAGGTTGAACATGATCTGTACCTGACCATGGGGCGGGTGAGCGGTTCCGGTGAGGGAGAATGGGTTGTTCCTGAAGGCCATTACTTTGTCATGGGCGATAACCGCGACAACAGTAACGACAGCCGTTTCTGGGGCACGGTGCCGGATGAGATGGTGGTGGGCAAGGCCTTTGCCATCTGGATGCACTGGAAATCACTGACAAGTCTGCCATCTTTTGATCGGGTGGGTGGCATCCAATAATTCTGATGGTTCCGGAGTATAAGACGATGAGAAGACACTATCCCGCAGGCCTGAACACGCAGCAGGGCGGCGCTTTGACGATGATGATCATGGCTCTGTTCTTTGGTGGCCTGCTGACTCTGGCGATCAAGATCGGGCCGGCCTACCTGGATGACTTTACCATCCAGGAAGCTCTGGAAAGCCTGGATGGTACCGACGGCCTGTCACAGATGGGTCCGGCACAGGTGCGCAGCCTGATTAACAAGCGCCTGAGTGTGAATAACGTTGACGGTTTTGATCCAAAGAACATCTCCGTTGAAAAAAATGGCGAACTGGTCGTAATCAAGGTGGATTACGAGGTTCGCAATAACATCTTCCGGAACGTGGACACCGTTGTGCACTTCCAGCACGAGTATGAGTTTCAGGGCCAGTGAGTTCACAACCAGACCTAGACCAACTTCAGCGCCGCATTGGCTACCAGTTCAAGGAACCGGAGCGGCTTCTGCTGGCGCTGACCCATCGCAGTTTTGGCAACCAGAATAACGAACGTCTTGAATTTCTGGGCGATTCTATCGTGAACATGGTGATCGCCGAGTATCTGTATCTTCATTTCGAGAAGGCCCGGGAAGGGCAGTTGAGCCGGCTTCGGGCCCGTATGGTCAAGGGGGTTACCCTCGCGGAGATCGGTCGTGAATTTCAGTTGGGCCAGTATCTGAGGCTCGGTTCGGGAGAGCTGAAAAGTGGTGGCTTCCGCCGTGAGTCCATTCTCGCCGATGCCGTGGAATCCATTATCGGGGCCATTTATCTGGACAGCGACTTTCATACCTGTCGGGCTCAGGTGTTACGCTGGTTTGAACAGCGCTTGGCAAACCTGGATATTCAGGACACCCAGAAAGATCCGAAAACCCGGTTGCAGGAGTACCTGCAGTCCAGGCAATTTCCGTTGCCGCGCTATGAAGTGATTTCCGTTGACGGCGAGGCCCACAACCAGACTTTTCATGTCTCCTGCGCCTTGCCCTCGCTGGACCGTAAAACCACCGGCACTGGCAGTAGTCGACGTGTTGCTGAACAGCAGGCCGCCCGAAATGCACTCAAGCAACTGGGTGTGGAGAATTCCTGATGACTGATATTACCCGCCCGGAAAACTCGGAAAGCCGCTGTGGTTTCGTCGCCATTGTCGGCCGGCCGAATGTGGGCAAGTCTACACTGCTCAATCACATTCTTGGCCAGAAGCTGAGCATCACCTCACGGAAGCCACAGACCACCAGGCATCAGGTGCTCGGTATCAAGACAGAGGGCCCGGTACAGGCCATTTATGTCGATACACCGGGCATGCATGAGGATGAGCCCCGTGCCCTGAACCGCTATATGAACAAGGCGGCCGCGTCCGCCCTGATCGACGTGGATGTGGTGGTCTTCGTGGTGGATCAGCTGGCGTGGACCAGCGCCGATGAGATGGTGCTGGAGAAGCTCAAGCGGGTGAAGTGCCCGGTTATCCTGGCGGTCAACAAAGTCGACAAGCTGGAGAAGCGGGAGCTGTTGTTGCCCCATCTGGAGGCTCTGTCCAAAAAGCGGGACTTTGCCGAGATCATTCCTCTTTCGGCACTGAAAGAGACCAATCTGGAGCCGCTGGAATCGGCTGTTGGCCGCTTCCTGCCCGAAAGTGTCCACTTCTACCCCGATGATCAGATCACAGACCGCAGTGAACGCTTTATGGCGGCCGAAATGGTCCGGGAGAAAATCACTCGTCAACTGGGCGCTGAACTGCCGTATTCCGTGGCAGTGGAGATTGAAGAGTTCAAGCACCAGGGCAATACCCTGCATGTTTCGGCACTGATTCTGGTCGAACGGGAAGGCCAGAAGAAAATCATCATTGGCGATAAGGGTGAGCGCCTGCGTAGTATCGGTCAGGAAGCCCGGGTTGATATGGAGCGGATGTTCGGATCCAAGGTGATGCTCCGGCTCTGGGTCAAGGTCAAGCGAGGCTGGGCTGACAGCGACAGGGCTCTGAAAAGCCTGGGCATGAGCGATTTCTGAGGCCGCCATGAAGGGCGCGGTGCAGCAAGAGCCCGCTTATGTGGTCCATCGGCGACCCTGGCGCGAAACCGCCTTGCTGGTGGATCTCTTTACTCTGAATCACGGCCGCATGAGTGTGGTTGCCCGAGGCGCCAACAGCACCAAGAGCCCGCTCAAGGCCCAGCTTCAGCCATTCCAGCCGTTATTAGTGGACTGGACCGGCAAAAGTGAGCTGAAAACCCTGGTGCAGCTGGAAGTGCGCAGTGCGCCAGCGGTCAGCCAACCCCGCGCGTTGTACAGTGGTTTCTACATTAATGAACTGGTTCAGCGGGTGTTACCGGTGGCCGATCCCTCCCCCGCGTTGTTTGCCAGCTACATTGAAACGCTGCAGGCCCTGGCGGATCTGTCTTCACAGGACGATGTGGAGCCGTTGCTGAGGCATTTTGAGCGCGCATTTGCCGCCTCGCTGGGCTACGATTTTGCCTGGGACGAAACCACGGATACAGGTATGCCTGTACAGGCAGGCGAGCTCTATGGCTACGATCCGGGCCAGGGCATCGTTTCCAATCTCGCGCCGGAGTTGCCATTGCGCCAATTGCCGGGTGAGGCATTGCTGGCACTGGCGGCCGGCGATTTCATGAGTGAAGCACCCCGTAAAACCGCCAAGCGCGTCATGCGGGTGCTGGTGGATTACCTTTTGCAGGGCAGGCCGCTGCACAGCCGTTCCCTGTTCAGTCATTCGAATCCGTCATCTGGGAGAGAATCATGAATACCCGAGTCCTGCTTGGAGTGAATATTGATCATGTGGCCACCTTGCGTCAGGCCCGGGGCACCCGTTACCCGGACCCCGTGCAGGCGGCGTTGGTGGCGGAAGAAGCCGGTGCCGATGGCATCACCATTCACCCCCGTGAGGATCGCCGGCATATCCAGGATCGGGATGTGCTGCTGTTGCGGGAAGTACTGCAGACCAAAATGAATCTGGAAATGGCGGTGACCGACGCCATGCTGGCGTTCGCCGAGCAGGTGCGCCCGGAATGTGTCTGCCTGGTGCCGGAAAAACGCGAGGAGCTCACCACCGAAGGTGGACTGGATGTGGATGGCCAGGAAGAGCGCGTGGCCAAGGCCTGTGATCGTCTGGCAAAAATCGGCGCCGAGGTTTCGTTGTTTATCGATCCGGACCCGGTACAGATCGACGCGGCGGTGCGCTGCGGTGCGCCGGTGGTTGAGTTGCATACCGGTGAATATGCCGAGGCCGGGGAACCCGAAGCGGTGGAAGCCTCATTCAAAGTGCTTGCCGATGCCGTGGCCTATGCCCGCAAGAAGGGGCTGATTGTGAATGCCGGCCATGGTCTGCATTACCACAACACCGAGCGGGTGGCCGCTATCCCGGGTATCAATGAACTGAACATCGGCCATGCGATCATCGCCCGTGCCGTCTTTACCGGCCTGAAAGATGCGGTCCGGGACATGAAGGCGATTCTTGACCGGGCCAGAGCCTGATCAACAATCAGGTGGTTTCCGGCTGGCGCTGCTGTTCCCGGAACAGTTGCTGCCAGTCGGTCTGCTCACTCCAGATCTGCAGCCGCTCCATGGCCGAAATCAGTTGATCTTTTAACAGCTCTCGATCCGGAGCCTCGCACTTCAGGGCGGTCTCGAACCGGTTGGCGGCTGTGCGCAGTTCGGGAACGCCGCAGTAGCGGGTGGCCCCGTGAAGCTTATGCACGCACTCAAGCAGGGGCTCGTTGCCACCGGTCTGCCAAAGCGCCTGAATCCGGTCGATATCGGTGTGTAACTGCTCCAGCAACATACTGAACAGCTCCTCCGCCAGATCGGCCTTGCCCGCCGCCAGTTGAATGCTCTCCTCTACACTGACGCAGTCCTGCTGCATCCGGCGATTTGACGGCCGCAGTGTCCGGCGGGTATCCCGTACTTCGGAAATCCGGAAGCGGTCGGCGCTATTGGTGCAGTCGTAGCCGGTGTATTCGCGAATCAGTTCCACCAGTTGGCTGCTGCTGATCGGCTTGGGCATATAGCCGTCGAAGCCTTGTTGCGCCAGCCGTTCCTGTTCGTCCGCCAGAGCGTGGGCGGTCAGGGCAATAATGGGGGTGTGGTGTGAACCGCTGTCCAGATCACGGATGCGGGCCGTGGTTTCCACGCCGTCCATCCCGGGCATCTGCAGGTCCATGAACACCAGGTCAAACGCCTTCTGGCGCACCTTGGTCAATGCCTCGAATCCGCTGGAGGCGCCTTCGGCTTCCAGGCGGCAGTCATTGAGCAAGGTCATCACCAGTTTCAGGTTGGCTTCGTTATCGTCCACCGCCAGAATGCGGGGCGTGCCTGAGCCGCTGTTCTGCCTCAATGGTAGGGCGGCTTCCGGCGCGCTTCGGTTGCCCGACTGAATGCCATGGATCAGCAGCAGCAGTTCATCGTAGAGGGCGTCCCGGCAGACCGGTTTGGTCAGGTGGCCGCTGGCCAGGCCCGACAGCGGCGTGTCGTGGGTTTCCAGAGTGGGCGTCAGCAACAGGGTGCGGCAGTCGCGTTCCACTTCCAGGGAACGCACCAGGTTGCAGTACTGGCTGGAGTTGAGCAGGTGGCGGGTAATGCCGATGATGGCGCCGGCGTAGCCTTCCTGCCGCCGTTGCGCCTCTTCTATCTGTTCCTGCAGCGCCCCGGGTGAGGCAACCCGTTCAACGGCTACGCCCCAGTCCCTTAACAGGTGTTCCACCGCCAGCCCGGTGGTCTTCTGGTGTTCGAGATAGATGATCTTCTCGCCCCGGAGCGCCTCTTTGGGGCTGGAGCTGTCGCCGGTTGAGGACAGTTCCGGCGTCAGGGTAAACCAGAACGTGGAACCTTTGCCCAGCTCACTTTCCAGGCCGATCTTGCCGCCCATTTCTTCCACCAGCCGTTTGGAGATGGCCAGCCCCAGACCGGTACCGCCATACTGCCGGGCAGTGGAGGCATCGGCCTGGCTGAAGGCGTTAAACAGTGACTGCTGCTGGGCACGTGACAGACCAACGCCGGAATCGGTTATGCTCAGGCGCAGTGTGACCCGGTTATGCTCGGTATCTTCGTCTTCCAGACTCGCCCGTAATACCACTTCGCCGGTCTGGGTGAACTTGATGGCATTGTTCACCAGATTGGTGATCACCTGCTTGACCCGAAGCGGATCCCCCATGATGTTGTCCGGTACATCGTTGTAGACCAGTGGCACCAGGTCCAGGTTTTTAGCGTGGGCCGCCGGTGCCAGCATGACCATCACTTCCTCAACGATATCCCGGAGCTGGAAAGGCACTCGGTCCAGGATCAGTTTGCCGGCTTCGATCTTGGAGAAATCCAGAATGTCGTTAATGATGGTCAGCAGGATTTCCGAGGATTTGCGGATGGTGTTCAGGTGGTCGCGCTGCTGGCGGGGCAGTGGGCTTTTCAGCAACAGCTCGGTGAAGCCGATGATGCCGTTCAGTGGCGTCCGGATTTCATGGGACATGTTGGCCAGGAACTCGGATTTGATCCGGCTCGCTTCCAGTGCTTCCTTGCGGGCAAAGTCCAGTTCGATATTCTGGATTTCAATGGTCTCCAGGGTCTCCCGCAGGTCCTCGGTGGCCTGGTCAATGTTCTGTTGCATTTCGGCCTGGGCCTTGCTCAATTCCGAGGCCATATCATTGAGCCCCGACTCCAGCTGTTCGAACTCCGGCCCGGCACTGGTGTAAACCCGGGTGTCGAGCTTGCCTTCCTTGAGTTTGGCTACGGCTTCGTTAAGCTGGAATACCGGGTCGGTGAAGGCACGGCTCAGGCGCAGCGCGATGGCAAGACTGAGCAGGACACCACCGATCACCAGCAGCAGCGAGATCAGTAGCGCCTTGTAGGTTTCCTTTTCCGTGCGGACGTGGGACATCTCTACGGCAACCCAGCCCAGCGGGGCCTGGCGTTCCGCCGCAGACTGGCGGGCGTCCGGGTCCAGCATGGTCTCGATCATCAGATCCTGAAGGTGAACCGGCGTGACAAAACGAGTGCTGCTGTCGTGGGTCACCCGGATCGGCTGGTTGGGTTCCAGCGGTGCCATCGCCACGGTTTCAGCGCTGCCCGGGCCAGTATGAAGCATGCGCTGGCCATCGCTGCCATAGAAGGTGATGGAGCGAACATCCTGTTCTTCAAGAAGGGCGTTGGAGAGGCTGCTCAGCAGGCTGCGATTGGCCGTGAACAGGCCGTATTCAGAGCCTGCGGCAAGCTGTCGGGACAGGGACTCACCGCGATCCTTCAGCAGGTTCTCAATGTTGTTCACCCAGCTGTAGGTAAAGAATAGCCCTAACAACAGCGTGGTGAGCAGGGTGGGAACCAGAGTTACCACCAGTACTTTCTTGCGAATGCCCCAACGTCGCATACCGTGTTCCTGTAAAATTACCTTGTCCACCGGCAGAGAACGCCTGCTGGTGGATACTTCCTTGTCAGCATAGCTGAACGGCGATGATATAACCGTGGCCGTTATCCCGGAAACAGACAGTTATAGCCGCAGGTCATGGATATAGCGACAAGCTGTATTGGGACAAGGCGGCCATAACGCGTATGATTCGAATCCGAAAGTGTATCACAGGGCATCAATATGATTTTCCCCACCATTGAAGATTATGTCGGCCATACACCCCTGGTGCGTCTGCAGCGTCTGCCGGGAGACACCAGTAACGTCATCCTGGCAAAACTGGAGGGGAACAACCCGGCAGGTTCGGTGAAAGACCGGCCGGCTTTGAGCATGATCCAGGAGGCTGAACGCCGGGGCGAGATCAAGCCCGGGGACACCCTGATTGAAGCCACCTCCGGCAATACCGGTATCGCGCTGGCCATGGCCGCGGCCATCAAGGGCTACCGAATGGTGCTGATCATGCCTGATAACCTGAGTGAGGAGCGCCGGGCCTCCATGCGTGCATACGGCGCCCAGGTGGTGAACGTTTCCCGTGAGCAGGGCATGGAAGGCGCCCGGGATCTGGCCATTCGAATGGAGGCCGAGGGCAAGGGCAAGGTTCTGGACCAGTTCAGCAATGCCGATAACCCTTCGGCCCACTATCACACCACGGGCCCGGAAATCTGGGAGCAGACCGCCGGGCGGGTTACGCACTTTGTCAGCTCCATGGGCACCACCGGCACCATCATGGGCGTGTCCCGTTACCTGAAAGAGCGCAATCCCGATATCCGTATTATCGGCCTGCAGCCAGAGGATGGGGCGTCAATTCCGGGTATTCGCCGCTGGCCGGAGGCTTACCTGCCGAAAATCTACGATGCCAGCCGGGTCGACCAGGTTCTGGATATTGGCCAGCAGGAAGCCGAGGACACCATGCGGGCACTGGCCGAGCGAGAGGGCATTTTCTGTGGTGTGTCCTCCGGCGGAGCCATTGCAGCGGCCCTGAAATTGTCCCGTGAGGTTGAAAACGCCGTGATCGTGGCCATTATCTGTGACCGCGGAGACCGTTACCTCTCCACCGGTGTGTTTCCCGGCGCCTGAGTGGCCCCTAATCAAGAGAATTCTATATGAGTAAGCGTCGCCGCAAGGTTCTGCCCAAGGAGCCTGTGCGTTGTGAAATCGAGACCCTGAGCCACGATGGCCGGGGCATTGCCCGCGCTGATGGCAAAACCCAGTTTGTTGACGGAGCCCTGCCGGGCGAAACCGTGATGGCCAAAATGGTCAGCACCCGCAGCCGGTTTGATGAACTGCGCACAACCGAAGTGCTGGAAGCAGCGCCTGACCGCCAGCAGCCGCCCTGTGAGTTTGCCGATCTTTGCGGTGGTTGCAGTCTTCAGCACATGAGCGCCGATGCCCAGATCCGGTTCAAGGAAAATACCCTGCGCGAGCATTTTGCCCACTTTGGGGGCATTGAACCGGAGCAGTGGGTGGCTCCGATGCGTTCTCCGGATAGCCTCGGCTATCGTCGCAAGGCGCGGCTGGGCGTACGTTATGTGAAGGCCCGGGAGTCGGTGCTGGTTGGTTTCCGGGAGAAACGCAACAGCTTTCTGACCGATATTGACCGCTGCGTGGTACTGGATCCCCGGATCGGTGAGCGAATCGAGCCCCTTCGGGAGTTGCTGCATGGCATGGCGGCATTTGACCGGATTGCCCAGGTAGAAGTGGCCTGTGGCGATGATACGGCTGCCATGGTGTTCCGTAACATGGATGACCTGGTGCCGGACGACCGGGAAAAGCTGATCGCCTTTGGTCAGGCCCATGACTTGCATATCTATCTGCAGCCCAAGGGCCCGGACACCGTGCACCGGATCTGGCCGGAATCCGGCGGGCGGGACGATGAGCGTCTGACCTATCGTATGGATGAGTTTGACCTCACCATGGCCTTTCATCCTATGGACTTCACCCAGGTGAACGCCGGTATCAACCGCAATATGGTGCACCGTGCGGTCGAGTGGCTGGACGTCCAGCCGGGTGAGCGGGTGCTGGATCTGTTCTGTGGTCTGGGCAATTTTACGCTGCCACTGGCCCGCAAGGGCGGTCAGGTTGTGGGTGTGGAAGGTGACGATGCCATGGTGGTTCGTGGCCGTGAAAATGCCCGCTTGAACGATCTCTCCAATGTGGAATTCCATGGTGCCGATCTGCACGGGGATTTCACCGGGCAATCCTGGGCAAAAGAGGGGTTTGACAAGATTCTGATCGATCCGCCACGTTCAGGCGCGGAGGAGATCTGTAAGTATCTGACCGCTTTCGGTGCCAACCGCATTGTTTACGTGTCCTGCAACCCCGCTACCCTGGCGCGGGATGCCGGGGTGATGGTGCGCAACGGTTATCGGCTGGTACAGGCCGGTGTGATGGATATGTTTCCCCATACCACCCACGTTGAGTCCATTGCGTTGTTTGAGCGTAGCGCAGACTGACCGGGTTTCGGGGATACGCAATGGAACGGCCAGGATGGCCGTGAGAATAACCGAAAAACAAACGGGTAAAGCTCTGCCATGGTAAAAGTTCGGGAAGACTATTCGATCAGCGGTGACGGCGAGGTCGATATAGACCGCTGCGTGCACCACATCGCTGAACAGACTCATCTCGAGGATCCGGATCAGCTTCGGCGGGCTTGTGAGAAAGCCGCCCAGATCGCCGTTCAGGCGTTCCGGGAAGACCGCTTGTGGGCGCCCGGTGCCAGCAGTTTCCGGACCGGTCTGGAAATGGCGCAGGTTTTGGCAGAGCTGCATCTTGATCAGGCCAGCCTGGTTGCCGCCGTGCTCTATCGGGCGGTGCGTGAAGAACGGGTGCCGCTTGAAGAGGTTCGCAAGGAATTCGGCGATGAAGTGGCGGGGCTGATTAACGGCGTGCAGCAGATGGCTGCGATTTCGTCCATCCATCATCCGCTCAAGGGCAATGTCCTGGGGCAGAGCGAAGGCCAGTTGGACAATGTCCGCAAGATGCTGGTCACCATGATTGATGACGTTCGGGTGGCGCTCATCAAACTGGCAGAGCGCACCTGCGCTATCCGCGCAGTGAAAGATGCGCCGGAAGAAAAACGCATGCGCGTGGCCCGGGAAGTCTTCGACATCTATGCTCCGTTGGCGCACAGGCTCGGTATCGGCCACATCAAATGGGAGCTGGAAGATCTCTCGTTCCGCTACTTGCATGGCTCCGCGTACAAGAAAATCGCCAAGTTGCTGGATGAGAAACGGCTGGACCGTGAAAGCTACATCCGCCGGGTGATTGATACCCTGCAAACCGAGCTCAAGGCTTCCGGTATCAAGGCCGAGCTCAGCGGGCGGGCCAAGCACATCTACAGTATCTGGCGGAAGATGCGTCGTAAGGGAATCGATTTTTCCCAGGTTTACGATGTCCGTGCCGTGCGCATTCTGGTGCCGGAAGTGCGTGATTGCTATGGCGCGCTGGGGATTGTTCACACCCTGTGGCGCCACATTCCCAACGAGTTTGATGACTACATTGCCAACCCCAAGGAGAACGGTTACCAGTCGCTGCACACGGCTGTGATCGGCCCGGAAGGCAAGGTCATGGAGGTGCAGATTCGTACCCATGCCATGCATGAAGAAGCGGAGCTGGGTGTGTGTGCCCACTGGCTGTACAAGGGCACCGATACCAGGAACAAATCCACCGGCTACGACGCCAAGATCAACTGGTTGCGCCAGGTTCTGGAATGGCAGGAGGAACTGGGTGACATTTCCGGACTGGCGGATCACCTGAAATCCGACGTGGCCTCAGACCGGGTGTATGTGTTTACGCCGGAAGGCCATGTGGTAGACCTGCCCCAGGGCGCCACGCCGGTGGATTTTGCCTACCGGGTGCATACCGAAATTGGTCATGCCTGCCGAGGTGCCAGGGTGAACAGCCGCATCGTTCCGCTGACCTACCCGCTCAAGACCGGGGATCAGGTATTTATTCTGACTTCCAATAATCCGGCTCCCAGCAGGGACTGGCTCAACCCGAGCCTGGGCTATATTCAGACGTCCAGGGCCCGAGCGAAGGTTACACACTGGTTCAAACAGCAGAACCGTGACCGCAATGTCATTGACGGCCGCGCTATTCTGGAAGATGAGTTCAAGCGCCTGTCGCTGTTTGATGTGGAGCTGGAACAACTGGCGGCCAAGGTCAACTACCACAGCATTGATGATATGTTTGCCGCCATCGGGGCGGGAGACCTGCGGCCTACTCATGTGGCCAATGTGGCTCAGCAACTGTTGGAGCCCCGGTCCGAACAGCTGGATCTTAAGCTGACCCCGAACCGGAAAAAGCCCTACGACACTGAATCCGATATCCAGATACTTGGTGTTGGCAAGCTGAAAACTCAGGTGGCCAAGTGCTGCAAGCCGCTGCCCGGCGACCCGATCGGAGGCTATATCACCGTGGGCCGCGGCGTGACCGTGCATCGCCAGGACTGCCTCACGTTCCTGAACCTGCGGGAATTTGAACCGAACCGCATCATTGAAGTGAACTGGGGCGGGCAGCCCGCGGCGGTCTATCCGGTGGATATCGAAATCGAGGCCTACGATCGATCCGGTCTGCTGCGTGATATCACCCAGGTGCTGTCTTCGTCCCGCAGTGATGTGTTGTCTCTCAACACCGTGACCAACAAAGACGAAAACACGGCCACTATGCGGGTGACGGTGGAAATCTCCAGCCTGGAGCAGTTGGCGCGGCTGCTGGCCCAGATTCGGAACCTGCCGAACATCATCGACGTAAGGCGGAAACGCGGATGAGTTACAGCATCGAAGATCTGAAACACCTGATGGCCCGGCTCCGGGATCCGGACACCGGTTGCCCCTGGGACACCAAACAGACCTTTGCCAGCATCGTGCCCCACACGATTGAAGAAGCTTACGAAGTCGCTGATGCCATCGAGCAGGAGGATTTCCCACATCTGAAAGACGAACTGGGAGATCTTCTTTTCCAGGTCATCTTCTATGCCCGCATGGGAGAAGAAGCCGGACACTTTGAGTTTGATGGTATTGTTGACCATTTGGTTCGCAAGCTGGTTCGGCGCCATCCCCACGTGTTTCCGGGGGGCACGCTGGAGAGCCGTATCGATCCGGATAATCGACCCGACGAAGCCTGGATCAAGGAAAGCTGGGAGCGCATCAAGGCCGAGGAGCGTGCTGAGAAACCGGTGGCGAATACTCCGGCCAGCCGTCTGGACGGTATTGCCCGCACCCTGCCGGCCATGGCCCGGGCGGAAAAACTGCAACGGCGTGCGGCCCGGCATGGCTTCGACTGGCCGGATATCGGCCCGGTGTTCGACAAACTTCACGAAGAGATCGATGAGCTGAAGGAAGCCTGGCAAATGGCCGAGGCCGGTACCGGAGATCTGGATGCGGTTGAGGACGAGCTGGGTGACCTGCTGTTTGTTTGCGTAAATCTGGCACGTTTCCTGAAAGTAAATCCCGAGCAGGCCCTGAAGCGAACCAATCACAAGTTTGATGCCCGGTTCCGTGCCATTGAGCGGGTGCTGGAAAAAGAAGGTCGTAATCTGGATGAAGAAACCCTGGAAGCGCTGGATGCCGTGTGGCAGAGCGTGAAAGGGGTGGAAAAGGAGTAGGGAAGCGGAACTGGAAACCGTCACCGATAGGTACAATCCGTTACCAATTTTCCGTCACCGGCCTGTCATTCTTCGTCTACACTTCCGGGAACAGTCGCACTGAAAAAGTGCGTTGTGCCATCAAACAAGATGCAGGAGTGAAGGCACCATGAAGATCAAAGATCTGGTCAAGCACTGGGATAAACACGGCCGTGGAAGACTGACCCGGGATGCCGCCTATCTGTCTTTGGCTGACCAGCATCATGACCGTTTGCAGAAGCTTGCGGCACTGTATCCGATGAAGTCCACTCAGGATCTGATGCGGGATCTGATCTCCGCCGCTCTCGACGAGCTGGAAACCAGTTTCCCCTACGTTCAGGGTGAGAAGGTTGTGGCTTACGACGAGGATGGCTTTGAAATCTATGAGGACAAAGGCCTGACGCCGCAATTCGTTGCCCTGAGCCAGAAACACATCAAGCGCCTCAAGGCCCGCCAGTTGGAGTCGGTTGCCTGACGGTTGCCAACACCCATTGCCATAGATTCTGTAACAACAACGCCGGGCTCAGCCCGGCGTTGTTGTTTGTATTACGACTTCTTCTGTTCTGCCAATCGGTCTTTCAGCGGGCCCTGGCTGATCAGGTCGTCCAGAGCGGCGGCAATCATGTCGTTCAGGATCTCACTTTCGCTCCGGTCCGGGTAGAGTTCCGCCAGGGCCGCAATCCGTGCGGCATCTTCCAGAGGCAGGCGCAGGTTGTATTCATGGCTGCGCTCCTGGGCCTGTTTTTCCTTTTCCCAATGCTGGGGCAGATCGGTCACTTTCATGTCAGCTCCTGAGCGAAGTGGTTGAATCGTCAATAGACTTTCTGCGTTGCTCCCTAGTATCGTAAGTTTAGATTGTTTCCGTCAATTCAGAAGGAACCTGCCGTGACCGAACTGCACCCGGATCTTCGAGAAAACGTACGTTTGCTGGGCGATCTGCTTGGCCAGAGCATACTCCGATTCCCCGGACAGGACTGCTACGACCGCATTGAAGAAATCCGCGCCGCCGCCAAGGCTGACCGGCGCCAGGAAAGCGGTTCCGGACAACGCCTGGTGAAGCTCCTGGGCCAGCTCAGCGATGATGAGCTGTTACCGGTGACCCGAGCCTTTAACCAGTTCCTTAATCTTGCCAACCTGGCTGAGCAGTACCATGGAATTCGTCGCAAGCAGGGGCATCCGTCAGATCTGATGGTGGAATCCCTGGGGGACGTGTTTGATCGGCTGAAGTCCGGGGGGATAGACCCGCAAGAGTTGCATCGGAAGGTTGCAGATTTACGCATAGAGTTTGTGCTCACCGCGCACCCCACCGAAGTGGCCCGGCGTACATTGATCCTCAAGTACGATGAAATGTCCGATTGCCTGTCGAGGCTGGATCATGACGACCTGATGCCCGGTGAACGGGAGGAAATTGTTGACCGGTTGTCGCTGTTGATTGCCGAGGCCTGGCATACCGACGAGATTCGGCATGAAAGGCCGACCGCCGTGGACGAGGCCAAGTGGGGCTTCGCCGTTATCGAGAACAGTCTCTGGCAGGCGCTGCCGAAATTTCTCCGTAGCCTGGACACCTCGCTGTCGGAGGCGACCGGTCAGGGGCTTCCGTTGCAGGTGTCGCCGATCCGAATTGCCTCGTGGATGGGGGGAGACCGTGATGGCAACCCCAATGTCACCCACGAAGTGACCCGGGAAGTGTTCCTGCTCGGTCGCTGGATGGCCGCAGATCTCTATCTGCGCGATATCCAGGCGCTGAGAGCAGAGCTTTCCATGTGGCAGGCAAGCGATGAATTGCGGGCCGAGGTGGGAGATTCCCGGGAGCCGTATCGCCAGGTGCTGGCCCAGTTGAGGGAACGCCTGATCAAGACCCGGGACTGGGCCGAAGCCAGCGTCAAGGGCGAGCCGGCAGACGATTCGGGCATTCTGTTCGAGAATGAGGATCTCACCGGGCCGTTGGAATTGTGCTATCGCTCCCTGATGGAGTGCGGGCTGGAAGCCATTGCCAATGGTCCGCTGCTGGATACCATTCGCCGGGCGCACACCTTCGGCCTGCCACTGATCCGACTGGATATCCGCCAGGAGGCCTCACGCCACGCCGAGGCGGTGGCAGAGATGGTGGACTACCTGGGGTTGGGTGACTATCTGTCCTGGTCGGAACAGGAGCGCCAGGCGTTTCTGGTCAAGGAACTGAAAGGGCGGCGCCCCCTGGTGCCCCGGAATTGGCAACCCTCCGAGCCGGTGCGCGAGGTGCTGGCAACCTGCGAGGTGGTCGCTGGCCAGACACCGGAAGCCCTGGGTTCCTATGTGATTTCCATGGCCAGCAAGCCCTCGGACGTTTTAAACGTGATTTTGCTGCTGCGGGAAGCGGGGATGGCGTTCCCCATGCGCGTCGTACCGCTGTTCGAAACGTTGGATGATCTCAAGGGTGCGCCCGACAGTATGGCGGCCCTGTACGAGGTGGACTGGTATCGGGAATACTGCAGCGGACGCCAGGAAGTGATGATCGGCTATTCCGATTCCTCCAAAGATGCCGGTCAGTTGATGGCGGCCTGGGCCCAGTACCAGGCCCAGGAAAAGCTGACCGAGGTGGCAAACCGGTATGGAGTGCATCTGACTCTGTTCCATGGCCGCGGTGGCACCGTGGGCCGGGGCGGTGGTCCGGCGAATCGTGCGATTCTGTCCCAGCCGCCGGGTTCGGTGAACGGCAGTTTCCGGATTACCGAGCAGGGCGAGATGATCCGCTTCAAGTTTGGTCTGCCGAGGCTGGCGGTGCAGAGCCTGACCCTGTACACCACCGCGGTGATTGAGGCGACTCTGGCGCCACCACCTGTGCCAAA
>VMHT01214051.1_pt1 | contig 20572 bp, 19 predicted proteins | sample 4693611 | NCBI WGS metagenome assembly VMHT01 (sample SAMN12280063, study PRJNA550983) | marine metagenome | isolation source: seawater sampled from same location over 5 years 0.02-0.2 micron viral filtrate | place: USA: collected off the coast of southern California halfway between the port... ...
ACTCAAATCTGAAATCAACAACCTCCAATGTGTCATGAAGGAAAAGGGCATCACAGAGAAAGTATTCAAGGTAACCCTTGACGGACTCATGGCAGACACTCTACCAGACCAACATGACCAAATGTAAATCGCTTCTTAAAATTATTTATCAGTATTAACCAAATCGTTTAAGTATTAATCTTTTTTATTTTATTTTGAGTGCCAGTTTTTAAAATTTGAAACTTGCTGGAAGTTGAAGTTAAAAACTAAACCACGCTCAAAGAAGAGAAATAAAAACTACACTACTACAAAGAAATGCCCACTCAGTTCATCAACCCAGAATCAAAGACCTGCGACTGGTCAGTCCAAGGAATCAAGAACCTCTGTCCAGAGGGTCTCAATGAACTCTGTGGATGTGTCATGGATATGAATCCTGACAAAGAGTTCACAAAAGGATTCAACTACACCCTCTCACAATGTATCGCTCATCAGGAAGAATTTGATGTGGAACACAACGCCAAAGTCATTCAGACAATCTACGAAGAGTATAGTAAACTATTTGAACATGTCCGACAAGAAGCGAGGACCGGTGGAGTTGTCGGTGATGACCTTGACGATGAGGAGAAGGACATGCTCACTACGATCATCCAACACGGTCTTCCCAGAGAAATGGTCTTTCTACACTTCTCAGAAATGATCACGATGAACTGGTATGCCAGGAAAAGATATATTCAATGGTTTCACAAGAAGATGGCAGAAGAAGATCTCACTGCTCCAGTTGAAATTTATAACTCTCAATTCGGCAAAGGGCTCAGGGCGACCCGTGATATCAAAAAGGGTGAACTCGTATGCTACTATCCGATGGATTGGGTCTCGGATCCAAGTCTCTGTCCTGAAAGGGAAGATGGTCGTGATGCCGAGATTGAAAAATGGATGTGTCTTCAGAATGCTGGTGTCCTAGGATATGGTAATCCACATGATCAAGACTCAGCACAAAAAATTATGGATAAACTCGTTGAGAATTCAGGTAGGATCACAAGAGACCTCAATGACTACGGTTTCTCATTTGGATCTACTGTGGATGGCATCTGTCACATATGGGGTGACAGAGAGGGAGAAAATCACAAAAAGAATAACTGGTTTATTGGTCATATGATCAATGATGGAGTTTATCATATTGATCAGACCAAAGAAGGATATGAAGCAGAATCAAAGAAGGTCTTTGCTGCTGCTTGGAATGGAGATACTCTTGAGGATTCAATTGTAAATGTCCGCCTTAATTCAAGGATGACTGCCATCAAAGATATCAAAAAGGGTGAACCTATTCACACCATCTATGGATCAGAATATTGGTTCTCAGGAGGTCACACTCCAGAAGGAGAAAGCGACCACCTCCATGAAACTTTCTGTCGGCATAGATATAATACTATGTCAACAGGACAGAAGAAAAAGGCAAAGAAAAAGATTAAAGATATCACTACAACTCAAAGACAAACTTTCAAAGACTTTAGAGAAAGAACTGCCGCCAACTCAATGGAACAACATGAAGAAATTAAATCACCTCCTCACCCTTATCAGATTGTAGTCACTGAAGTAAATCCCATGGAAGGGAGACTTCATGTGGCATCAACTATCTGCTGTCCAGAAGGATGGGAACCTCATCACCCAACACAGTTCGCTGACTTTTATCCAGATGCTATTTGGTAAGATGCTCATTGTTTAATCTCTCATTAATAATTTTAATCATACAGTCAAATAATTCAAGTAACTCCTTATGATCATTTAACACTTCTCGCATTTTTTTTACTTCAAGGATATTGGTAACATCAATCCGTTCTATTGTAGGCATTTGATATATACCATAGATAAAAGATATCTTTTTCATACCCCTTGAATGATAAATATTTCGTTTTTAGATTTTAGTTTTCAATCCATTCTACATTTTATTTTGTTTTCAATTCCAATTTTATTTTAGAATTTAACGGATAATATTTATCATTTAGAGTCTTCAGAATCACTTTCATATGAATGAACCTTTACATACTCTCCATGATCTAAATCATTATCTCTTTTAATTCTTTCTTCAATAGTTAATGATTTACTATCCATTGAATAAACAAGGTCTCGTCTTGTTGTTCCATCAGGTAATTCAGTATCCCAGTAATCCTTACCATATGCTACTGATAATTCTTCACCCTCTTTAATATCTTTAATCGCATGAATATCTAAAAATGAAAATGCTACATTCCTTTCATCTTCTTCATATCCTTCTTCTGTTAATGATAAATCATTGATCATATGACCAAATAATCTATTATCTGTCCGAATAGTTGGATCTCCTAAAATAGTAAAATCCTCCCATAACCCTACAGAGTAATGTCCACATGTATCATCCAGATATCCTTCACTCACTAATTTCTTATAATCTTCATAACACTTCTCAGCACAAGCATAAGATCTCTTTCCATCCTCAGTCACTATGATCCAACACACAGGATAAGTTGTAATGTATTCACCCTTCTCAATATCTCTTGTCGCGAATATTCCTTCACCACCATTAGGAACACTTGACTCACGGATCTCAATAGGTCTCTCAGAACACTCTACCTTTTCATTAACCGCCTGAAGGATTTGAAAACATGCCATCTTTGCTTCTTCAACACCCATAATTTTATTAGATCCATCGTCTTTTGCTACACCATCATGAACATCCGCCATTTTTACTTTATTTCTTTTTTTTATTTAATATCTCTGACGCAATGTTTAAATCACTTTGGTTATTTTTTGTGATACGATAAATTATCCCAGATCCATCTGTAGTTGTCGCGAGGCTCATATCAGGATTATGAACTGATGTAGTGATATCAGATATCACTCGCGACTTTGTTACTGTGAAAGTATTATCAGATTCACCTTGAAAGAAGAAGTCGCCGAATCCATTTTCTTTATTAACGATATGAACTATAGGTAATGCCTCCCCTGAATCTTTACCTCCAATAAATTTATGATCTGATACGATGTCTGAACGAATCACATAATAAGCAGTTATCATCTTACGAGCAAGTTTCTCTGCCTCTATATTCGCAGATAACTGATCTTCTGACACAACAGGTAAATATGCCCACGGATTATCAGCATTGTTCTCATTCACTCCTATTGGATACTGATTATTATAAAGATTCGCTCCATATTGATTTGTTCTCCACTGAATAATATCAGATCCATTCACAACAGCATTCGTAGTTATTGATCCAGAAGGATCAAACACAATATTATCATTGATACGAGTCTGTCTTGTATCAGCAGGACTATCAGAATGAAATTGATCATAAGTAAATCCTAATATACCCATCATAGATCTATCCCAATCTATTTCATTCACATTAAAACTTTCTATGAATATACCTCCATCAGCATCAAAGATCGTCCAAGGTTCAATATTCCAATTATGAGGTGTCAGTTTCACATTCCCCACCGCAGATGTAAAATCTAACTGATAAGGCATCATATCAGGACAAAATGATGTCTTATGAATCCTTTTATTCAAATACCAAACAGGTTTACCAGCATCAACATTAACAGGAACCGTCTTGCTACCAGCATCGTAAGTATTCCCAGTATATTCAGGTGTATGAAGTCCCGCGAAATTAAACTTTGAACTCGTTTCGTTAAAAAGAACTTGAGGAGCAGATGCCCCAACTAACCTCTTCTGAATATACTGTGCCTGTTGCCAAAGTGCCGTCGCTGCCTTCGCTGAACCCTGAGCATTGAAATAACACTTGTCATCAGCATTACCATTCAGAAGTCCAGCATATAACAGGATCGCATCATTCCCATAAGCATTGAAATGACAATCATATCCCAACATTCTATTATAACTCGCTCCGGCGACTCCATGATCCCCATTAATATAGTAATTATCTTGCCCTGCTACAGGAGGAGTTGTATCCCCATTCACCCAGAACTGTGTTGGAATACCTCCTATCGCTGATGTATTAAATGCGATAATATCATGTTTAAATGTTGCTCCCGCCTCCGTCTTTTCAATTGTCCTTTTCAGAGCAAATCCATAATACATATCCTTATATGAATCACCTCCCCAATCATTATCCTTCGCCTTACTATCAAAATAAATAAACAAAGGAGCAGACTGATTCGCCTCAAACGCTACTGCCGTGGGAGTCGTTCCTGATGCCATTTCATATTCATCGGATCCAAGAGCATGTTTCCCTGCTAAATATCCTGTAGGTGAATCACTTAGATTCATATGAATAAATCTAGCATTCTCAGTGCTTAATCCAGTATATTTTGCTTCGTTCTGTGCCTGAGTAGCAGCAGACATGCTTCCTATGTAATTATCAAATAAAGATTCATCTTGACCCTGAGCATCAAACCACGCCTTTAATAACTTTAAATTAGGTTCAGTCCACTCCCAATTCGTATAGATTTCAGATCCATGAAGATCAGTCTGTTGACTAAAAGGGATCCGATTAATCATACGAGGATACTGGACATTACGCCAAGACTTCAAAGGTTCTGCTCCCACGCCGATCCAGTCATTACCATTATTATCAGATATCTGACTACATGACTTTAAAACCTCGTGACCAGTTTCCCAGAAATCAGGTCGTTTGATTCCGATAGTCTGATAATTATTAATGTATTCAAGGACTTGAAAATTTAAAGATGCCACAGGATTTCCAGGGAAACCAGCAGGAACTACATTCTGCCAATAAGTTTGCCATATATCAGGAGTAAAAGTAAAAGCAGTAGCACATCCAAATCCTTTATAGGTCTCTGAATCAGATTCAATTGAGACCTGTGTCTGTTCCATACCGACAGTAGACGAGGCATTACCGTTCCCGGAAGTTGGCACTGCTCCTCCAGCATGTCCAAAAATCTTCTTCGTAGGTGTCCGTTCATTCAGTTGTGTTGTTAAGTTGTCTGCTATAGAAGAAGGTGCTGTAAATCCTTTCTCCGCATTTAATACTTTATCTTCTTTATATCTGATCCATTCTTGAAGACATGGATCTCGTGGTTGAGCAGTATCCGTGTTAACGGACAGACTATCCCTATTTGGTCCTGTCTGGTTGATTGAAAAACCGGGTCCATCTCCATTCGCGATATCTTTTGTAAGGTCTATCCGTGGTAAGAACAACCCGAGTCCTGTCCGAGCTCCGAAATAATTATCACCTAAAACAAACAGAGTATATCTACTGTTATCATTCTTATATTTCCATAATCTTTCTTCAGTAGGAACAGGCATTACATCTCGCTTCCCAGCAGGGTTAACACCAGCAGCAAGAGGAGGGGTGAACCCTTCTTTATAATACATCACATCGTTATAGTTTCGCGTCTGTTCCCTATAACAAAGCGACATACATCTTCCCATATTATAACTATCCGAAGGACCGTGAGTGTCGGTCGGTTGAAGGATTTTTACCCAACTCTTTTTATCATCGGCAAATCCACTTGGATGGGGAGAGTTAGGATCAAATGCCTCCTTCTGAGCGTCATATCTCCGAGGTAAGTGACAATATCCATTTCCGTTAGTTGTCTTGTAATAGTTAATAGATAAATGTAATTGATTATCATGGAGTTGATACTTATTCTTCTGTTGAGAGAATCCAACATATCCAGCATCCCAAGGACCTACTTGACCAAGAGGAGGTAAAGGATGAAGAGGTCCTCCTCGTTGTGCCCATGAGGAGAATGAATGATTATTCGGTTTTTGAAATTCAGTTCTTACAGTCTGCTCAACTTCATACTCCGTTTCCAAATTCTTTCCAGTGAATTCAATGACTCCCTGTCCACATCCTACTTCAGATACAAATCCAGAATGAACTGATATAGTATCACCAGGATTGACTTTCACACCATCACCAATTTTATTCGTAAATTGACTAAATTGCTCACGGTTATTAGATTTACCCTCTTCAGAGTTCGCACGATTACAGTCTATTAAGATAGTATCTGTATATCCTTCCATCTATTAGTATTTAATAAATGAACATAAAATAAAATGATAAAAAAAACTTCAATTAAGCATACTGTATATCAACTCTCCCATTGTTCAGTGTTAACTGTTTAATCGTTTCCAACCAGACTCTCTGAAGAGCACCATCCGAGAAGGTCGCAGAATTATTCCATGTCTGATATAGTTCAATACCTCTGCTATTAATACGAGTGTTGTCATTGAGTCTGAAACCACAGTAGAACGCCGAACCACCTAAAGAGGTGTCAAAGTTAGAACTTCCGGGAGGACCCGTAAATGATTCTGTCGTATTCGCTACTTGCCAAGAGGAGTGTGCCAATGATTCACCTTCACCACTGAATACTTCACGCGTCGTAAATGGAGTTAGACCTTCAGAAGAAGCAGTGTTGTGAAAGTGTCTCGCATTGTTCTTCACATCTACCGGGAACAAGAAGGTATCATTATATTTGAGATTGAGAGTCGCTTCACCATTGACACTGCCGATGACATTACCACCAGAATAATCGCGTTCAGGAGCAGTCCCTTCATATCTGCTAATCATATGAGTGTTACTCGTGCCATTCACACCTGTGACAGCAGCAATGACTCTTGTGACAATTCTACCCGCTCCACCAACATTTCTGATCTGCTGAGTCGTTGGGACTTTACCCGCTCTTGCTGCTACCGAATATTTAGAAAGACGATAATCAACGAAAGTAAAGGATAGATTACGATTCGCGTTCGCATAAGCGACCATCATTTCCTGAGGGTAGTAAATGTAATCAGCAATGAGCTGCGTCTCCGAAGTATCTAATGTAACACTTCCCGCCGTGTTTTCAGGACTGTAGACACGCTCAAGAGGGGGAGCAGTAAATATTTCTAACTGAACAAGTTCATCCATCATGTATAGAGGAAGTTGCTGAGTTCTTAGGAAAGGACAGAGGTCCGCAATTGAGACCTGAAAATCTGGGACTGCTCTCGCAACAGATTTCTTTAGATTCGTCCAGTATCCAGATTTATAGATAGGATGACCATTGCCAGCACCAGCACCCTGAGTAGCATTCTTGTTCATGAACTGCTCAACTGCCGCTCCGCCTGCTGGTCCTGTATCCGAGGAGAACTGTTGTGTAACAACGAGAGGACACCAACCATTATCAATAGAGACATGTTCAGCAAGAGTGTTCGCAGGTGCCATTTCACCAGCAGTAACCGTCGCGTTGTTAGGATTAGATCCCGCCCAACCAAACTGGAACTGAGCATCAGCAGCAACAGTGTTGTCCTTGTATTCAAATCCATATGCCATGATACGGGAAGTAAGATATTGTTCTCTTTCTTTCATCGCTTCCTGCGAAACAAAAAGACCTTTATACGCCATGAACTGATTGAAGTCATCAATTTCACAAACGGTCTTCGCTCCGATGGTTAAGCGAACTCTCTGAATAAGAGCATATATCCCTACATTAACAGGAAGACAGGCATTATAAGTGGCATTGTTAAAACCGAATTTGATCTTACTCATTGAATGAAGGATACCTTTATTCTGGAAAGCGAAGCGAATAAAATTATCATTCTGAACAACTGGATCAAGGATATCAGTTACGACATCCATAGAGGTATCGGTAGGGATAGCACCGATCTTTAAAAGGTCGGGGATCTGAGAAGATCCAACGGAGGCATTTGTAGGAGGAACATTGCGATTGTTTTCACTGGCGTTGTAAGATTGAGACATGTTTTATTACTTATAAAACATTTTTTAAAAAGAAAATAAATTTAAAAAAATTAGTCGGAGGTCTAATCAAATGTTATCACAAACTTTCCTTTTTTTTTCTTTAATATCGGATCTTTTGGAGGAGTCCAACCTTTAGGTGGTCTCCCTGCCTTTCCCCAGATATCTTTGTTCTTAGAAAGATGTTCTTGACTTGTCCTCGGCATAATTTATTATATGTAATTATAGATATTTACGAAATTACTTGAACTCCACCCTGATTAAATACAAGGGTGTTCTTCGCGTGAACAAAGACATATACCGAGTGAGGTAAGTCCTGAGTGATTCCAGTTTCTAATTGGACTCCCCAATTTTGAGTTGAAAAATCTTGTCCTTGGTCAGATATGCTGTCGTATGAGCATCCTACACCAAATACAGCACCACCTTCAGCAACAGTCTTATCAAAACCACCCGTGACACCCGTCTGCGATAATCCTCCAATAGGAACATTGAGGAAAGTGTTGTTGGGAGATGCCATAGTTCTACCGATCTTACTGAATCCTCTGACAGCATCCATAAAGTTTCTCTGAAGAGCAGGATCAACAGAGTCATTCTGCGAATAAGCAGTAACAACATCATTAGGAGCTCGCTGCTGCTCAGTGTCTAAATTATATTCTAATGGGAAGCGAACACCTCCCTTTAAGAAGATCGCCTGTTTTACCGGAGCGGGAGAAGCACTGGAAGAAGCAGCATCTAAATAACGGTTCGTGCCTCCCAGAAGAGTAGCAGTAGACATACCATCCTGTCTTAAGTTATTAATGTTCGTGCTCGGTAAGAAATTCATAAATACACCAAGGACTCTTGAAAGACCAAGGTTGAAATTGATAATAGCATTCGTAGAGTTGATTGAGGTGTAGTAAGATGAGACAGAGTTGTATTCAAATGTCCCAGATGTATCAGTATCAACAGCAGTCGCTTCAGCAACAAGACGGACATCTTCTAATTCATAGTAAGCATTCGCAAGACCAACGGAACCATCCTGAGTGTAGAGGACATTGTTATCAGGTGCGAGATGAACTTCAACAAGGAGACCTTTCGTAGCAGCAAGAGGGACTTCCTGAACACCATTGAAAAGACCACATGGAAGGTGGCAACAGAAAGAGTTACCAGAACCTCTCTGCGAGGGAATCGCAAGGACAGAGTCTTTGAAACATTTGTAATTAGGCATAATTAGAGCAGTCTCACTTAAATGCCCGATTCCATCTTCTAAGGAGTTGAGGACAGGGATGAAGGAACTACAGAAGCGAGAATAAAATCTGATGTGTTCTATCGTCTGATGAGTGATCTGACTTTTGATGACAAGTTGATCTATGATTGAGTAAATTCCAAGACGATTGTTCTGGAATGTCTGATCAGTTTTGGCGACATACGATCCAGCACCATTACCCGTATCATTGCGGACACGGTATTTACCGACAAGTCTAACAGTGCGACCTAAAAGGGCACGCTGTTGCTCACCAATAATGAACTGGATAATAGGATTACCATTGCGGTAGGAAATGGTTCCTGAGCTCGCAACATTGGAAGGAACGATTTCAAGGTGGATTGACGGACTTTGTGACATTTGTTTATGATACATAAATAAAAAAAAAATTTAGAAAATAAATTTACGACTTTAATTTAATATTTCTTTTTCTTCTTCTTCTTCATACTTGGATGATCATCTCTCATGATTGAACCATCGGGCATCCTGTGAGACCCTTTTGGAACTTTCTTCCTTTGTTTCACAGAATCATATTTCATGTATGATCTTTTCATATTCTCTGCTGCTTCCCTTGTCTTAAAAGTCCTCTTTGCGAACTCTTTTTTATCTGTATTGAACAGACGATATCCATCTTTCTTATTTCCACGAATAGTAAAAGGCATTTTATTGTAATAAAACATTTTAAACTTCAACGGAAATTTGATTTCCTTTAATAACTAAACGACGGATGTGGTGAACGAAATTCATCCACAATTTATTCTTAACCGGAGTGAGTCCTTCAGCAGCAGATTCCTGATAATTGATCTGTAAATTGAAATCTTTACCGACAGTGTTGTAAGTCCCGTCCTGAAGACTGAGAGCTCTGCCGATGACAGCGTTGGACTGATACTTTCTGAATGATAGCGGTTTGATGCCACAGACCGAAAGTGCCTTCTCTAGTTCAATAAGAGGTTGCTGACCAACTGAGGTCTTGTTGGAAATCTTATTCACTTGAACGGGTCTGCTCGGATTCAGTTGACCGTTGTAGAACCACTGATAATCAGTCGCATTGTCCCAGATACCGACAAGACCAGATCTTACAGAAACAAGTGCCTGATCTAAGCAACCGTAAGGACCATCCGTGCCAGAACCATGGTCATCTTCTTTATTTGGAGGATTATCAACATAAGTTACACCCTGAGCATAAGGGACAGGTGGATCCATCGTGTTACCAGATCCGTTAGCATTTAACATACCAAGTGCCTGACCACCATATCCAGAGATCTGAACAAATGCGGGATATACATTCGCATCCGTAGGGACAGAAAGGATACCTCTCGCACGAGTCTGTGATAGAGGGAGTCTAATGTTCGCAACAAGATCCGATGAGACCTGAGAATACTTATAGTTCGTAGCAGATAAGAAGTCATAGTTGATAGTTCCACCAGATTTCATCATACTCATCATCTTTCTCGTATATCCAGAAGGCATCTCTAATTTCTGAAGGACAAGATTGACATCCTCAACCTTGTAGGAACAAGCACTATCTTGCCAGTTACCGACCGCCATAGCAGAACCATTGCTCGCATTCGTAAGACCAGCAGCAACAGAGGTAGATACAGCACCGAATTTACCAAGTGTCCCAGTGACATCAACACCAGAGACATTCTTCATCGTTTTGTCTAATGTTACTTTAACTAAACCGTAATATCCACCAGCAACCGTGTTTGGTTTCGCGACATTACCGACCGCCCAATCAATCTTAGCGATTTTACAGAAGTCCTTATTACTACCAGCATTGTCTTCAACCTTAATAACTTGCTGTGATTTCTCAGCAAGGACATCAATGCGAGTATCGCACACCTCAAATGTTTCTCCGACAACTAGAGGAAAGTTAGAAAGATCAGTCATATTGTTATCACGCTTGAAGTAGAGTGTGTCCGTTGTCTTAGTGTTCGCCCAAATCTGTTCAGCAGCAGATAAATCACCAATATCATGTCCACTGATGGAGTGGAAGATTGGGACAGAGCGGAAACCTCTGACGCGAGATACTTGATCTAACTGACGGATACAGCGAGGGGCATCCTCTAATAGGATTTCAATACGAAGACCTTCAGTCAATACAGCAGGGAAGACTTTATCATTGCTGAAAATACCAGTGTTGAGAGGTAAGAGGCATTTAACCTTCTGCTGACCAACATTGGATTTGGATGTCCCTTGGACACCTTCATTGTAAGCATCATCAAAGACATTGTCTTCCTGTAGTTCACGGAGACCCCATGTGTAGGGTTGGAAATAAGGATTGTGTCCAACATTGTTTAAATCAGACTTAATAACACCGCGAGTGTTACGGCAAGCATGTGAATAGCATGTAGCACCTTCAGTCAAAGATCTCTTCTTTCTAATCGTATCATCACTTTCATAATCATACTTGACAGCAGTTAGAGTGTTGTAATTCTGAATTTCCTCAAGGAGAACTCCTCCAGCACCGCCAGAAAAGATGCGAATATCGCGTATTAATACCTGACCTCCGAGCTCAGCATCTAACTGAAGTCTCGTTTTACCATTGGTCGGTTGGGTCTCAGTGAGATCCACCGTTAACTCAAGGTAAGATTCTTTAGGTTGGAAAAATTCAACGCCTTGGGCGGGAACAGTTATATGGATTAGACCTCCGTCACGGAAGTTTAGACCATTTTCAGCAGGGATTTTTACCTTCGTTTGGACGATAGGGATTTTGTCATCGGATTGCCAGAAACTCATTTTTAATATGAATTAATAAAAAAAAAATAAAAATAAAATTTACTTTAAAAAGCACCACTTCCTCCACCTGACATTGATGCTTTACTTTGTAATGCTTGAGTGCCTGTCGCAACTTGACCTGTTGTCTGAACTGCCACCGGTGCTGCTGCTTTTAGTTGTGCCTGCTGCTGAGCGATACCTTGATCTCTCGTAGCGTCATTTGCCGCTTTTGCTATTTTAGGAGCATCGTCATCACCTTCCCAATCTTCAACAGCACTCGCGATATTTAAACCAAGAGCAAAAGGTATCAGTAGTGGAACTGCCGCTGATGCCGCATCTGCGATACCTCCAGCAATACCCAATACATTACCCTTTTTCTGTTTCGCATCCATCGTAGACCATCCTCCAGATATATCTTTAACTATCCCATATCCAGCAGTCGCAAGTCCAACACCATGTCCAACAACATCACCTATAGCAGCAGCAGACTTCGGTGCTTCACCGACTAATTCAGCAGTCTTTTGAAATAATCTAGGGAGACCCAATGCCGCTTGTTTAGCAGCATCACCTTCTTCACCTATATCTGCCGCTCTTTCTCCTAACGATGCGACTGCCTTGCTTGCCTCTGAGTATTGAAACCTCGGATCAAGAAATTTACCCACTGTTCCCATTTTTGATGCTCCCCTCGTAGCAGCAGAAGTAGCAGCATCATATTCCGCCTGTGTCCCTGCTGCTCTTAAGACCGCCTCTCCAGCGTCTCTCACTCCTCCTGTTTGATATGCTTGACTTGCTCTTCCCAGAGATCCTTTAAGTCTTTGGAGATCTCCGTATGAAGCAAAGACATCTTTAGTATCTATCCCATAATTTTCTTCTTTCTTAGTCACAAGATCCGCTTTTGCTTGGTTATTTAGATTCGTAGCAGTATCCCTAAGAACTCCGATATTGTTTCTAACTGTTGCCGCTCTTGCGACTTGATTTGCGAGTTCGGAATTACCCATTGCTAACATACTTGATGCTCTTTCATCCATTATTTTTTATTATCTAATTTTATTTTATTTTCATCTTTTTTATTTTGGTCTTTCTTCTGCTCCGCTTGTCCCATATTGGTCTCAGCGGTATCAGATTCACTCTTCTGTCCACCTAACGCAATCATCTTCTCAAAATTGTGCCATGCTTGAGGAGGATTCTCAGTAAGATTCAGGTAAAGGAAGTCATATTTCTTTGGTGTTGCTTGATGATAAATTTTTAGAAAATTATCTGCTCCTCCAAATTGATCTCCCATTTCTTCTGCTATCTTTGACAATTCACGATTATTTGGAAAAGGTGATCCTATGATCATATGTGTCGCATTTGATCTAATGACAGGACTCACTTTACGATAATTCTGAGAAGACATGAGTAATAACTTAATACCATAATGCCTGAATCTTGATGCGAGTGAATTGATCTTCGGTTCTCTGCCTTTAGATCCTTTAAATATTCCAATCACATCATCAAGTATCAATGCGATGTCGGGTCTCATACTTAAATCATCATAAGACCTTTGTTCATCTAATATTTCATCAAGTAATTCATCAGAATATTCATCATAACAAGAACAACTCTTCTTTAAGAAGCGACTCGTTTTATCATTGTAGATAGTTGGCGAGATTACGATCGTATCATCAAAGTAGTCTTGTCCATAAAAGTTACTGTTCAGTAAGAGATTAGATATGATAGTTGATTTACCTGTGCGGATGGGACTGATCATCAGAAGAAGGGCGGGAGGTTGAGGTAAATTTGGATGTAGTGGTTTCATGACCTCTTGAGGAGGATCTTTCACTGGTAATACTTTGGGACCTGAGGAATCCATTATTATATTAGTTTTATTTTATTTAAAAATATATAACTTAAAATATATAGTATAGTAAATGAGTCTTAATGAATATATTACCACACTTGAAAATAAAAATAAAGAATTAGAAAAAGATATCTTTTCACTCCGTTTACTCAATGAAAAACTTATCAAAATGATTGGAACGGAAATGAGAAGGTCTATGGTAGAAGTCAATCAAATAGATGAAAAAGATATCTTTCAGGATGACGAAGATGACTGCTGTTGTTGTAATCCAAGTTTAAATGGTTTCATTGAAAACAAACACCCCACATGTCATCGGGATCAGGTTGAACCGCCTTCTTAACTGCCTGATATACTTGCTCTTCTTTCTGAACCTCTGCTTCTTTCTTCTTTTTAACCTCTTTTCTTGCCTTCCTTTTCACCTCATACTTTTCAATCGCCGCTTCTTGGAGTTTGACAAGTAAATCCTCATCTAGATCCTCTAATGCGTGTGACTTAATAACCTTTGTCTTTACAGGAGCAGGTTCTTCATCTGATTCAGATTCCATTGGATTATGAACAGCATTTAAATTCTTTAATTCTTTCTGTTCTTTCTTCTTCCGGCGAGCCTCTTGTTGCTTCTGAAGTTTTCTTTCTTGTGCCTTTCTCTTTCTAACTTCTGCCGCCTTCATTCGTGCTTTTGCGAGGTGTTCCCTCTGTGCTTCAGTAATCTGTCTTTTTGGTTTCTTCTTCTTTTCAATCCCTTTAAATACTTCCTCATCAGGTTGAATTTCTTTAGGTTTCATTTCAACTTCCGCTTCATCCTGTTCTTCCTCTTTCTTTAAATCCTCTTGGATCTCTTCCTTGATGATATCTTCTTCACCTTCAAAACTACCTTCACCTTCTTGGATCTCCTGTATCGCATGTTTAATCTCGCCGGCGTTGGTTGTGACATAATCATTTGTAGTTTTTATTTCATCCGTGGGAACAATTTTAGGTAATAGATCTGCCATTTATAGAAATAATAGAAAATAATATTCTAAAAAAATCTAAAAATGTCTAAAAATGTCTAAAAATAATAAAACTAAATTATTATCATTTACATGAAATTTAAGATAACATTCTACCTCTTTCAGGTTGGATATGGAAAGTCACTGCCGATGCTCCTGTAAGGTCAGTTGTAGTCTGTCCACTCTTATCAGTGAATCGGACTTCAAGATGATTAATATATATGTCATTCGGATTATTCAGCGAAACATAGTAACGGTCTTTTGCCTCGTGAAACATCTTTCCGTCTAACTTACCTCTGTGATCAGATTTGGGAACAACATAGACCATCTTGGATGGGACAGAGGCAGACATATTGTATGATTCCTGATTAAAAGGTAAGACTTCAATTAACATAAGATCAGGTTCATCTCCAAACTCATCTGCCCCATTAACCACCCATCTAGCACGATGATTAGCACCCGGGACTTTAGTAATACTCTGTGATTCACCATCTATCGTCTGATAAAGATTTCTGTAAAATACCCCTAATTTTCTTGCCATATTCGGAGGCTCATTTACACCCATATCTCCTACATCTGTGGAATAAACTCCCGGAGCATCAAAACCATTCTCCTCATCCCACTCTCCTTTTTGAGTTAAGATACCATGTTCTAAATCAGGGCATTCATTATTCGCATCCAGAAGTTTATACCGACAGGGATATGTTGGTGCCGCCGACCCATTCATACCATTCTGTTTGTAATCCCGAGATCTAAGGAACTCATACCTCCATGCGACAACTCCCGCACAACCCCAATCTTCAGTATATCCCTCATCTGCCGTTGATACACCCCATCCATAAAACGATGATCCTCCCAACCAAGGGCGAATCGCATTACCATCATCATCCACCTCTTCCGTATCCGCAATACCAGTTAACGCTTCTGTATTACATCTGTCAACTTTATCTAATGGATAGTTAAAACTTGTTGAGTCAGGGTAAGGGACACTCCAATTTATATGAACTTTTGAATCATCATTCACATCATATTGCTTAATTCTTATAGCACCTCCATCATTAGGAATGGAAACAAGAGGATATAATGCCATACTGTTCATTCCAGTTGGAAGAGTGTGCTGAACGGTAGTTCCGTCTTGAGTAAATGTAGTAGTTACTATATCATAAGCACCACCTACGGTCGCAGACATCCCAATTTGAAGTGCGTTACCTTTGAGATTAAACTGTAAAAACTTATATTTCTTACCTTGCGAAACCATATCTGTTTCAGTGATTTGATTCTTCGGGCGACCACCTTCTTCACTACCCCAATAAATAACCTCTCTCATGAATGAATATCCTTCAGGGAGCTCATCATCAAGATCACTAGTAGTTTCCCTAACCAACTGATAAACATGAATCTTTTTAGTCCCTGCTAAATCTTTATCCCAATATTTTACAACATAATCACATTGATTTGATAAGACATCATTTCCCCTTGGATCTCCGTTCCCGGGTGTGAAAGCAAATCTCGTAATTTCATCTGATCCTCTGTATGTCTTTGCTGTCTGAGGTCTTGTTAGACCACACTCCCATCCATTAAGCACACCATCCACTTCAAAGATACATTTACCATCCGTTCTGCTGAGGGGTGCTGTTCTACAGACTACACGACATAAATCATCCCAGTCTCCTTTGAGTTTCGTATAACCACTTCCGACTGAGTCATCCTCTTCAATATCAAAAGAAGAATCTGCGGCGTGCCTAAAGATCTGACCACCAACAAGATCACCTTTATTGGTATTTACGGTCCACTCTGTATCCCAGTTAATACCTTCTTTATTCGGTTGAAAGAGACCGACCCAACTTTGAACAGGGCGAGCACCCCCGGCAGGAGCATAATCAGGGATACCCAATCCATTAGTGAGTGCCTTTGCTGCTCCGTGAGCAGTTGTAGTGAACTGTAACTTCCTTCCAGCAGAAGCAGGATCAATAGTTACAGTTGTTCCTCTGTAAAATTCAGGGATACAGATACAAGCATTACACGCGTCTTGAATTATCTCAGCATATCTATCCGATGCCAGACAACTATAGTCAAGGTGATCAACATTAGATTTACCGTCTTCATCCACATCAACTATAGAACTCATCTGAATAGGCATTGGGAGTATTCCGACTTGATTCTGACTTAAAGTTGGGTCTAATAGTTCACCATACCACCAATAAAATCTATCTTCTTCATTTAAATCAAAACACATGTCCCGATTAATCTCACAATTGACTACTGCGATTTCCGAATGCTTTGGAATCTTTATCGTATTTCTCAAATCATTCTTGTAGTTGTTGGGATTCTCTAACCCCTCTGGACCTGAATCGGGATCATTCTCAATCCCAACTCCCCAATCGCCAAATTGCTTTTGACTTGATGCTGTGAATAGTAGTTGACTCATTTTTACTTTAGTCCAATAAAATAAAAATAAAATTTAATTTCTATTTCTATAATAAATGCCACAAAGAAGAACAGGTAACGGAGACCGTATAAAAAAGGATGGTAAACAGAAGAACAAGGTAATGAAACCTATCACTTTACACTATGGCGACCCTGATCCAAAACTTCAATATAACATTCCAAAAGGAGTAGATGACGATAAGAAAATAAGACCGAAAGATGTCTTTGAAGGGTTCAATGAAGGTGTAAATAGAAAGTCTAAACCAAAGGATCAGAAGAGAGTGTCGTCTAAAGGAAAAAGGGCAAATCTTAATAGGCGTAAAAGAGGATCTAAAAGTAAATGATACTAATCTAAATACTGTTAACAGAGAATCTAAATGCCATCTAAAGTGTTTTAAAGAGTTATTAAGGTTTTTAGACGAAATCAGAGTTTTTACAATTCTAATGTATGAAATTTATTTTTTTATAATTTTTATTTTGAAATAGTGAATAATATTTTTTACTTTTTTTATTTTGAGGAGTTGAGAAATTTGAAAAGTCCGAAAACGTCTAAAGAAATTCGGACCTTTTTTATTACGTAAATGAGACCCTGAAGAGGTGTTTATTACGCCTTATGTATATAAAAACTTTATTAAGATGCCTTTAGACGAAGACGGGGACCCCTTTAGATTTCCTTAGATTTTGAGGGTCTCAGAGGGTCTCTTGACACCCTATACAAAAAACGACATGTCTAAAACCTTAATAGAAACTTAATAGAGAGACTACTTGTGCGGTTTTTATTTCTATTATTTAAAGACTATTTTATAATAGTTAATTAATGAATAACGGCGAATACTCTACACAGCAAAAGCAAAGGATTTGTAATCACATCTTAGAATTCTATAAAGACGGGAAGTATATGTATGACCCTGATGCGAAGAAGCAAACAGGTAGTCATTATGTTAAGAAATCAGAGATAATGAAAGGGATAGATCAATGGGTAAGACAAGACTCATTTATAAAGTATATAGTTCCTATTATAGACTATAATTTAGAAACTGACTATGAAGCATTAGAAGCGGAATGGGATAAGACACATAGAATAGCAATCAAATTGGAAGATGCTCAGAATAAATACAAACACCTTGAACAGTGTTGGGAGATAGAAGTTCAAAATGAACTCAAGAAGCGAATGAAAGAATGGGTCTCTGAGAAAGAAGATATCTCAAAGTTATACTGTGAGATGGAAGAAGCAGAGAATAGACATAAAGAAAGACAGAGAAGACACATGACTTCTATGGCGAATGCGGATAGACGGGAGGCACAGCTCAGGGAAGCATTAAAGAAGATTGAAAATGAAACAAGAGATAAAAGAGTAAAGGAAATTGAAACCGAATTAAATGAAAAGGAAGCAAAACCAGGTCTTCAGAAACAACTCAAAAGACTTGAAAAGATAAATAATAAATTAGAAAAGGATCTCCTTACAAAAGAGAAAAAAAAGATGGATGTAGATTTGAAATTATTATCATTAAAGAAAGACTATGAAGAAATGAAAGCAGAATTAGGAGTCAAGTGTCAACAACTTGAGACCCAAATTCAATACTTTAAACTGAAGGAGCAGGTTCAGGCTCAGGTTCAGGTTCCGGAGCAGGAGCAGGAGGAAGAATTGTCGGAGTCGGAGGAGTCGGACTAGGTTGTTCTGGATCATCAGCAGTAGGATCATTTCTTTCACATTCAAGACAACATAATTTTATTTTCTTACAATGAGATTTCTGTAATACTATTAATATAGAAGTGATCACACCACCAAGGGTGCCAATGAAAACGCCAAGATCACCAATAGTGAATGATCCAAGACCAGTAGGTTGTTCAATTATTATTTCGCTCATATTTAGACTCATATATTTTATTATTGAATAGATAATAGAATTTTAATACATTCTATTACCTTTTCATTTTTAAGTTTCTTTTCTTCTTGTGAAGGACCAGTTTCCCTTCTCAAGAATTCAAGTTCATTCTGATGTCCAAGCATCATATCCCTGTAGGATACGATATCTGCTTCAAGATCAGCAATAACTCCCTTCAATCTTACAATTTCATCTTTGTCAGATAATTCCTCTTCCTTCACTTCTTCAATGGTCTCCTGAATAGGATCTTCAAATGCGACATCTTTTACGACCTCCTTTACTTCAGCGGTAACATCGGAGACTGTGGTCTCCCCGGACTTGTCAGGGGTTTCTTCATGTTTTTCCACAACGACACACTCAGATTGAGTGGGCATGTGGAAGACACCCTCTTCTTCTTTTTCCTGAACAACGACAGGATCAGGTTTGGGTTCTTCAGCAGGACTAATAAATTTACGATGAACATTCGCTTTCCTTCCATGAACGCTCTCAGGACCCTGAATCTGAATTTCGCAAAAGGTTGATTTAACTGTGCTGATGACACAGACCTCATCTGGTTGGATGAGTTTCTTATGTTTACCTCCAGTGATGACAACTCTCTGTCCCACTTTAAAGGATTGTCTTTCATCGCCATTGGAACCTTCAGGGGCAAGGTAATCAGGGTGATCTTTAGGCAGTTGTTCCATCTCGTCAATTCTCATACTATTATACTTATATATGTTTCAAATTTTTAAATATTAACCGCATACATAAATCTATTTCTGGGAGTAATTAGTCAGATGAGTCTGTAGTGAGTGACCTCTGATATCAGATTCACGCTGAATTGCTTTAATTTCTTCATCAGTCATGTTGTTGATGTCTTCAATTCTGTGGGAGTAATATTTGGCAAGAAGGGTGGTTGAGATAGGTGACCCGAGATGTGCTTTCGTAAATTCACCGAGTTTGTGTGAGAGGGAGTTCCTAGATAACTGATTACCGTTAGAATATGCGAGAAGAGGTGGCATGTAGTCTCCTTTAATTTCTTGAATGTCAATACTCCTTGATCTGAGAAAGAGGCGAATAATTGGCATAATGCTCGCATCAACTTGAATGTGCTTAGTTCCATGGACACGACTCGTTTTATACTTATTCAATATAAAGATTCCTGTCTTTCCTGTCGCATCAAGGAGTAACCAATTGTTTTCCTTCTGAGCCTCTGTTGTCATAGCGTTCCATTGACGACGCTTGATGATGCTCATTTGAGCGAGTTCATTTCTTAGCGGATATAACCGATGAATTTGTAATACAAGATACATCATTAGATCATTATGATTTGATTTTATTTTGACAGGATCAATGGAAGTGATGAGAGCATCAATATTAGATTTTGATACTTTATCCATCGTCGCCTTTTGCCTGTCAGTTCTTCCTGTCCTTGCCATCTCACGCCCAGCGGAGAAATTCAAGACATCCCTTTTTCCTTCATAGTATTTTATTAACATGTCATTCTTGGGATTCTGTGAATGAAGTGCCACAAGTAAAGAGTTAAAATAGTTTCTTCGTGTTGTGGGTTTGAGATGTTCCACAGTTTCTTCTACGAGTTTAAAATCACTCAACCAATCAAGATTATCAAATGGTTTATCATCACCGTTCACCATTATAAAGAGGTTCCTGATGTTACTCAGGTATATTTTAATAGTTGACTCAGAGTAGGGTTTACCTCTCTTTTCACCAAAATCAACAATAGATTTTTTAATAATTGCTTCCATCTTTTACTATTATAATACATAAAACTTTAAATGGATTCAAATTTAAAA
>VMHT01222375.1_pt1 | contig 20565 bp, 38 predicted proteins | sample 4693611 | NCBI WGS metagenome assembly VMHT01 (sample SAMN12280063, study PRJNA550983) | marine metagenome | isolation source: seawater sampled from same location over 5 years 0.02-0.2 micron viral filtrate | place: USA: collected off the coast of southern California halfway between the port... ...
GTATATTCACTTGTTGGGTCATCAAGAGCACCTTTTTCTAAACACCACAACCTTATCTTCTCCCAAGTGTTACTAAGATATAAATTTGGATGACTATTATACAATAAATTTTTCTTATAACCATTGTCTTGTAAAATATGATACAACCACTCAACCCCATTTGTCGGTTCTCTCATAATTCTTTTTTTCTTACCTTTACAAGCGTTTTCTAAATCGGTAAGTAAATTGTTCTTAAATTGTAAATCGTGATTTGGTAATTCCCAATCCATGGTTTCAGGCACATTTTTCAAAGAATCTATAAAAGATTGTTTATCCTCAAAATAAAGTGGATAATCATCTCCTAAAACATACTTCATTGTTGGATGTTTGTAAATTAAACTAGGTTTATTAATCTTGACAGCATCTTGTGCGGATAAATTCCATGTCATATAATCATCTACGAAACAAATTGTAGCATGACAATTATCAAGTAGGTATCTATATTGTCCACCACTTGGTAAATTTTGAACTTTCATCCAACTTGGTGCAGGTTTACCAGCTTTCGGTTTTTTTGCATCACTATCTGTAATCCACACTAACCACTCATCTCTATCTAAGTCCTCTGTATATTTAATAAGTTTTTTTATACCGGTTGTAGCATTCCATCTATGATTAAACACAAGAATCTTTTTGTCTGGTAATGGAAACGGTTCTGAGTTTGTTGGATTACCTACACCTAATGGAAAAAAGTTTATCTTCTCTTTCATCACGGAATCATCCACACCTAGTGATGTATGTGGAACTTTACTCCAATTTGATTTAAGATATTCCATACTGGCTGGACTATGAAAGTAAGACTTAAATGATAAATCTATAGCTTCCATTTGTCTAAAGAAACCAACTGGATATCCACTAACTGGTTTACTTTTATCACAATCCACCCAGTGAAAGAAGTTAAAAGCATCAACCGTCATACCAATTCTATCTGTTAACAATGCATTAAATACATTATACGTCAACTCAGGTTGATGATTGAAAATAAAATCTATGTCATGTTTTTGAAAATCAAAATACTTTAGAAGTGCCTTACTATCGAAAAAACCTCTATTGAATAAAACGCTTCCTGCATAAGGAAACGGAATCAATGTCACATTATCACCCATCGAGGGTATAGTGTTGTTTTTTGGAACCAACACGAAGTGGTGACACATCGGTAACCATTTGATTGTTTTGACCATTACTTTGTAATTCGAGTCGGCCTGATGCATAAATTTTGTTGACCTCCAACGAACTGGAGACATTACGTGCAGAATTCTTCTGCCATAAAGTGGATGTTTTATATTCATATTCATAACCTTAATTTACAAAAATTTTTGACTAATGTCAAGAGCTTTTTTTCTAATGTGAACTCGTATATGTTAAATTTGTTTTCACTATCTTAGCTTTTTCAAATTTATATGGTTTGACATCAATCGACTCCAGTATATCTATCCGATTTACCCAACGAGGATGCATTGTATCTCTCACTTGATAAACACCATCTTTACTATCTGTGCCTTTTAAAAGTATAAAGTCACCATAGTCTAACCAACCACCCCAACGTTTCAAAAGATTTCTACTCACCGCTATAAATTTATAATTTGACGCTTCTTGCGTCTTAATACGCGTTCCATCTGCGAGAATGTTCGGTGTAGAATCAGTTTGATAACGCACAGGTTGATACATAGTTACGGTCACGTGCATACCCTCTGTTTCATATTCATCCAGCTTCTCTGAAAGTCTTTTATTTTCATCAGACAGAGATTGTAGCTGAATATTCTTATCATTTAAGAATTTTGTTGATACTATAGCGTTAGCATAAGTCAATGCAAAAGCTATAAATAAAAAAGTTGTTTTGTTCATAGTTCAATACCCTTTTGTATAAATATTAATTTAATTAGTAAAATCCTATTTTATTTTTTGTGGAGCTGGTGGGATTCGAACCCACGTCCAAATGTTTAATCGATAAAGTCATTCACAACTTAGTTAGATTCCAAATCGGTAGTTATCTAACAACCCACCATATCCCATTTTACTCAGAATGGTTTAACTAACAAGGTTTAATGCCTCCTTGTGTTGGCGATCGCGTCCATCTTATTTTATGACCGAGTGTGGACTAACTCAGTAACTTACGCGTAAACGTGAGTTGGTTGGGAATCAGAAACGAAATTATCAAATCCCATTTCTGCATTAGCTAAGTGCCAATCTATTTCCAACCCTTGTAGCGATTTATCGCCATTTGAATTACGAGTCTTTTGTCGCGAGACATACTCAATCTCTGTTGCACTTTATTGTCAAATAACATCTGTCGAAACCGTTCAGCCCCAATCTTCATCGCTTTGATATTCGTCAAAGTTATCAGTTAATTTTCTTATTAACTCGATTGAAGAGTCCACCATATCCCAATCTTCTAATTCTCGAGCTTCTTCTAAACTATGTAATATTTCTTCTAAATCCATTTTTGCCCTTCTTTTATTTTAAGTATCACATACAACATTTTTTAAATTTTTTTCCACTACCACAATGACATGGGTCATTTCTACCAACTTTCATTTCATTGGTTATTGTAGTTATCATTTGTCTATCCATGATGGTCTTACCATTTAAATGGTCTATCTCATGTTGAACGCAAATTGTTTCTAATAATCTTAATTCTTCGTCATTTTTGTTTTGTTGTTCCTTTTCCCAACTACCTTTACCGTCACTTGGATTAGGAGCTCCACTAAAGTACCAACTACTCTCTTCTTGTTCAGTTTTAATTATAACACTATCATATCGTCTCGTATTTACCCCTTTACCCTTGAAAGATAAACAACCCTCATAATAGGGTATCTCGTCACCTTTAGAAACGTATTTAGGGTTAATTAAAATAATTGGTTCTCTAACATTTATTACGGCTACCTGAGCATCAATACCGACTTGATTAGCCGCTAGACCTATACCATCCTTACGTCGATTGAGTATTTCAAACAACTCTGTTGCTATTTTCATACCCTCATCAACCGAGACTTTTCTTAGCTTTTTATTTATATAAGGATTATCTTCTTGTAAACAATTAATTATTTTTTTCATTAAGTCTAATCTTATATCCTTTTAACGAATTACAAGTACCACACCAATCTGGTTTTATTTTTTGATGATTGGGATATTTTACTAAATGGTCTTCTATATAATTTCTGACCATAATTACGTCTGAAGCGTTGTATTCAAATAATAAATCCCTTACTGAGGCGTTCTCACCACACTCAATACAAACCCCTTTTTTCTTGGCTTTTTTTGTTTTGGATTTTAAAACATAAGAACCATCTTTTTGTTTTACTAAATTATCTTTGAAGGCCATTAAAATAAATCCTTAATATAGTTTATTATCTTAGTCCAATAAATACCCACACTAGTAAATATTACACCACCTGTCAATAATAAACTAGGGTGGGAGTGTTCACCGCAGAAACCAATCACGTGTTTAGCAAAATGCATAAATTCATTCATTAAAATCTCGGTCTGTTATTATTATTCATATTAGTGGCTATATAAAACAATAAAAGTATTATTACAATCTCAAACATTATTTTTCATAACCTTATCTCTCAAATTTTCAAAATCTACTCTAGCGGTCATCAGTGCATCCACAGCTGTGCATATATCGGTAAAAGCTTCACTATACTCTTCTTCAAGTTTTTGATTATAATACAAGTTATCTAACGCATGTTTTGCTTCCAATACGTTAGCACTTATAGATTCAAAGTCTCTGTTCAAACTAAGTTTTTCTCGTTCCCACATATAATCAATCTCCAAATTTATGATTCAAAAAATCTTGTTGTTTTTTAGCGGCTTTCTTAAGAGCGGCTTTCTTTTCTTGGTTTCTATCTAATAATATCTGTTGTTGGGTTCTACGTTTGGTTTTTTTCTTAATGGGTTTTATTTTAGTTGGTGGTAAGGTTCCTTTTAATTTAGGTTGTTCTTTACCTTTGTGAAAAACATTACCATCATTATCGACGTACTCTGACATAAAATGCCAACCAGCTGGACGACCAGTGGGTTTGTAGGTTTTAGCTGGTGATTCTTTTGGAAGACCGACCAATGATAAAACACAATAAGAGCATGTGACTTTTAGTGCGTTCTCCCCTACGTTGTTTACCAATCTACCGCACTTTTGACACGGTACTGATTGATAAGAATTTAAATTAGTATTTTCCATTTACCATTCCTTTATTTTTTGAGTGCAGGACAGGATTCGAACCTGCGAATAATGGATTTGCAATCCACCCCATTAGACCACTCTGGCACCTGCACGGCCGATGCGATTTACCCGTTGTAGCCATTTCTTATCCTGCACTTCTTTTATGTGTTTACAATATCTTGTCTTGAACTTATGTCTAAATTGAAAAGCTTTACAATCACAAGCCCACTCCATCCTACTCCTATCAAATCTGATATCATAGTCTTTACCATCCACCTTATAATGTTCCCAATCATATTCATCGATAAGAACACCATCAAATACATCCATGACTTTTTGTATAAGTTCATGCATCGTTTATATATTTCCTATTATCATAAGTAGTAACCAAACAAAAGTTATCCATAAAAGTGTTAAAAATTCTGCAACACGATACCAAAATAGTTTCCAATTCATATTAATTGACCCCATAATAAAATTTCTGAAATTAGTTTATCCTCAGCTTCTGTCCAAAAGTTAGAATTCCAATTCTCCCAAAGAACTGTATCATTTTCATCCGAGATACTTTTAATCCTAACATCACCAGAGTAATCTGTATCATATGTAACCGTGTAATGTTCCGATACTGAAACAACCGGCTCTTCGGTAGTTAACCATTCATTTATCGCTTCACCGAATGTAGTCTTGTGTAAATATTGATTTGACATAAACATTGCTTCGTACATATTAATTATTACTCCTATTTAAGTAATCACGTTCTAATTCATCCATTAGATTTAATCGATGCTCTTTGTCCATCCAATTGACGTTGTGATATTCACCATTAAATGAACTCATTACAACCTTGATTTCATTAGATTCAGAACTAAGAACATATTCAACTTTTAGTTCGTTTCCGTTGTTTTTCTTTTTGTAAATGAAAGTCATGTATTTCCTTTATTATTTATACCTAAATATACGAAACAAATACTATACGTGTCAAGAGCTTTTTTTATTTTTTTTAAATTAGCTAAAAAAATACGAGAGTCACGACAAGTGCCGTGACCCTCATTTTTATCTTCTGTTCAACCATTTACCATTTCAAGACCGACGTAACCCCATCTGTTATTTCTAACTTTGTCTTTATCGGTGTATTCAATAGCTTCTCTCACAACCTTTACTTTACGTGAGGTTATGAATTCTTTCTTTCTTATGTCAGAAAGTTGTTGAACTTCAAGAACCTCTCCTAGTTGTAGTGAAACTATCTTACCTTTTCTCTCTTGGTAATCGTAGACATCACCAGCTTGGTTGAAAGTTGAATCTAAGTCTAACTCATATGTAGTTAATGTTCTCATAATGAAAACTCCTTTTTTGTTTGTAATTAATCACCAACTCCGTGTCGGTGTACTATAACTTACAAAAAAAAGCATATACTGGTCAAGAGCTTTTTTTATTTTTTTAAATTAATTTATTACTGAATGTATACTAGATATTATAACATAAGTTATTAAGTAGAAAAAAATTGGGTGGTAAATCCTACTTTCCTAAGATATCTTTTTTGATGTTTATGGTCATTACATCATCATCATCAAATCCGTTAAAAGCTTGTTCACTCGTTAGAAAGAATATATTTTCAAAATGAGTATTATTCAACACATCAGCTTTTTTAATTAGTAATTCTTTGAGATGACTAGCGTGACTATGACTTTCTGCAACCCAATAAAAGTTTCTATGTTCTACATTACCATTTAAGAATAACAAATCTATTCTAGCGTTAATTCCATCCATATGACGGAAATCTGAGGGTTCATTTGACGCTTGAAATTCAAAAGCATCTGTAGAGTTTCTAGTTTTTACTACTAAATCAAAATCTCTCACAAGGGTCTTTTGAGTCCAATTTGTCTTATCTTTTAATTCCTTCGTACCATAACCAGCTAATAACTTAAATGAATTTCTAATATTTTTAGACTTATCACTATTACCAGTTATAGCACTAACAAATTGTTCAACTTCACTTAACTCTCGTTGTTTTTGTGAGTTTAAATATGGAGTTTTCTTACAATGTTTTTTCACCTCTTTTTTAATAGATTTACAAAACTCACTTCTTATATTAGAAGTAAAACCAGTAGACTTATCAGCTGAAACATATTCACCTATACCTATTGTTGGTCTTACAAAAATAACTATACCAGTATAATCCTTAAAACCACTATTCCAAAATATTTCTCTACCATAAGCCGTTAACACGACATCTTTTTTTCCTAAAATATTTAAAGTAGGAACTGAAGCATCTTTTGAATCAGGTAGATAAGGGTGTCTAAATTCGATACCATTTATCATCTTTGACTTCCATGAATCAAATTTTAATTTATCATTAACTTGACTTATAGAGTAACCGTAATAAAGTTCATACGGAATTTTGTCTTTAGAATTAGGTATTTTAAATTCTAATATACCAGGAACCTTTTCTAAATCTGAATAATCAGTAATTAAACTATCATTGTCATCTAACATTCTAAAGTATGCTTTTTTGTGATTTTCAACATCACCATTTACATCTTTTACCTTAACTTTAAAGTTCTTTACATTCGAGAATCTTGTCCAAGCTAATTGTTTAATAAGTTCTAAATTTATTTTTATAACAGAATCACTCCAAAAATAAAATTCTAATTTTACACCAGAACCACTTGGAAAAATTTTTTCATTTGGAATTTCAGTTTTATATAACTCTACTTTATCACACAAAATTTTATTTATGTATTCTGATTGTGATATATTTTCAACAACAGCTTCTTTAGTTCCATCATGGTCATAACAAGGTGTCTTTTTCAAAAACCTAACAAATCCGTCTTCACCAGCGAAGTATACTGTTGGTAAATATCCTTTACATTCTTCTTTCTTTTTACCAGCACCCTTTACTCCGTTTGCGTCATGTTCGTATTCATATGGAACTACTGGAAACTCTATAAATCTACCTAAAGAATCATCCTCTGTCATAGTCAAACCATTGTTGGTAAAGGATATTTTTTCAATATTACCAGAATCTTTATACCTACTCAGCACTTCTATTTCACTCTCGGTTGAATGATAATCAAGAGTATTATCAAGTACCTCTGTCCCCCAATTTTTATCTGTTATTGAACTAGAACTAATATTTCCTTTGTAACCACTGGCTAAAGCCTGACCATTTATTAGTTTTTTACGAATTAATTTCATTTTAATTTCCTCATAATATACACTCTAACATACGAAATATCGCGGAGAATGTCAAGAGTTTTTTTTATTTTTTTTTGATTTTAAATACACTTCTGAATTTGTTTTCACACGATGACAAGGTTTGCATAATGTTTGTAAATTATCAAGACTATAATAACTCCAATCTAAGTCCTCTGCTTCTACACCTTTTTGCTCGACCAAAGGTCTTATGTGGTCAACGTCCCATCTACGCACAATCTCACCGCAGTGATTACACATCCCACCGTCTCGTCTTCGTAACCAGGCTCTCTGCTCACCAGAATGATAAATAATCATGTACTCTGTGGCACAATCTGGATGCCAACTTCTTCGTTCATTTACTGTCTTATCTTTATTAAGTATCATATCACCACACCATCTACATTTTCCCTTCGTCTTCGTCCAATATGAGTCGGGTTTAGGTGGTTTACGAAAGTCCCCATCCCACTCTTCTTTTTCTTTACCGAATGTCCTCTCGTGGCGTTTACCGAATTTACTAAGTGTCATCTAGAAATTACCGTCAGCTACTTGAAAAGTAGTAAGTCCTAAACCTCTCCACATATCAACAACTTTCTGTCTGTCATCAACTACAAGAAATACATCATTGACATCAACATGCCTAAATAACATATCTTCTTTTAAAATATTATCTGGTGTAAATGGGTTAGTAATAGAATCTCTCATAACTAACTTCTGAAATGGGATTCTGTTATTAGATAACCAAATACGTGTAGTACGTTCGGTCTTGTTAGACCTACCTGAAAATATAACGATGTTGAATCCTTGTTCAGCAAACAACTGAGCCATCTTAACAACAGCTGGGTTAGGTTCATCTAACTCAATATTAACTGGGTCAAAAAATTTATTCCAATCTAATTTACCGTTTGGTTTAGTTGAGAGTTCTCTCCTCTTATCAATCAGAGCGAGAGTTCCGTCAAGGTCAAATATTATTGTATTTTTCATACCTCTAATATAAGAAATAAAACCTATACGTGTCAAGAGCTTTTTTCAAATAATTTTTCTATCTCTTCTGTGGTCATGTAATCCATATCCCAGTGTGATGACTTAGCTCCCTTGGAATGAGGGCCTAACCTCACTCGTTTTTCCATTGGTCTTATCAATGTATTACCTTTTTTATGTGGGGGGTCATAAGGACAATTATAACAACCTAAACCGCAACAGACACCTCTATTTAGGAGTTCGTCCCTTGACATTTTTATAACTTCTTTTTTTTTCATTTGGATTTATCTTCCGCCTTTAGCTCCTCTCATACCACCCAGTTTGGTTAAGGTTTGAATCGGTTCAGTGCTTATTTCACCGATTACACCTGGGTCAGGAATGGCATTTATAACTTTCTTTTGTTCTTGTTTGGGTTTTTCTTTTGGTTTATCAACCTTTGGTTTATCTTTATAACGTTTGAATATTCTTTCTACGTTCTCTACTTTACCCTCATCATCTTCTAGTGCTCTATTATAAGCAATAATTAAAGAAACCGCCATCGGGTCAAAAACAAAGATAAGTATAAATATAAAAAACTTCACCACGGTATCTATGTCGGTATTGAATGCCCTTGAAAGATAAATTGCAGGCCCTACATCAACACCAGTTTCTATTAAACCTATTTCTAAATCACTAACTTTAGATTTAACTTCAAGTATATCATCATTAATATTATTGATACGAGGATTAAAGTCCTCTCTAAGTTTTCTTTTTGCAGTTATGTAATTTTCAGGTAAAGATTCTGTTTGTATTTTTAACTCGTCTTTTAAAAATTGTTTATCCTCTTCTAATTGTTCTAATCTATCCTCTAACGCTAAAAGTTCGGTTGATTGTTTTTCGAAGTTGATTGTCGCTCCTTGATAAGCGTTTGATAGATAACCAAAGATTCCTGCTGATGTTATCAACACTAATGTGATTACACCAGTTGTTAAATAAATTTTTAACAGATTATTAATCTTATTCCAGTATCGATATAAAAAAGAAGCTCCGACTATCTTACCAATCTCTAGTGAGCTAGCCATAATAATTACCGATAACGATGCACCGGCAAATAATTTTGATAATCCAAACACAGAGAAAAAAGCTGCACTTCCAGCAATAAATAAGGCAGACAAACCAATGTATTGTGTAAAATTCTTACTACGTTCCATAAAAATAAATATTATATATATTACTTAATATCTTGAAACTCTCCTTCAATTATTTTCATACAAATATAATAAGTGTCACCGTTCCGTAGAACGGTATCAGCTAGGGTGAATCGATTTTTGAGTTCATCGACGTTGATATTTGTAACCTTTTGAGCCAATACCGTTCCACAGACAACATACCTATCATCATTAACATTGATGATTTTCAAGACTACCCAATCTTAACAGTATGCTTCTTCGGTTTTTCTGGCTCGATTTTAGGAATATCGATTGATAGTAATCCATCCTTGAATGAGGCTTTTACGCCTTCACCATCAAGGAGTTCACCAAGTTCAAATTGTCTTTTGAATGAGGAATGTTTAAGTTCTCTTCTGATTACTTTAGCACCCTTGTCATCAAATAGACCATGTTTGTCGCCTGATATTGTCAATATACCATCTTCCACGTCAATTGATAAATCTTTTTTATCAAGACCTGGAATTTCTGCAACAACACCGACCTTGTCATCGTATTCATATACATTGACTTTAGGATATGCTGTATTAGACATTGGATTGACACCTACGGTTTTAGTCATCTCAGGGAATTGAGCTGAAACTAATTGGTCAAACATTTTATCAAACGGGGTTAAGAAAGAATCCCTATCAATCATAGGGAGTGTGCGATTAAAAACAACTTTTGTCATTTTATTTCTCCTTGTTTACTTTTAGTCAAACTGAGATTGATTCTTACGACATCTAATCTCTTTTCATTATCGACCTCATTTGAGCGTCGAATTCTAATTTAATATAAATATATGGGGTGGTTATTTTTACGTTTGGTAATATAGTGGAAACTAAAAATTATTCCACCCCATATTAAAGTTTTGGAAATTTAAGGGGATGTAGGACTAGCATACCTACAACTTTCGGCTCAGATTTTTTTTCCTTGTACCTACTACCCATCAGTTACGATGATTCACCTCATAGATGGTTAATCTACGTCAATGTGAGTATAACCTCTGTAGTATTGCTTTATCTCTCTGAGTTTAGATTGATTCAGCCACAAGATGGGATTTCGGAGTTACCCTTACCCATAACAAGGTCTAAAGAATTGCTTCTTTATTTTTTCCGAAAGTACATACTCCAACTACTATCGTAGGGTATTGTCTACATTGAGCCGAATACCAACTCACCACAAGTCTTGAAGTGGATTACCTTATGGGCTTCTAAAGTCTACCCATTGTTCGGTCAATCCCATACAGAGTTAATTACTCTCCGTACTTTCCTATTTCCAAATTGTCAAAAAACTATTTGTGTCAATTTAAGACACATAATATAAGTATAATGAAATTGCTCAAAATACAATTTTTTTTTCTAGTCAAATATATTTACGGCGTCGCTGACTTGATTAATTAATAAAGTTATTGTAACTCCAAGCGTAGCACCATAACCAAAGTATAACCATTTATTTTCAAACCAACTTGGCTTTACTAACTTAACTTTATCTTCTGTAAGTTTAAGTTGTTCGTTAGTTAGTTTAAGTTCTTCATTAGTCAACTCAAGTTCTTCTTCGAGTGTACTAACTAATATGGTTTTCAAACTATCTTCAAAAGCTAATGAGTCTACCATATTTTCTAAATAGATAAAATCATTTTCAAGATTAATTATCTCCTCATCAGTAAATGTAGTTTGAGAAAAACCAATCGTAACGAAAAGTAATATTAATAATTTTCTCATTTAGTAACCTCTCATTAACTTATCTAATTCTGACCAAGCTTCCATACCATTAGCAAAACCAAACATTATCTTTAATAAGAAAAAACCTGCTAACAAAATTAAAACTAATTCACCAACGTTGAAGAAATCTTCCATTGTAAATTTTCTTGTTCTTGTTGTAATAATTCTATCAGAGGGAAATCTAGCCCAATATTTTTCTTCTGTATAATGTTTATCTCCGACTTTTATCGTATTCTTTGATATAACCTTTTTCATTATTTTTTAGCCCTTCGTTTTAATGAAGCTCTTGCTTTTTTAGCAGAAGTTACACTTGGTTTTTTCACAGGTTTTTTCTTCTGAGCTTTTTTAACTGCAGTTTTTTTTGTTTGAACTGAAACTTTTCTCTTCTGAACTGTAGCTTTAGCTTTTTCTATTTGTTTAACTTTCTTATCAATCTTCTTGACTTTAGCTTTTTTCTTAGCAGTAGCTTTAGCACTTAAACCTAAGATACCTAAAATCATTCCGATTATTTTTATTAGACCTTTCATATCTAATCTCCTATTCTTTTTAAATACTTTGTTTCCACAAACCAAATTTTTCCCATTAAATCTTTGACTTGGATTTTTGCTTCATTCATAAAAGACTTATATTTCGCATCAACCGTCACGATTTGGTCTTTGTATAGCATACCTTGTATTGTTGGATGGTCTTTTATAACTTTAAATTTTATTTTTTTCATAAAACCTCTAAATGTCTTTTATCGATTCTTGCTCTTTTTCTTTTTCTTCTTTGATTTCTTTTTTAAAATCTTTTTTCTTACCACCGTGATAATCGTAAGCATGTCCCTCTTCAATTAGGATGTCGTTTACACTCACCCAACCGTCCACCGATAAATCAATTGAATTATCAGGATTAGCAATACACTCAGTAATATGCTCCCCAACGTATTCAGGTGATACAAAAATTTCACCCAATACTCTACCAAATTTTCCAGTCCCAAACGATTTGAGTTTAAATTTACCAGCTTCAAGTAACTCTTTATTTCTAGCTTTTGCCGCAAGACCTTTTTCTTTTTCATCTAAATCTCGTGTTCTACTTTCCCAAGTATCAATACCCATGTATCGAATTCTTTTTTTAACTTTTAAATCAAAACCTAAATCAATATAACAATCGATTGTATCACCATCTAAAACTTTTATTAAATCTGCTTCATACTCTCGTACATCCAGTTTTTTACCCACATAATTTCTCCCATAGGATTAAATCCTTAGTTTAAGTTGATTTGAAACTAGTAACATCAGTTCTGTTTTTGTATTCCATCTACAATCTTCTAAGTTATCAAGTATACTTTTTGCGTCAGTTGATGTTATCTTACGATTATAAATATTACCATCCAATGAATAAGTTGATTTATCGGAAAAAGCTATATTGTTTATGGCCTCACTTACTTTTTTAAAGTTCATAAAGGTAAGAAAACTATTACCCAACTTTCCACTAGATTTATCAGATAGCACTATATACTTAGAAAAACTTGACCAATTAGTCATTTTCATTTTTTACTCCTATTATTAAATTTTACTGGGTCAGGGCAAAAGGAATAAACCTGACCCAGTTGTAAAAACGATTAAATTATTTAGCCTTATATTTAGACATCAATAAGTTTAATCGTGTGGTAAGATTAGTTACATTCTTACCGGCTTTTAGATTCTTATTAATCACATCTTGATATGATTTATATACAACCTCTTCTGTTTTACTTGGTTTTAAAACCTTAGTCTTATTCATTTTTACTCCTATTATTAATGAGAGAGGACGTAACTTACGCTACATCCTCAACCAAAGGTGAATCTTCTGATTCGTTAAATAAATTATCATCACTACCATCGTGAATATACTTCTGTACTAATTGTTTTACAAAAGTTCTCTCACTATCGACACCGTCGTCAATGTACTGTGGATAGATAGTTACCTCAGCCGCTTCATCAAGACCAAACCCATCAAACAATAACCCAGCCATCTCAACAGAAGTTCTAGTTGAAATACCAGTGGATAACTTACCAGCGTCCGACTTAGCTTCTGTTCTTGATAAATGAGATATCTCCGATACAGCTTGTAGTAAACTTGAACTCACATTAGGAAACATATACTGAAGTAATCCAAACTCCTCTTCATCACTTAGAACATCCATCTCGACAATAATGAATCTGTCCATCAACGCTTTGTCCATGACTCTAGTTGAAGTATATTCATTACCGATATTAGCTGTCGCTACAAAAGTGACACCATCTGCGACATTGATAGTCTCTTGACCATTAGATTCGTCAAGTCTCAAATATCTTTGACCACTATCCAAAACCGTCATTAAGATATTCCAAGCATCAGGATGAGCTCTTGATAACTCATCAAGTAAAATTACAGAGTTTGGTGTTTGAATCGCTTTCACAAATAAAGACTCAGAAAAATAAGTACCGTCCTTTTTGTTAAAGTGTGTATTACCGATTAGTGTTGACCTTGGGTCTTGAGTAGCACCCAAGTTAAAGTAAAAATCAGGTCTATCTAGTGAATTAACAAGTGACTTAGCAGCCATTGTCTTTCCACAACCAGCAGGACCAGTCATTAGAATATTTTTACCCCTAACAGCAGACCTTACAAGATACTTCCACTTTAGTTCTTTCATTACCAAACCTTGAGGTTTGAGAGAATAAGAAGAGTGAATAAAATTAAGAACTTCAGCGTGGTCACTTGGAACCTCAACTGAAGATACATCAAAAACTGGTGTAGAAGTTTTTTCAAACTCACTCATTGGAACTGACCACCAATAATGATTACCTGATTTGTTAGTTCTTTGTTCTAAAGCCATACCCTTATCATAAGCTTTTTTACGAGTACCAGTTCCAATCTTGGAAGTCCATTTTTTACCATCACTATCCCAAGCGTTGAATCTATTACCCGATTTTTCTATTTTTACGACTACATTAGTATTCATAAGTTATTCCTTTTTTTATTAATTTTCATACCTAAAGATACGAATAAAGCACCATACGTGTCAAGAGCTTTTTTTATTTTTTTCAAGCTTTTTTTCATTTAATAATATCTGTAACTTGACTCAATTGAGTTATTCGATAATCTGAATTTATATGTTGATTATATGGAGCGTCCATCAAGATAAATCCGTGTTCCATACCACGACCGTAAACCCAAGCTTTATGATTATTAGGACTATCGTCAACTAAATAATCAACATCAACTTTCCACTTGTTTTTACCTTTTCTAAAATATACAGTATTAAAGTTCATACCATACTTACCCAACCAACTTAAAGTGTAATGTCTAGCGTGTGGTTTTTGTGATGTGATACAAACTAAATCATGGTCATTATTTTCAGCCCAATCAAACAAATCATACATCTGTTTTATAGCTCCATACATTGGAGCACCGTTACCCATAATTTTATCACAATGACTATACCAATATATTTGTTGTAGTTCTTGTTTACTGCAATTAAATGACTCAGCAAGACTCCAAGTATCTATAACAAACTCGTCAGGGTTACCTTTAATATATTGTGGATATTCTTTTTTAACTATTGACACGAGGTCTCCACAAAAATCCCTTAATACCCCGTCAACATCTATTCCTATTCTACTCATTTTTATTTCTCCAAAAACATTTTGTTCATTGATTTACTAACTTCCATTACACTCGTTACATTGATAAAACTAGCATCTTTACCGTACATTATCTTGAAATCATTTGTTCTGGACTCTCTACCATAATCATCACCGATAAAGTAACTAAGAACTTTAACCCCTTTATTTCTAATTTCGTCAACCATTTTCTTAGTGTGAATAGTAGCTTCGTTATCGTAATAATAAAGGTCATTATTACTAAACATAGGCATCCCATCAGAAAAATTCAAGAAATAAGAATCTCTATCTCTAACCGTAGGTTCAATTTCATTCATAATAGCTTCAAAACATAAACCCTCTGGTGTAGTACCACCAGGAGAGATATAACCAAAGTGTCTAAGAACTTTAGAAAACTTATCAACTCTTGAATCATAACCTATAGCAACTAGAGGAAGAGTAGTATTAGTTCTGTGGTTACCACTATCATGTGTAGTTCTGAAAGAAACAACAACATCAACGTTATCAATCATTGAAGCGGCTTTACAAATAGCGATTGTTGAGACCATTGTGTTTCTCCACTTGTCTCCATTCATAGAACCACTAGCGTCGATAGAAATGTGAAGAAAAGCATCTGAGAACTTTTCTACAAAAGTAGTGTTGAAAACTCTCTCATTACCAAAACCTAATTCACTAATAAGTCTCTTGTCAATCTTACCACTATCAAGTCTAGTCCACTTGGTATCTCTTGACTCACCTCTAATCTGTAACTTACGACCCAACTTTTTACCAAGAGTAACACCTCGAGTTATCATCTCTTGAATGTACTCAGGTAATTCATCACCAAATTTAACTCTGTAAGGATTAGTGAATAAAGCGGGAAACACGAAATCTGAAATCATCGAGTCAGTAATTTTCTTGACAAAAATACAATCGATACCCTTGTGAGGAACCTTAACATAATCACCAACTTTATAATCATATTTTTCATTCTCAATACTCTGACCGACCTTCTTCATATCAACACCGGCATCTTCCATACTCTTAATGATACTAGAATCTTTTTTAGATAACTTACCAGTCTTTCTAACATTACCATCAACAAAATCTTTTTGTTTTTGAACAGCTCTCTCAAGAGACTTCTTCTGAGCATCTGTAAGTTCAACATCGGTTGATTGACCACCCTCAGTATTGTTTTCACCTGACGTAGGTTCTAAATTACCTTTTAAGTCACCAAACGGGTCTTCTTCTTCAACCACTTTACCGTTTGGAAGAACATTGTAAATGGTCTGAACAATATCTTTAGCTACATCAAAAGCTTGTCTTGTAGAGGTCATCTTTTTTACACCACCATTATTTTTGAAAATCATATTATAAATCAAAGACAACTCAGGTAAAACATCTAATCTTGAATTCTTGTTAGTCAAGTTTATAATTCTGAATTGGTATGAATCCCAATCTAATTTAGTGTACTCATCAGTAAGAAGAGCTTTGTCAATAACCTTAGCGTGAAAATACTTGTCATACATAGAATTGTAATAACCTTTATAACCAGGTGAAGTAGAAAATACATACCAGTCAATACGTCTATCCTCAACATAGTTCAACATATTCTTGACGTGATTTCTAACAGTATAATTATCAAAACCTTTTTTATCACCTAACTCATATAACTCCTGAGAAATCTCATACTCAAGATTTCTAAGAAAATCGAAATCAGATAATTTAATATGAGAACCCTCGTGAAGAGCGACACCCACGGTGGGGTCAAAACTTTTTTCGTCAATCTTGGAACCAATAGTAACAACTTTACCATCGGTATAAGAATTATCATTAGATTGGTATCTTACAGGAATCGAACTATCACCAGTAACAATAGTAACAAAGTTAGCAATAGCTCTCCTATAAGAAGCTAGTTGAATGTGGTTAACACCACGTTTTACCTCGACATCCTCGTCGAATATACTTGTGGTAGGTGAGTCATCAAACCAAAAGTTTGAGTGATTATTGACCTTACCACTAGAATATTTCTCACGAAGAGCCATTGGATTAAAATGTTTGAAACTTGAATCGTTCATATTTCTCCTATTTTTCATACCTTAATATACCAATAATGCACCATACGTGTCAAGAGCTTTTTTTACTTTTTTTAAAGTTTTTTTTCATATCTAAATAACGTCTATCTTCTCGTACCATCTTCCAATACCTTTGAAATATTAAACTACTATCCATAAATCTTTGTTCGTTCCTATCATAAGGTAATACTTTCCATTCACCATCGTTAATCCATTTTTTACCTGAACTATGATTCCAATATCTACGACTACGCGTGAATCCCATATGTAGATACTTCTTTGCCATATCACATCCCACAAAATCTCCGTTATCTAAATACTCTAAATATTTTAGGTATATCTTATTAGCTGATAATTGTGCTTCCTCAGGTGTTTTAAATCTCCACAATGGATGTAATTCTGATTTATAAGGTTCACAAGTTAATACACCTTGTTGTCCTCTACCTATTTCATATAGGTGTGGATTTTTACGGTAATCTATGTTCGGTTTCCATTTATATTTAGCGTGATTAAAATCAACGTACGATGGTTTTATTTTATTTTTAAGGCCCATTTTCTCATCCTTTTCGGTATAACTTCCCAACCATTCAACTCATTGATTATTTGAGACTTATAAGTCATACTGATTTTATCTTCAGCGTATAAATCTTTTAAGTAAGTGATTGTGTGTTGATAACCATTATCTTTATAATATAGCACGGTCTTATTGAATAGACTATCATAATCAAGGTGTTTAATCGTAGTGGGTTTGTCAACAAAGACTTTCTTTGGTTTAGGATTGTCTTTATTTTCATAATATTTTTTTAACCATCTATCCCAACTTTTATCTGAGTAAACGCCTTTAGCCGTTCTCGTATTACCAACACTACGTCTGTCGATTCGTTTAAGATTATTTGATGTTGTCTTGGATATAGGTTGAACATAACCACCTGTCTTGTGTGGATATACGGTGTGAGCTGAATAAGCTTCCACATCACTACAATCTAAACATTCGGTATAACCTAAGTGTACTCGTTGGTCTTCCAACTGAACATTACATTTTTTACATTTATTCATATAAGAATATACAAAAGAATTGATATATTAGTCAAGAGCTTTTTTACTTGTTTGATATTTATCTACGATGAAACGAAAAGGGATACTAATAGAGCTAGTTTAAATAAGGTTTTTTTTCCATCTCATCTATTAATCTAAATGTTAAAATCCACTTCATATCCTTACCCTCATCCCATTCCTCATAACCTTCAAAGATACATTTATCATTTACCATTTGATTTATAACGGTTTTTTGTTGTGACTCATTATTACAAATTATCATTATTTTGTCATCATGAGCTCTAACTAAAATTTTATTGTCTTTACTTTTTTTTTTCAAAAACTATACCAGCGTTTGCAATTAATTGTTCAAAACTATAAGATTTAGCTTTATCAATGTTATCAACTGGCTCTAAGTCTTCAAAGAAATCCAAAATCCATTCATAATCAGCGTTATTGAAGGCTATCAGTATATCGGAAATATCACTATCCGTAATGATAAAATTACGATTAGGTATCTTCATTATATTATTGTATCTAAAACTTTTTGTTTAGATACAGCTCCAACCAACCTTGATATTTCTTGTCCATTCTCTGTGACTAACACGGTTGGTACTGAACGAACATTGTATTTCGAAGCTAGATTCTGTGATTGGTCGATGTCGATAAACTCGACACTATGACCCTCACTGGCTATTTCGGTCATGATTGGTTTAAATGTTTTACAAGGGCCGCACCACGCCGCTGAAAAGTATTTTATTTGTTTCATTATTCACTCCAATAAAAATATTTGTAAGATTGTGTTGTTGTTTTTGTTTTGTAAGAAACTATTATTTCATATCTCATTATTAAATATCTTCTCCGTATAAACTATACTTTTTTATTTCTTTTTTTGTTTCATTACCATCACCATCTATATAGACCTCACCCTTTTTAGCATCAATAAAAAACTGAGATACTTTTTTCACATTAAATACAGCGTTTAAACAATCAGTTAAACTACCGTATATAATATCTTCATCATATATCAATATCCATCTATCACCTGGTGGTTCTCTTTTTGCTACTAACTCTTTTGAATCCATAATAATCTCCTATAAAAATTTATCGATGTTGTGTTTATATTTTAAAGGTGTTTCAAAATTCCAAGGTATTGTCTCATCGTCTTTTTTATAACATTTATAATTACGTATTATAAAAGGAAGATTATCCACAGAATAACCCTCTTGGTGAATACCTCGATTATCTATAGTTATCTCTTTATCTTTTCTAGCAAATATCCAAATACCTTTTCCTGTTTTGGTTGTTTTGTCAAACACCTTAAAATCTTTTTCATATAATTGCATATCCACTATGACCTCACTATGACCTGGGTCGTCTACAAAGGCGGGAGCGTGTGGTAAAGGAAAAGTCCATACAACGTTCTTACTTATTCTACAAACCTCGTCAACAAAAGTTTTCATGTATTCTTGTGGTATATGTTCAAGAGTTTCAGAACACCAAACCCAATCCCACTCTTTATCTTTAAAGTCTGTACCCTCTATGACATCTTGACAATAGTCAACTCTATCACCTTGTCTAATGTCTAAGTTTCTATACTTTGTACATCTAGTTTGTAATACACCTTTATATGGTGCAGTGCTTCCACCACCAATATCAAGTATAGATTCAGCACCCCTCGGTGGTAAATAAGTTAAAAAATAACGAATAACGTTCTCAACGTTTTTATGATTACTAACGTCAATCATTCATTCTTCCTTTCCTTCGGGAAAATCCCAATAACGTTCAATTCTATCCTCAGCGCATTCGTCATCACCCATGTGGTCTATACCGTAATTAAAATAATCATTAACGTATCTTTGGATATCTTTTGAGTTTACATATAAGCCAGATAATGACTCTCTAGGCTTATAATAAGTATTTCTATAATCTGAGTTATCTTTTTGTAATCTTTTAAATATATAATCACCTAACAGATTAATATTAGCCATCATATTCCCTTACACTTTTTACATATCTATAAATAGTATATAAGCCTAATCCAATAAACATCCATCCGTCACCTATTATAACTTTCCAATCCATTACTTAGCTCCTATTAGATAAGGTATGCATAAACCTATGACTAATAGTAATGTGACGTAAGTAATTGTAATTAATATATCTTTAGTTTTGTACATATCAATCCATCAAAAATATTTCCATTGAGTCAATAATAACATCATTGACTTCCCACCATAACCACATAAAGCTACCGTTCTTATATTTGTAACCATCACAAGTCATACAACCCTGCATTGTTTTCACAGGCTGAACCAACATCTTAAATCTACCATCCTTATCAACTATACTGAAAGGTTCAACAATCGGAACGTGGTTAGCTTGATTACGATATCTATAAGTTATTGTATCCTTATATGAATCATACCATTGACCATATAATTCGTTTTGTATCATCTTCAAATAACCACTACTATCTGTTCTGTCCCAATACATATCTGAATACCATCTTATCTTCATACCCTCTTCACCACCTGCAACCTTACCTCTAATAATATGTGTGGTATACCA
>VMHT01079755.1_pt1 | contig 20560 bp, 9 predicted proteins | sample 4693611 | NCBI WGS metagenome assembly VMHT01 (sample SAMN12280063, study PRJNA550983) | marine metagenome | isolation source: seawater sampled from same location over 5 years 0.02-0.2 micron viral filtrate | place: USA: collected off the coast of southern California halfway between the port... ...
AAAGTTCACATGACTAATATATGTTCAGAAATAACATTACACACAGATGAAAACCACAGTTTTGTATGCTGTTTATCATCATTAAATTTAGCAAAGTATGAAGAATGGAAAGACACTAATCTTATATATGACGCCATATTCTTTCTTGATGGCGTTATGGAGGAATTTATTCAAAGAGCAAAAGGACTTAGAGGATTCGAAAACGCTGTTCGATCTGCGCAGAAAGGGAGGGCGTTGGGCTTGGGTGTCCTCGGATGGCATACCTACTTACAGGAGAAAGGTATTCCTTTCGAAGGTTTACTTTCTCAGTTTGAAACTAGGAAAATATTTTCGCAAGTCAAAATTGAAAGTGAAAGAGCATCTAGAGACTTGGCCGAAATTTATGGAGAGCCTTTATGGTGTGCTGGCACCGGTATGCGTAATACTCATCTCCGTGCTATTGCTCCTACTGTTTCTAATAGCAAGCTTAGTGGTAATGTTTCACCAGGTGTTGAACCGTGGGCTGCAAATGTTTTTACAGAGCAAAGTGCGAAAGGGACTTTCATTAGGAAGAACCCGACGTTAGTTAAACTATTAAAGAAACATAAACTAAATACAAATGAAACGTGGGATAAAATACTGGCTGACGGAGGTAGTATACAGGGTATCAATGCTTTGGATAATATTACTATGGGTCATGATATTCCAGTTAAAGAAGTTTTTAAAACTTTTAAAGAGATTAATCAATTAGAATTAGTTAATCAAGCTGGTCTTAGACAGCAGTATGTAGATCAATCGGTTAGTTTAAACTTAGCTTTTCCATCTGAAGCTACACCAAAATGGTTAAACAAAGTTCATTTTGATGCTTGGAAAAAAGGTGTTAAGACTTTATATTACACTAGAACAGAATCTGTTTTACGTGGCGATATAGCGCAGCAAGCTATGAATGAAGACTGTCTAGCGTGTGACGGATAATTATGCTATACATAATATTAAAAAGGGGCCTCGATATGAGACCCCTTTTTTTTATAGGAATTGCAGGTATGGTACGCCTGATAATTTTTATTCCTATTGTTTGTATTTATGGAACATTAATTTATACATCAATCTATTCCATTGGTGTTGCAATTTGTCAATTAGTTTTTTCATTATTTCTTATTTTTACTTTTATTTCTTTTTCTTTCCTACAGGCACACAATTTGGTACGATTCGTTTACCTTTCTTTTTCATGCCTTCCATTTTGTAACCTTTCCAACAAGTTTTCTTTTTTTTCATAATTTTTGTTTTAGTATACCCAAAATACTTTAGGTGATTTATCTTTATCAATATCTACATGAATAAATGTTTTACCAACACCTACTCTTTTAAATCCAACTTCTCTAAGTATGTCGTACAGTTTAAACCTATCAACAGAGTTACTACATGCAATATCAACAGCTAGACCTTTAATATGAGATGAGGTAGATTTACCACCTACTTTTTCATTATGATCAGGTGTTCTATAACCTGAATTTATAGTCATTGATTTACCGTATTTTTTACGAGCAATATCTAACATGTTTACAAGTTCATCACTCATATTTTTTCCACTGCCTTCTAGATCTGGAGAGTCAAACTCTTCGTAAGTAAAATATTTAAATTTCATATATTATTTTTTTCTAGTATAAACTTTTTTAGTGTAAGTCTTTTTCTTGATTCCTTTTTTGGTATCTTTTTTAGACTCTTTAATACCTAACTGCCATTCTGACCAGCCAGATAGCAAAGCTATTCTTTCTATATAAGAAATATCATCATTACCAGCAGCCATTACATTATTCAATTTTTTAACGACTCTGTCTAAAGGTACATTTGTAGTTGCCGATATAACGTTTGCACCTGCTAAATAAGCTGGATTATCCAAACTAAAACCTTTTTCTTTCATTTCTTTCTTATCCCAAGAATAAGATCTTCCAGCAGCTTTTATTTTAGTTATCTTAGAAGATATAGGTGGAGATATTTTTAACAGTTCTGTAGCGACTGACTCATATTTAGGATTTTTCTTAGCGTTTTCTTTTGATAGTTTTAAAAGTGCGTTTTTAACAGTAGATACAACAGCGCCTCCAATACCCATACCTCTCAACAATGAATCAACCATACCATTAGTTACGTCAATAATTTTCTTTTCATCTTCTTCTTCATCTTCACCAAATGTTATAGCGAATAAAGCTTGCTGTAGAGCATTAAATATTAAATTCTGCGCAACACCGTAGTATATGATCTTAGATATATTTGTTTTGGCATCACCACGTCTGTTTTTAAGATCACTAGCAGCTTTTTTCATCAATCTAGCATACTGAGCTGGTGTATTAGCAAAAGCCAGTATAACACGCCCTAATGGACCCGCTTGTTGTTGACTAATTTTATCAGGTCTACTTGATTGTTGAGACTCTTCAGCTATTTCTCTAAAATCACTTAATGCTTGCTTTTCTGCGGCTTGAGTATTCATACCGCTTTTTATCAATGCGTTTAATCTATTTCTATAAAAAGTAGCACCACCAGAAGCTATAGCAAAACTATCTGCTATTTGAGTAGGTGTAAAACCTACTTTTAATAGCTTATTTACAACACCCCTAACGCCTCTTTCTTTTGCTATATCAGCGATATCAGCTTCGTTTACATTCATCTTCAATCCATCACGTCTTTCTATTAGAAACTCAGAGTTAAATAATTTTTTAAAGTCAGTCCAATATTGTTTTTGGTTTGCAAAAGCTTTACCTGCTGCTAGTATATTGTTGTCTCCAAAGTTAATAAAGTTAACTGCTGATAACGTTTGTAGCACAGCTGATCTAGTGTTAAAGAACATTATAGCACCAATACTACCTGTTAACCAGTCAGTTACCCTAGTAGTTAAAGAATCTGCACCTGTAACTCTATTTCTACCAGTCTTCATTCTAGTTAATATGTTTTCCATAGCTTTACGGTATTGTTTACCATAAGCTGCTTCTAGTTTATTTAGATTCTTTTCAGAGAATATAATATCTACGTTCTGTTGCCAAACCTCTAAGTACTGTTTTCTTTTAGTAGTATTTAAAGTTTCAAGTAAGTCAGTTGTTATAGTACCTGTGTTCCAAGAGTCACTAGGAGATATATATGAAGTGCCTTTGTTAAGTTTCATTATTTCCGTACCAAATGTTTTTAAATCTGGTCTAGCATTAACGTAATCAACTAGCGCTTTAATATCTGCATCGTCTAAACCTGGAACGTCTTTACCTATTTGATTCCATATCCAAACACGAACAGCCTGTTCAACAGTAAACGGCTCGCCTGGCACTTTCTTTTTTAGATTTTTTGGTACTATTTTAAGAGTCTTTTTTAGTGCTCTAAAATCTCTACCTAAAGCGTTTCTATCTCTAGATATATTTTCCATTGCTTTTGCAAATGGATTTAATAGAACTTTTTTATACCAAGCCATTTGAGCATCACCTTTAGAACCTTTACCTAAAGTAGCATATAGTAATCCTACAAAATCTTCAGCTGATGGAGGTATTAAAAACTTAAATCTACCTTTACTAGCTCCAACAACCTCAGCTTTTACTCTTTTAAATTCTTTACCTGATGCAATACCTGTTTTGTTTTCTATTATATCATTAAAGTCTTTATCTAAATTTAGAGTATTACTAAACTGCAACTCGCTTTCTGTTTGCTGATTGTCTAATTCTCTCATTTTATCTAAAACTTGATCCATAGTAAAATCACCTTTTAGTTTCTTAGAATCAGGTAGCATGTTGTTATTAGACTTTGTTGCTTTTTCTACTGACTTGCTAAATTGAATACTAGACTCTTTAATTTTGTTTAATTCAGACATCCTATCTATAACAACATCACTAACTCCATCAGTTATTCTTTCTGCGTAATACTCGGTAGATTGATTAAAACCTGTTTCTACTTCTTCTATTAGTATTATGTTTTTTTCAGTTACTTTTGGAGCTGATGGTGTTTTACCATTTTTACCAATTATTATAGAACTCTCTATATAACTATTTTCGCTTAGTCTTTCATTTAAGGTGGTAGATTTTGTAACAATTTTACCTGTTCTTAAATCTTTAATAATCCTTTCCGAAGATGTAATACTACCGTTATCATAATTTGTAGTCTTCGTTTCTATAGCTCTTCCGCCATCGTTCATTCTAGTTCTTATAGTTTCTATTGATGAAGAAATTTTACCATCTTTATAAACTTTTGCTTCAAGAACTTCTTTACTTGAATCGTACAGTTTATAAGTATCTTTTCTACTCATAAAGTCGCCTTCACCATAACCAACTAATTCAACTTCAGCCTTCTTAGTAAATTCATCAAAGTATATTTCACCTCTTGTGGTTAATCCATTTTTTTTACCTAGGTTTATTTGTAAGGTATCTGTTGGTTTATCAAATCTATCCCACCAAGTCAAATCAGGTTCTTCAGCATCATATTCATCAACAATTACACTTCCTCCATCTCTAAGAGATATCAATTTTCCGTTTTGAAAAGCTATTTCATAGCCATAACCACTTTTATTATAGTTTTTCCACAACTTCCAAGCATCATCAAGTTCAGTAGTCTTGTCGCTAGCCCTATTATTTCTAGCTATCAAACACCAAGGGTTAGCTTCTTTACCCCAATTACTATCAACAATACTTCTAACCGCTAGTTGTCCAGCTTTAGAATCATCTACATCATATATAGTTACGCCTTTAGGTAAAACTCTTTTACCAGAAAACTCTTTTACATTATCTGGGTTTATTGTTTTTGTTTTATCTTCTTTAGTGAATTTGTTTATTAATTCATCTGGATTTTTATAGGCATAAGGATCTACTTTGTTTACTTCAGCTAACCTAATAACTTCTTCAATCTTATAGCCATCTTCTGGAAATATAGTAAATCCGTTAGCAGTGTAATATAGTGCTAGTTTTTTGTATTTAGATTTTTTATTATCTTTAACTTTTAATTTATCAGCCCATTTAAAAAGCTCATCAACTTGCTTAGGTATATCTATTAACTCTGGTCTTTTATTACGTAAAACATCTTCGTATTCTTTTCTTTTATTTTTAGAAAACTGTACATCTAATAGTGATTCGTGGTTGCTATAAGGTTGTAAACCAAGATCATCTAATGTATTTTCGTTTTTAAAGGTTTTAGAAAAACTTAAACCTAAATGACTAGCTAAATTAGTATCTCCCTTTCCGTCAGGCCCAAAATAAGCATACTTACTTAAGTCAACACCTGCGTTTACTAACCTTTCATACCATTGTTCATTTTCATTTAAATCTTTAGAAGATTTAGCATCATCAACTTTTTTCTGATCTGATTTTGTTAAAGCAATAACGTAGTAATTTTTCTCAACTCTTTCTAAAGCTTTTTTAAAACTTTTATTTTCATCTAATATGGAATCTAATAGAAATCTAGAAGCTTGTGTTTGAGGAAAAGCATGATCCCAAATAACCCTACCTCCTTCAAATGGAGAAGCTATAGCTAAAGCGCCCATACTCATTGGATTACTTCTTTCGTTTATAGCATTTTCAAGGAAATATGTTATAGGAAGAGCTAAACCTCTAGTGCTTGGGTTTGATAAGATAGTGTTTATTTTGTTCCACATTTTAAGAAAAACTTTTCTATGTTTTTCATTATAGTCTTTTAATCTATCAGGCTTACTTAATGTTTTTTCTTCTATAGTAGTAACATTGTTTCCTAAAAATCTAGAAAAAGGAGTTCTACCCACTTCAAGTGTAGCTTCTAGCGTTTTGTTCTTTTTTAATTTAGCTAGTTCATCCCTTAAGTAGTCTCGTTTTGATTTTGACTTTATAGCTTTTTCAGTAAACTGAAGAACAGTTGCATTAAATATTTTAAAATCTTCAGTGTTAAAAACTTTAGTTAACCTTACTATATCATTTATATAATTATCAATGTCAGTATTTTTTTCAAATCCGTTATACTTGTCGTTAATACCGTGCTTTTCTAAAAGATTTAAACCTTGTTTAGTTAGACTAAACTGTACATCAGACTTACCCAAAGCTATATTTTGAGCTTGAGTTTCTGTAATACCTTCTAGCTGTCTAATCTCTGTGTTAGTAGCTAACTTACCAACTAAATCAACAATAGCTTTTAACCTTTGTCCAATAACTCTATCGTAACTACTAACGTATTTAAATTGACCAGAAGCGTCTTTTGTTATACCAAAACCTTCTAAAAAATCTTCTTTTGTTAATTTCTTAAGCTTTGCTATTTCAGCTTGACTAGTAAGCCCTTTACTTCTTTTACCTGTCTTCTCGTAAAAGTATTTTAACAAACTTGGTTTAATTTTTAATCCAGTACCTTTAACAGTCTTATATCCTTCAGCATCAACGGTTGCCAACTCAGGCGCAACGTTTTCAGCAGGCATTAGTCTTAATAACTCGTTTAGATTTGTTTTTACAAAGTCCTGTATTTTTCTAGCCTCGTTTTTTATTAAGTCACCTTCTTTAGCGTCTGGGTAATTTTCCCTAAATGTAACACTTTTTTTATCAGTACCTGTCATTAATTTTTCAGTTACGATAAAATCTTTAAAAGCTAAGTTATCAGCCGGGTTAGTAACCTTATTCAAAGGTAGTTTTAAATATTTAGCAATAACCTCAGGAGCTAGATCTGTTAGTTTACCAAACGTTAAATCTTCAGTACTTAAATTTAATTCTTTAAACGCTTTTGCTACAGCTTGCTTGTATTTTTTTATTACATCAGGATCTTTTAACAAATCAACAGGTTTTATAGTTCCACCTTTTGGTTTTGTTTTCGATGTATCTTCTGTAATAGTTGTTGTATCAGCAGCAGTTTCTTTTACAGATCCAGTAGTTCCAGCTTCAGCATCCAAGCTTTTCTCTGCTATTTTTCTAAACTTTTCATACGTTTGCTGAGCCTTTGGAGCTATGTTGTTGTATACCCAAGTTGAAAACTTTGCTTCTTCTGGCTTGTAAGATTTAAGAATACTAGGGAAAAAGCCTCTCAAGTAATCTCTTACCTCTGTTCTATCGTAATCACCTTTTCTAGTATCATACTTTATAGCCTTTAAAGCCATAGTATCAAAAGAATCAACTAAGTCAGATTCTGCAGCTGCTTTTTCTCTTCTAGTAGTTTTTTCTGATCTTATAGTTTCTACTAGCTTCTCGTTATCATAGGTTTTTTGAGGGGTTTTTTCTTTAGCTGGCTCTTCTCTTTTTACCGCTTGTTTTTTAGCTTTAACTTTAGCTGATCTAATCTTGCTCTCCAAGTTTGCTACAGCTTGATCGTATTCAAACTCATTATCAAAATCAAATTCATCTAAGTTGTCTAACTCTTGTTGAAGAGTATCTACTTGTTCTTGATTTGTTTTAGATAACTGCATTCTACCAACAGTCTCTACCTCTGAAGCTTTTACTTCTTTTTGGGTTTCTCTTTTCTTTATAGCTTTTAAAACTTGAGAAGACTTTATTTTATCGTTATTTAGTATACTATTATTGTATTCCTTTAAGAAATTATAAACATCTTTACCTGAATCAAATTTAATATTATCGTAACCTAGTTTTTTAAATACTTTTAAAACTACATCTTTTAATTTTGTAAAAACATTTTCATCATATTTTATTTGCTCATTTAATATACCTTCCGAGAAATAAGTTAAAAACTCAGAGTCATGATTAGCTAAATCAACATTAGCGTCTAATTGACCTTGTACCCAGTCAATTTGCTTTTTACTTAGTTTTGATTTAAATTCATCTAAAATAGCTTTCTGCTTGTTGATATCACCTATAACGGCATTTAATATAGGGTGTAAAACTTCATGATTAGCAACACTAATCGATCCTTGTTCTAAAGCCACTTTCTTGTTAATAAATATTTTACCTTTTCCTAAGAAAACTCCATTAGAATCTTTAGAAAGTTTACTAGCTTGCTTATCAGACATACCTTCTTCTTTAGCTATTGCCTTAACATATTCTTCAGTAGTTTTAAACACTTTAGGTTCTTCTTTAAACTCTAAACCAGTAGCTAACTCTGTAGCCGCTTTAGTTCTACTAGTAAATCTATCTTCTTTTATTATAGACTGTTGCTCTTTATTTATAGCATCTACTCTTTCCGATTGAGTACCTGTAAGAGCTTTATCGTTGACTTCTTTTATCTGTGCTTCTAGACTTGATTTTTCTTTTTGTAATTCAACAACCTTAACTTCTGTATCTTCTGTTAAGTTTAATGATTTTACTTGATTTACAGTTCCTTGTGTTTTTCTAAAATTCTTTTTTATAGCGTCACCTTCCTCTTTTGTTATCTCAGCTATTTTTACTTGAGCATCAACCTTTTCGTCTAGTATTTTTCTAGAGTTTTTTATTTTAGATATTTTAATTTCAGCGCCATCAGTTTTAGTTTCAGGTTTAAAAACATCTACAATGTTATTGTAATCAGTTTTATTAATTTCTTTGTTTACCTTAACTCTATCTAGATTTGTTTGAATATTTAAAGCTTGTTTACCTAAAGTTAGTGGCGCACTACCTAATCCAGCAAATGCTTCAAAACCAATTTCAGCAGCATCCATTTCTTGACCAGCAACATACCTACCTGCAACTTCACCTAAACCTCCACCAGCTATCTCAACACCACCAGTAACACCAGCGGCCACCATAGGAGCTCTTTTAAATCCAGCAGTTGCTAATTTACCACCAACACCTTTGGCTATTCCCAATGTAGCCATTTCAACAGCTGCTATAGCTACACCTCTATTTAAAGCTTTATTTTTTAGGTCAGCAAGTTTTTCTGGATCTTTAAGTATTTTCTTTATCTTGTCAGCATCTAAACCGCCTGCTTCTTCTTGAAGTAACTCAGCAAACGTTAATCCAGTTTCCATAGCTCCCATAGTACCAGCCATACCTCCAGCTATAGCTCCACCTAATGTAGATACTCCTGGAACAGGTATTGCAGATCCAGCAACGGCTCCTGTTGCAGCAGCAGCAGCACCAGCAGCTCTTACTTCATCGGAGCGTAGTGAGCTTATTTGATTAGAAATAGAACTAACCAGCATTGTAGATAATGTTGAAGGGTTATTTACAACACCTTTTATAAAACCCCAAAAACCACCACCTTCTTCTTCATATATTCTATTAAAATCTTGCATCTCTGCAGAACCTAAGTTTTTTCTAGCTATTTCTTTGTTTTTACTTACAAAGTTTAAAATATCTTCATCAGTAGCTTTATCTCCTAATTTATATAATTCATACGATGGATCTACTAATTCACCTTGTCTCCAACCTTCCTCAGCAGCTGTAGCTATATCACTGAAAAAATCAACAAAACCAGTAGCTGAGAAAAAGCTCTCATCTTCTTCTAAAACATCTCTTTCGGCTAAGTCTTTTTGATACTCTTTAAATTCCTGCTCACTTACTTTTTCTCCATTTATTACAAATGGATCCATTGATTGTGATTCCAAAGAAGTATCTACCGGTGCTAATTCCGTACCTTCTAGTGCTGCAATCTCCTCCTGCGACTTTGCATCCGCACTTGCTGCATCGTCTGTCTGAAAATCAGGTTGTTCGTAGTTTTCAATAACTAACTTAATGTTTTCTTCTGGTTCACCAGCATCAATCATTCTCTGAATAATTACCTCTAATTCCTCCATTGTTTTGTTATTTTTTATACTTGTTTATTAATTCTTTAGCAGTGTACTTTTTTGTTAATTCTTTTAAAACTTGATCAATTTTTACACCCTTTGTTTCTGAGCTACCTTCACCTCCTGATATTAAAGCTTTAGCTAATTTCTTTCTACCTTGAACTGTGTTTAAGTTTATTTCTATATCTGTTATTTCGTTTTTATCATTAACAGTTTCTATTATAAACTTACCCATATCACCTTCATTAGTTGGTTTTATGTACTCAGATTTTATTATTTTTTCTGTACCAGTACCAAAGTTAACAGCTACATCTTTCGGTATTACTTTATTTGTAGCAAAACTTCTTATGTCATTCGCTATTCCAATAGCAGCATCTGTTGTACGAGCAAACTTCTTGTCACCTTCACTAGGTTTATAATCAACAGGTTTTGTTGTTCCAAAGTTTTTACTAGTGTTAAACTTAGCATTAGTGTCTACAACGTAGTCTAAGTAAGCTTCTTGAATTTTAACTAAATCAGGGTCAGGTATTATATTACCATCCGCATCTCTTTCTTGTGACCAAGAGCTTTTCTGCTTCATATCCATGCTACCTTTAGATAATACATCATTGTAAAAAGTTATTGCATCATCTGTTGGTAGTCCAACTACAATAGCGTTGACGTCTTGTCTAGCTTGATCTTTAATGTATTTTTTATCAGGAAGTCTAGTGTAGTAAATTGTCCCATCATTAGCCTTGAATTGTTTAGGCTCTGAGTTAGCGTAAGCCATTGAAGTAACTGCTTTTAGATCTAATTTATCTTCTAATAGTTTTTGAACATCAGTCGTCTGCTTAGATAAGTTTGGTACATACTCAGGTTGAGCTATGCTACCCATGTCTTTATTTATAATACTACCAACTAGTTTATTATCTTTGTTATATATGTCTATATACACTACTGGTCCATCAGGTCCAGACATATCATATCTAGCTTCTTTTCTACCAGGCGCATCTTTAAAACCGTATAATATATCTAATGCCTCTAAGTTACCAGGCTTGTTAGATAAAGAAAAACCTCCTTGATTACCCATAGGTATAGATCTTTTTTCCAAGTATTCTTGTTGACCAGCTGAGGTATTTTGCAGTACATCACTTATATGAGTTCCTGCATACTGCATGTTTCTAATAAAGTTTTTATCTTCTTGAGATCTTTCGTTTGAAGGTATCTTGTATATAGAATTTAATATGTCTATTTGATCATTTAAACCATTGAAATCTATTGATTTATTTTTAGACTGAGCTTGATATATAGACTGAGCAGCTGCTTCAGATCTTTTCTCAGCCTCTTTAATCATTATCTCGTTTTTTCTAGCTCTTTCTTTATTTTCAGCTGATACCTTATTCGCTAGCTTCTCAAAAGAACTAGCTACAGACTGCTGCATTTGCCTAACGTACTGACCTGACTGTGTGTCTACAACCTGTTCTGGATTTCTATAACTCATGTTTTATTTTTTTATTATCCTCTTGCTCCAATATAAGCGCTACCTATTGATGCTAAACCACTAGCCATACCAGTTAAAGCACCCGTCCTATCTGCACTTGCTTGTGCTTCTCTTGCTTGTGCACCTGATAGTTGAGCAGAAACTCTATCTAATTTTTGCATTTCTCTATCTTCTTTAGCACCAAAAACAAAAGCTGCACCTTGAGCTCTAGCACCTTGGACTCTTTGACCTTCGCTTATTTGAATACCTTGCAGTCTCTGCTGCTCAGCTATTTTCTGCTCTTGAAGCTGTTGCTCTCCTTGAGCTCTCAGTTTTTCATTTTGAGCTTCTTGCTGCTCTATACTAGCAGATACACCTTTTTTACTAGATAAAGCTGCTTGAGCTAATGCAGTTGCTCCACCGGCTCCGGCACCTGTAGCTCTTATAGTGTCTAAAGTATTAGCTAATGATATATCAGCTTGTTCTATTTCCATTTCAGCAGCTTGAGTTGCTACACTTAAATTAGCCATGTTGTTAGTTAATTGACTACTAAGGTCAGTAGCTAAACCAGCTAAACTTGAAACACCAGCATAAGGATCAGTTATAGGTTGTCTATTGTTCTCTAAATAATTTAACTTTCTATTTAAACGCGCTTTTTCTTTAGCTGCCGCTTTTTCTTTTCTTCTAGCAGCACCACCACCAAATATACCACTTAGCACTTGTACTCCTCCAGATATTAAAGCTCCTCCAATTATTGGGTCCAGGCCCATTTGGACATCTCCTCTTCCAAAGAAAAATATTTCTAAAAATTCTATCATGTTGTTTGTTTTTTATCTTCCGTAAGTTGCTCCTACCGCGAATAGTTCTTTTAAACCTCCTGGATCAGTAGTATTATCTGTTCGCATAGTTACTGTAGCGTAATAGGCTTTTAAACCTGAATTGCCTGGTCCTATTATTACTTGCCCAGCCATAGGTGTTGTTGAATTGTTTTTTATAGCAGCAACATAGTTATTCTGCTTTCTATCAAATCCAGCTCTATAGTTTATATTGTTTTCAGTATATAGTCCTTCGTCGTAGCTCCATATTCTAGACGATGTATCTATATTGTTATCCCAAACACCAGTAGATTGATCTAATCCAGTAGCATCAGACACTAAAGATGTTACTTCCCATCCATTAGTACCTTCATAGCTAATTGTTTTGAAAGTTTTTACCTTTGTTGGATCTGGGTTTATAATTAGTTTAACTAAAGATTTATTATTTATACCATAAAAATTAGCTCTGTTAACATCTGTAGAGTAGTGTTTCCAAACTGTTTTTTCGTTAGTGGTGAAAAAACTACCTTGAGCACTAAAACCAAAGCTAGGTTTATAGTCGTAGAAACTAATCCACCCGTTAGTTGCTTCCTCAAAACCTAAGGTGTTATAACTTCCACTTGATTCTTGTAAAGATATTATGTAGTTTTTATTATAAATATCGTAAGCACCAATTATTTTGCCAGTTGTTCCAATTAAAGATAATTTATCCCTAAAAAAATCAACCATACCATAGTTTGATATTTCTGTAATACCGTCCATAGATAATCTAAGTACGCAGTTTCTATTTCTATCTGTAAAGTACTTTTGATATCCATATACAGCAAAAGATTCTGGATTTGTTGATATACCATACTCTCCAGCGTAAGGTATTATTTGACCTATAACTAAACTTGCTGTAGTTGTAATAGCACTTCCTTCCGCAGAATATATAGCGTCTTTATCTATTAGAGCTCTGTTAACTTTGTCTTCTTGAAATATGATTAAGTTTGTGTCCTCGGAATAAAGCTTTTGAATACTACCACCAATAGGATCAACACTTCTTGTTATTTCCTCAGCAACGCTAAACTGATTGGATTGGTTTACACCTGTTCTAGAGTTTACAACACCTGAGTATATTAAAGAGTTAGATCTTTTTTGCTGCACGTCATTGTCTTCTACTATGTAAGCTTTAACACCTAAATCTGTAGATGTATTATTGTAACCACCTCTTATTCTAGACTCTTCTATATACCAATCCTCCTCGACAATAGTTGTAGTTGGAGTTGTGTAATTTACAGCTCCTGTATCTCCATTTCCAATCGGAAGATCAGCTAATCTCTTCATGTAGAATGAGTTAAAATATCCTACTTCTAATGTTATTGGCATACTTTATATATTACTTGTTTTTATTGATTATTACGCTGGAGCGTTGGTGCAGTTACCATCATATACATCGTCTCCAAAATTAACTATTAAAGTAGTTGTTCCTGTCACTGGGCTGCAAAGATCTCCAGAAATAGCAGTTGTTAATACTCTGTATTCGCCTGGTATATCAAATACTTTTTTAATACTAACAGATGAGTTATCTCCTGTAGTTAAAGTCTCATTGTATACGGTAAAACCTGAACTATCAATAGCTTGGTTCCAACTTCCAGACCCTATTGGTTTTCTCTGTATCGTAAAACTAACACTAACATCTCCTCCGATAGAACTACCGTAATTTTCTAACACAGGCGTGATATATAATGTACCTTGTTTCAAAGCACCTGTTGTATGTGTCACTGGTGGTAGTAGTTGAGCTCCCGTGTTTCTAGCAAGAACATTATATGTTCTAGAGTTAGAGTTTGCTGGATAAGTTACTGTAGAACCACCTGGTTGACTAACAGTTGTTGATGAATTTCCACTAACATTAGAGCTATCTAAAAATTGAACCTGTAAGCTTGCGTTACAAGAAGTAGTAATTCCACTTTGCCATCCTTGACATAAGGCGGCGTTAACATGTTGAGCGCCTACCGTGAAAGTTGATGTGCATGGAGAACTTGATAAACCATTTCCATTAACATCAGTAACAATAACATCTACGTTATAAGTGTTGTTATTTATAAATGAATATGTACTTTTTCTACTTAAAACTCCAGTAGATGAATTTATCTCAAATTGAGAGCTTATAGTTGCAAAGTTTGCTTGGTTTGGATCTAGTGACCAGTATAATTGTTGAGTTTCAACACTTGTATCTGCACTACCGTTTTTACCTGTGAATGTTTTTATATCTACAGTTGCTGTTGTTATACCTGTTGGATTAGTACAATCATCTATAGTTGGAGCAACATTGCTTAAGTAAATCTTAGGCAATTCTATGTTATCAGGGAAAGTTCCAGCCCCACTAACGTAGGTTGTTGATACAGTTATATAATAAACACCTGATTCAGTAGTATCTACGTTGCTATTATAAAAAAATGTTTGACCAGTACCAGGTTTTATCTCAAAACCATTATTACTTGAATTAATAGCTACAGAAAAAATATCAGAATCTACAACAGTGCCATCGCCATTAGCAATGCTCAAATCATTTATCGACACGTTGGTGGCGGTTACTGTAGCACCAGATCCATCTGTAAAATTAAAAGAATTTCCTATAACTGTAGTATCTATGGCGTTCTCCAAGAAAGAAGACTCAGTGAAGTTTGAACCAATCAAGCCTCCATATTGAGAATCAACTAAAGCATTTAATTCGACTAAATTTCCAGATAATGATGTTTCCCAGTATATATCCAACAATGACTCTACAGGCTTTGTTTCAGCTACAGATAAAAAAGGAATCATAGATAAAACCGTAGTGGGTACACCGACTGGAAAGTTATTGTCTGCGTTAACAGAAAACGAAGTAACATACGCTCCAATTGGATTATTTATGTTTTCAGATTGATCACCTCTTATCACGAAAAGATTTGAATCAGCATTATACAAAGAGGCGTCTGGACCTGAAGTACCCCAAGGTATAGAACCTGTAGGTTCAGGTGTTTCATTTATACCTGATATAGCGCCACCGTAAGGAGGATTCTCATACTCGTAGACACTTAATATCTTAGATTCTCCATACTCTCCTTTTGGCGCGTCTGGTTTAAAAGGTATAGCTGCCACCTCCATATCTCTTACTGTTGCTATTTGTATTACCTCTTGACTAGTACCTCCTGGGTAGTATTGAGAGTTCCAAGCTTTTAATTTAGGGTAAGGATTTGGTGATGGTTTATTATTTATTAATGGATTATTTACTCTTATAGTTATGCTTTCACTACTAGTGTAATCTCTATCATTTGGTCCAACCTCTACTAGATCTCTAGGTATCTTATTTATATTGTCTCCAAGCAATGTGGTAAAAAAACTTTTATTTCTTTCATTGTTTTCAGTGACAGGGTACCCATTGACAAAACCAGGTAAATAAACATTATAATATTCTTGCTCTGTTTGCTTTACTACTATTTTATAAGAATACCATCCTAAAGGGTTGTTTACTGAATATATTCCAGGTGTTCCTAGAGCGGCGCTATACGTTGATGATATAGCTTCATTTAATGTAACGTTGATCGAGTTGCCTAGCCAGTCTAATATTGGATTAGATGTTTGATTGGTTATGTTATTATATGGATTAAAAACAGTTGAACCCGCGACCCCAGATACACTATCGTAAGAAGAAAGAATTACATCGGACTGTCTACCATATCTGTCAGATAAAACAAATCCAACTTGATACGTTCTATTTTGTTTTAGTTGATGGCTTGGAAACTGAGTATAATTATCGAAGTTAATTGACTTGTTATTAGCTGTAGCGCTGAACGCTATTGAGGTAGGGCTAGTGTGTCTATCTAAATAGTTACCATAAACAATTCTATTACCTATAACTTCTTGAGCTAATGCTTTAACTGGAACTTTATCGTAAACTCTGGTTGTTTGGTTATTAGGTAAAGTTTTGTATGGTTTAGTAGAACTATACTCATGTTGTAAAAAGTATTTAATATTGTCTCCGTTTACAGCATCGTTAAAAGCTATTGATGTAAATGTAGGGTAAGGCAAAGTGTTTATACTTATAGTCTCTAAGACTTTAACAGCTAAAGCGTCTGATTCTTTATATAATATATCTACGTCTGTAATTTTTAAATCATTAACAACACTTTGAGCTGTTGATGACACCATTGGTATTTTTAATAATATATTATTTATATTGTTTTCAAACCAAGCAATTATAGTTGATTTATAAGCATTGTCCATATCCTCATCAGGAGAAGTTAAACCTCCACCGAACTGGCCATATTGTTTAGGTATAAACATAGGTTGACTAAAAGGAGCCATTAATGAATATTCATTATCCTCGAACTTAAACCTATAACTAAATCTAATAAACTTATCTTCTAAAAAGCTTTCATCACCTTTCCAAGCAGCATCATAATCTGGGTTATCGCTTATAGATATAATATTTGTGTCTTGAGTTGTAGTTTCTTTATTTAGCTTTATAGATATAGACTGTTTTTGTGTAGCCGCATCATTGTCTACCACTTCAACAAAAGAAACTCTAGTATCAGTAGATATTCCTGGCCCACTAACTAAATCACCTACTTTTGGCACACCATTATTACCGTTATAAAGCCATTCAACATCTGTTCCATTACTTGGCTCTATTGTATAAACTCTATTTATACCTGTACCAGTTATAGTTACAGCTCCTGAAGAGTGGTTTGACATGTACAAGTTTTTCTTGTTAGTCATCGATGGCCTGCTGAAATCAATATTTGTCCCGTTATCCACCGTTATAGACTTAGACAATGTCAATGTATTCGCTGCTGTAGATTTACCTATAACAACTACTAATTCTGTTATTTGCTGACTTGTTACTTTGTTTTTATCTGTAACTATATCACCTACTTTTATACCTGAAGAATCCGAAACTACTATTGTAGAAGTGCTTACCGCTGGATTAGGAGAAACTATAGTTGTTTGAACTCTATCCATAACTAATATAGGCTCATAAGGAGCGTATTTTGCTACAGATATTTGATCTTCATTAGTATAGTGACTAGGATTTGCTTCAGCCCGCTTTACATTGATTTTCCTAGGTTGATTAAGATTGTCTGTCCAAAATAAATAATCTTCAATAAGGTTTATACCAGTTATAATAAACTTTTTATTAAAGTTCAAAAAATAACCTTGAACCAAAACTGTTGGAGCTGTTGAAGCTGATAAATCTACTTTGATTATATAACAACTAGCCCCACTAGTCGCTCTAGTCTCATCTCCAGGGCCCCAGTCGGTGGCTATTAAGTAAGCAACATTTGAGTTGTTATCTATAAAATAACCTATAACTTCAGTTCCTATAGGCGCGTTTATGGTAGATATAGCTGTATTACCTAGCACGTTTTCAAACTCACCCACAGTAGAACTTTCTGACCTACTTATAGATAAGTTTCTAGCCTCTCTATATTCACCGTTGGGTATTATACGAGGATCAAGATCTTGATTCATCTTACCCTTCAGGAAAGTGTTTTTAATTTCAGCCATTTAATTTATGATTTTATCCATTTAGATTTACCTCGCATAACTTGAACTATCTCTTCAAGTTTTATGTTTGATAATCTTAATTTAGCATTTCTTAATTTAGCGCTTCTCTCTTGCTTTAATCTTCTAACTATATATTCAGGTTGGTTTATTCTAGAAGCTACGATAGCGTGGCTTATATGAGCATATAAAGCCTCTTCTGCTAGCTTAGGAATCTTAGTATCCATATCAGACGCTAAACCATCAGAAATATACTCTAAAACTATAAGTGCACCAGCTAAATTGCTAGAGAAAGACATTTTACCTTCTCTATCATTTATAGTAAACCACCCGTTTACTTGTGCATACTGAGGGTCTAACCCGTAATTTTGACCTAAAAGCTGTTCACCCCATCCCCAACTGTCGTATCCTTTGTTATACAAGTCTTCTACATTGTCTTGATTTATTAAAGTATCGTCAGCGGTTCTCCATCGTTCCTCTGTTATCGATGTTCCTTCAACGTTGTTACCGAAGTTATCTTGTGTCGGTACACCTTCAGCATCCTGTATGGGGTTATTGTATGGGTTTGTTGTTAGATTATTAGCGGGATATATAGGTCTTTTAACACCTAACTGATCTATCCAAGATACCGCCGTGTAGTTTACATAATCTTGCGGTATCACAACACTCAATTCAGGGGGTATACTTAATTCTTGTGACTTGATACTTTTTAATGTATCATAGCTAAATTCCTGCATTCCACGTTTAGCGTGAAATATTATGTCTGTTCTTTTGCAACTAGGTATTAACTTACCTGTCCCAACATAAGCTATTTGAAAGTTGTTTATTACATCTTCTAAAGATATGTAACTGTAACTACCGTAATTTTCTTCAACAGTATTACCATAAGCATCTCTGTTTCCATATTCACCACCGCTTAATATTTTTAATTGAACAACCACACTTGTGTTAGCCGCTAAATTACCTGTAAACGTTATTGTATTACCTGATACGGTATAAGCTGAAGTGTATTCTGTATATGTTAAAACACCGGCATTTGCGGTGTATAACTTAAAATTATTTAAAGCGTAGTTTTGCTGAAGAGGATCATAACTACCTAGCACTAGTTCAGTATCAAATGTAGTCGTGAAGGCTTGTCCAGCACCAGCTGTAGATAAGAACTTTTGTACACCTGCGTAATATTGCTGATTATTTTCTGTAATTAAGCCCATGTATTATTAAGATTTTTCGTTTATGTCTTCTTGTTGTATTTTTTGAGCTGCTACTTGTATTATAGTAGGATCTTGTATTATAACACCTGAGTATAATAATATACCGGTAACTACATCAACTTGCTCAGATGGATGTAGTTCAAAGTTTACTGAAGAACTAGGGTCATAAATATATTGCCCTAAGCTACCAACTGAATATCCCCAATTTATCATTGCGGGTTGTTTCAAGTAAGATATTTGGATATCAGATGTTATACTTGTTGGGTATACACTTATCTTAGTGTCTTCGTATAAAAATACAGGTTGTTTTTTAGTTGGTGCAAGTAATGGTGCTTTCTTTATTTTGTACCATTCATTTCTTTCCACCATTTGAGCTTCAATAGTATCGTTATAAATTACAGTACCTAGCCTGTAAAAGTTTGGCAATGAAGCGGTTGTGAAGTGATCTGTTGAAAATGTGGGTGTGGCTACTGTTTTAAATATATCTAGTTTTTCTTCTAGGTTTTTAACTCTGTTAGCATACTCGTTATCATTTTCCGGTATACGTAATTGTTGATTCAGGTCGCTCATATATTTTTCAAATATACCTTGCTGAACTTGATTACCTACTTTATTAAACTCGTCTGGAGTTATATAACCTCTTTGTTGTTGGTTAAGTATTAATAAGACAGTTTTATAAACTAAATCTACATTTATAGCCATTATTTATTTTTTTATTATAATACTAGCCAGCCACGTTGAGTGACCAGCTAATATTAATATTACATGTTATTCTAAGTTTTTCTCTACTGACCTATAAACTTCTACACCTTCGTCGGTTTTAAAGTAAGCTGCCATTGCAGAGTAAGGATTTTCATCAAAAGGTACAGTCATTAATTTTCTACCGTTTGATCCCCAAGTAAATGTTCTTTGATCTTGTGACAATTTAATGATACCCATTTCGGAAGCTTTTATAGCTATGTTCCTTAATTGAACATTATCATCATTTGCTAGTTCCATGAATAAATCTGGTTTCTTTTTAGCAAACAACATTAAATCTCTTTTTAATTCTTTAGTTGTCATGCTTGAGACTTTAGATCCTAGTTCAACACGAAGTATTGCTTCAGCGTCGTCAACATCCATTGTTCTAGCTGCCATCATTGCATCTATTTGAATATTTAAGTCCTCTAATTCATCATGCGCTATAGCTACTGGATTATGTTCATAATACTTTTTATTTAGTAGCGGATGATATAAAGATAATAATTTTTGTAAGTTTTGTTGTTCTTTTTTAACAAACAGAGCTCCATCTTTAAACATGATATGTCCTAGTGTTGCTTGTCCTTTTTGTTCATCTGTAAAAGGAGAATTTTGATTTGTCGCGTATCTAAGTTCTCTTTGCATACCTGTTTCTTTATCGAAATACAATAAAGGGTTTTTTCTAGTGTGTCTAGCAGATATAGTGTATGTTAAAGGCGCCTGACCTTTTACAAAATACATTCTGTCTTTTATTTCCCAGCTTGGTTTAACTGGTTCTTGTTTTTTTGGAGCAGTCATTACTTCTTGCTCTTGTACTATTTCTTTACTTGCTACAGGTTTTTTAACTGTAGGCTTTTTTGCATTTGCTGCCATAATATAATATAATTAAATAATTTTTAATAAGAGTAATAATTACCCTTGTCAGTTCAACAAGGGTAACTACTACATAAAATTGATTGCTACTAGCTTGTAAATAATACGAAGTTGTTAGCAGCTTGAGTCACTAAACATCTTTCAGATAAGAAGTGAATCTCCATCGCATCTAAATCAGAAGTAGCTGCGCCACCTACAGATCCAGTGATCCAGTTTTTCATTCTTCTATCATCAGCTTGAGAAGCTCTATATCTTACGTGTAAGAAAGGTCTTCTGATGTTAGTTCCTAATATTTGATCGTAAACTGTAGAAGTTCCAGCAGGTACTAATACAC
>VMHT01163612.1_pt1 | contig 20560 bp, 11 predicted proteins | sample 4693611 | NCBI WGS metagenome assembly VMHT01 (sample SAMN12280063, study PRJNA550983) | marine metagenome | isolation source: seawater sampled from same location over 5 years 0.02-0.2 micron viral filtrate | place: USA: collected off the coast of southern California halfway between the port... ...
AACGAGTTTATTACAATTAAAATTCATGATGGTTTATATGATGAGTCAAATAAGTTCTATTTTATGTCTGGTCAAAAAGAAACTAGATTAAGAACACATTTACCTTTATTAATGCATCAAGCAGATCATATGGCTGCTCAAATTGAATTTGAATTATGGAACAATGCATCAAATAGTATTCCTAAATCAAAACCAATTAATGCAAGTAAAGGAGATAAAACATTAAGAGCAGCTAAAAAAGTAAACACAGAAAATAACCCAAAATTAGCATCAGCAACATTAGATGTTATAGATTCATTTTTTAAAGATTAAATATGATAACACTTAGTATTATACTAACAGTAGTAATAACTGCTTCTACCTTTATAATTAGAAATTTAATTGTAAAGAATGAAAAATTAGAGGATTTTATTACAAAACAAAGTGAAGCTATCACTGCTTGTGATGTAAGATTAAAACAATTAGATGATAAAAATGTATTTTATGCCGATGATGAGATAGGTTTTTTCTTTAAAGAAATACAAAAAATACAAGAAGCATTAAATGAATTTACTTTAAAATAAAATTTTACATGCCAGATAAAACCAAATGGGCCCCTAAACCTCCCCCAGAACCAGTAATCACTGGTTCTTTTACGCCCGGATTAAAAAAAAGAGGTAGAAAAAGAACTAAAAAAAGATACTTTACAGAAGACACAGATGCTGCTATAGCAGAATATCTAGCATCATCAAACCAAGATGAAAGAGACAATATATTTGCAAGAAGAATACATTATCCCTTCTATAAATTGGCTGAAAATTTAATTCATACATTTAAGTTTTACTATACAGAAGTGGATGATTTAGAAGATTTAAAACATGAAGTAATTTGTTTTCTTTTAGAAAAATTAGATTATTTTAAGCCAGAAAAAGGTACTAAAGCATTCAGTTATTTTTCGATTGTAGGTAAAAATTATCTTATATTATATAATAATAATAATTACAAAAAGAAAAAATCAAAAGTAGACGTTTTAAAAGCAGATGAAGATGATGGTGTTTTACACCAATTAGGTAGAGATCAACGTAAACAAGAAATAAAAGATTTTATAGATTATCTTACTGAATATATTGATAAACATATGTTTACTATATTTAAAAAAGAAAAAGATAGAAAAGTAGCAGACGCTATTAATACTCTTTTTAAGCGTAGAGAAAATTTAGAAATATTTAATAAAAAAGCACTTTATATTTACATTCGTGAAATGACAGATGTAGATACTCCTGTAATAACAAAAGTAACAAAAATTCTTAAAAAAATACAAAAAGAATTATATCAAGAATTTGATAAAACGGGACATATAAAAATTTAAAAATTCCATATTTATAATAAAATAATATGGATTCATTAAACCAAATACTTTTTGACGATAAATCCTTTGGTGATTTACTAAAAGAAATTCATGGTAATCAAAAGAAAAAAGCAAAACAACTTGCTTCTTTAATAGCTGAATTACGTCCTTTAGTCCAATCTTTAGGTGATGCTACAGTTGTAGTTCCTTTAATTAAGGAATATATGGAAATTAGCGTTAAAAATGATGACCAACTAATTAAGATGGCTGCTATTGTACAACGTTTATCAACAGGAGCAGCTTCAAGTGGGGATGGTGGTTTATTAACAGCTGAAGAAATGGATCAATTAATGGATGTGGCTGAAGAAATAGCCAAAACTGTTGAAAAACCAAAAGAAATAGAAGCACCTTCACAAGAAGAATTAGAAAAATAATATGGCTTTATCAGGAACAAATAAAACAAAACAAGGAAGTTTTATAAACGAAGAACTTTTAGTACCAAAAAGAGTTGTAGATATTATATTAGATATAAATCACCCTCAAGCTAAAGAATTTGGAGGTTATGATGCAATAGGGACCATATTTTATACAGATCCTTATGATTATGCAGGGGAAGAAGAAACCTTTAATAAAGAATTTGCCCGTCCTTTATTTTCTTTTATGAAACAATATCCTTTAAGAGGTGAAATAATATTAATATTAAATTCATTAAGTAAAGATTTTTATTTTGTAGATAATTCTCAAACAACTTATTATTTACCTAATGTTAATATATGGAATCATCCCCACCATAATGCTTTACCAGATCACCCGTATACAGGTGGAGAAGATGTAGAAGATCTTCTAGATAAATATAAAATGGTAGATGGGGGAGTAAAAAGAACACCTAGTGATGGTTCTACAGATGTTGAATTAGGAGAATATTTTAATGAAAAGTTAGATATACAACCTTTATTACCTTTTGAAGGTGATACTATTATAGAAGGTCGTTTTGGTAACTCAATAAGATTAGGAGCCACAGCTAAAGAAGCAAAAGAAAAAACAGCTTATTCTACTAAAGGGGAAACAGGAGATCCTATAATAATTATTCGTAATGGTCAATATATAGAAGAAGATAGAGATAGGGGATGGGAACATACAATTGAAAATATAAACACAGATGATTCTTCAGTTATTTTAACTTCAAATCAAGTTTTTCCTAATTTTCAAATTGTATCACAACATTATCAATCGTGGCAAACAGAATATGATTTTTTAGATGTAAATGAAGCTAATGATGATTTTGATAATATAACTTTAGGTTCAGCTCCTGAAAAAATAGAAATTCCCGAAGAAGAAGAAATAGAATACGCAGGAGAAGATTTAGAAGATGATAACGATAAAGAAGAAGAACCAAAATGGGTAAAACACGTTTCAATGTGGAATGGAGAAATAAATTATATCAACGCAGAAATAGCCACAGAAACAGACACAGGAGGTTATTATTTTGATCCTGAAAAAGAAGCAGAAAAAGATGTTTCTTATAGAACTAAAGCAGCATATGAAGCTGCTCAAAGTCAATCAGAAGACATTAATAATTTAGAAGGTAGAGAAGAAGAAATACTTGAAGAAGAGGGATCAATATATGATTTATTATTAGAACAAGACAATTTTAGTGAGTCAGATTTTTCATGGAGTGTAGCAGATGAATGGTCAGCTAACGCTGATCCTGAAAAAGAAAATGATCTCTACAGTAAAGAAGAAGTAGAATCAGAAAATGTAGATCCAATAAATACACAGGAAGAAGAGGAAGGAGATGATAGTGAAGACGACAACGAAAACGACACAGATATAGATGTAGATGATACTGATCCTGATGCAGATAATGATACTGATGTTTCAGGAAGTGAAGACAACACACAAACTTCAGAATCTATAGCTGTAAATGTAACAGGTTCAGGATTATTAGCTAATAGTCCAACTCCAGAAGCTATAAAAGATTCATATTATTCTTCAGACACAGATGTTCCTGATAATTATTTTGATAATTTAGTAACACCTAATTTAAAGGGTACAAAGAGTTGGGTGAAAAACGCGAATGGAAATAGACAGGCACAATTTAAAAAAGAAAATTATGGAGGAAAAAATTGGGCTGGAAGAAAACCAGAAGCAGATCCAAATAATACTGGTTGGAGAGTTGCTTACAATTACAGAGGAGCTAAATTTCTTATTCCTAAACCCGCCCCTCTTTCAATAGCCATACAAAAATGGAGATGTGATTTAGGAAGTACAAAAACAGTAAAATGGAATGATAAAAGAACAGTAGTTGATGGAAAAAATCTTAAAAAAAGAGCATCACTTTATAAAGGAGATCCTCAAACAGTTTCAATAAAATATTTATGTATTCATACAACAGCAGGAGAACCAGTTATAGATGGTTTAGATGGATGTAATTTTCATCTTTATAGTAGTTGTTGGCCTGCTTATGGATATAATTGGTTAATTGGTATTAGAGGAGATGTTGTTCAAACTATGCCTGATTATGTTATGGGAGTTGGTATTGGTGCTGGTTCTAAAGGCATAGGTTCATTTATCGCTAAAGATGGAAAAAGATACTATGGGGGGGACTGGTCAAATCCTACTAATCCTGGTTATGATCCTAAAGCTTTAAGTGCGTGGGGAGAAACTACTCATGCTAATAATAACAATACCATTCAAATAAATTGGTCAGGAGGTGCAGAACGTTATTCTGGTAATGATGCTACAGATATAGTAAATAAAGGAAAGGATGATGAATATAAAGAATATGTATATGGAGTTCATGATGTAAGTAAAGGAATGGGAATTATAGCCAATGAAGAGAATTGGAAAAGTTTAGGATCTGGAAGGTTTAGTCACACAGTAGGATATGGTACAGTTACAGATAAACAATTAATTGCAATAAAAGAATTAATTTACATTTACATTAAAAGATATCCAGACATTAAATTTTTTGGACATAATCAAGTAGCTGCAAAAGCATGTCCTTGGTGGTGGACTCCTACGTTTTTAGAATATGTTTTAGATGCTCCTGATCCTAATAATCCTTTACATTCACATCCAGATGATTTTCATGATAGAGATTATTACATAGTAAAAGGAGGTAGAAAAAATACAAGCACAGGATTCTATTTAGAAAATGCTAAAGACGCAGGATTAAGAGCAACAGGAAAAAAAGGAATAGAAAAAACTACAGGATGGAAAAAACACGGATTAACTGCTGCTAATATAGGAAAGAAAACCAAAAGTAATTATTAGAAAATGGCAAATCAAAATATAGAAATAGGAAAAATACCAGACAGACCTTTTGCTTATCAAGGTAAACAGGTAATAATAAATACAGACAGAGTAGTATTGCAGTCTAAAAAAGATAGCGTGTTAGTATTTGCTAACGATAGTATATCTTTTAGTTGCAATAAAAGTATCCATTTTGACACAGGAGATACAGGTTATTTTATTGTTAATACACCTAAAATAGTATTAGGGTTAAAAGAAAATGATAAACTACCAACGGAACCTGTTTTATTAGGAGAAACAACTGAAAGATGGTTAAAAGATCTTTTAGAAGCTTTAGATGAATTAACAGACATATTAGAAGGAAATGAAAATCAAGATTCAGCTGGAGATGTTCCTTCACCTGTACTTAAAGGTGCTATTACTAAATTCAAAAAGAATTACATAAAACCACTAGCAAGTAGAATAGGTTATAGTTATAATGGGGATGAACAATTTAAATTTCAAGTAGACACTAGTGAAATATCTAGTAAAAGAGTATTTACAGTATAATGGAAGCAGTATTAGGAAAAATACAAACATTAGTTAAAGGCCAATTAGGAGGACTAAAAAGTAAGGTTAAGGCTGAAGGTCAAAGAAAAGTACAAAAAGTTAAAGAAAAAGTACCAACTAAAGACCAAATAATGGAACAAATGAAAAATAAAGCTTGTGATCCTGCTAATAAAAAAAGATTAGAAGCTAAATATAATAAAATAAAAAATAATTTAAAAAAATTACAAAATATAGCATTAAAAGCAGCGGCATTAATAGCAGGATTAGCAGCAGCTTTAGCTGCTTTAAGAGCCCTAATATCCATATTAGATGTAATTATTACTATATTAAATGTAATAATTAAAATATTAAATATAGTTGTAAAAATTGTAAAAATAGTAGTTAAATTTTTAGGAGGAACAGGTACTGGAGGTGCTATAGATGTAATTTCTCGATTAATATCTAAAGCAGAATATCAAATAAATAAATGGAAAAAAGCTATAAATAATGCTAAAGATTTTATAAAAAAAATGTTAAAAAAATTTATAAACCCAATAGCAAAAATATTAGCAAAAATAGCAGCAGCACTAGCAGTATTAGCTGGAATAATAGCAGGAATAATAGCTATATTAGAAATGGTTTATATGTTTATTATATCACAATGTGCCTTATCTCAAGAAAATAGTATGTTATCTAATGATAATATCAATAATGATGAAGAAACAGGAGAAAATGGGCTAGGTCAGGGTACAGGTGTAAATAATAATTATGCTAGTATAGCAGCTATGTTAGATGATGGAAAAACCCCAGAAGACATATTAGGAACTTTAGCAAATACCGGTAATACTGAATTTATTGAATATACTTATAATGCTGATTTTCAAACAATAGGATATGATAGATTTAATGAAGCAGTAGATTTACTAGATATAGATCCTTCATCTCTACAAACAGAATCAGATAATTTTGATTTTGGAATAGATGATGATGAATTTAATAGTTTAGTAAGACATTATGGGGAAATGAGAGGACCTAATTTAGAATATAACCATTAGTAATTATTAATAAAAAATAAACTTAATTTATATTTATAACAAACAACAATTAAAACATGAAAGCAAAAACATTTGAAAACTTAATTAGAAAAGTAGTTAGGGAAGAAATTGATTATGCGTTACGTAGAGAAATCAAATCACTAAAGGAGGATTTACGTGATGAATTAAAACCAACTATCATAGAACATAAAGAAAAAATGGTTGAAGTTTCACCAAAAACAAAAAATTCTTTAAAAGAAAAGATTATGGGTAAACAATTTAAACCACAAAACTTTACAAAGAATTCAGCATTAAACGATTTATTAAATGAAACAGCAAGGGGAGATACAAGAACAGAAGAATCATCTCCTGCAAGTTTAGCAAGACCTTTTTCAACAGGTGCTCCTTTACCAGCGGACACAGCAGGTATGCCTACAGAAGTAGCAGATGCAGTTACAAGAGATTATAGTGGTTTAATGAAAGCAATAGATAAAAAGAAAGGAAAATAATAAATGGCAATAGTTCCAAGAAATAGAAGAATTATAAATATAGATCCATTAGATCTAAAAGAAAATGATAAAGTAGCAATAGGAGTTACTCTTCCTTTTGATGGGTATGCTGTTTTTAATCAATCTTTTACTACTAAAGAACAAGTAAAAAGTAATTTAATTAATTTAATGTTAACTTCTCCTGGGGAAAGACTTATGAATCCTGATTTTGGAATAGGAGTTAGAGATTTAATATTTGAAAACGTAATAGATCAAGAATCTTTACAAAATAGAATAATAGATAGTACTTTACAATATATCCCTGAAGTAGAAATATTAAATGTTAATATACAAAGAGTAAATGAAAATACTTCTCCTGAAATACATCAATTAAGATTATCAATAGGATATGCCTTAGTAGCAAACGACCAACAAGATGCAATACAACTTAACTTTTATTAAAAATGGCATATTCAAAAACATCAAATAAAACTCAAGAAAAAGATATTAAATATCTAAATAAAGATTTTAGTGATTTTAAATCTCAATTAATAGAATATTCTCAAAACTATTTTCCTGAAACATATAACGATTTTTCAGACGCTTCTCCTGGAATGATGTTTATGGAAATGGCAGCTTATGTGGGAGATGTTTTATCTTTTTATCAAAATACACAATTACAAGAAAATTTTCTTGCTTTAGCTAAAGAAAAAGAAAATCTATTTAATTTAGCTTATTCTTTAGGATATAGACCTAAAGCAACAAATACAGCTAATGTAGAAATAGAACTATTTCAATTAGTTCCTGCTAAGGTATCCAATGATCATCAACCTGATATGGATTATGCTTTAGAAATAAAAGCGGGGACTGAATTTATATCTAGTGAAGGAGCAACTTTTACTAGTGATAAAGATGTTAATTTTAAAATAGATAGTGAATTTGAACCTACTGAAATTTCTGTATATCAAATAGATACTGTCACAAATAAACCCGAATATTATTTATTAAAAAAGAAAACAAAAGCATCTTCAGGTACTATTAAAACAGAAACTTTTGATATAAATTCATTTGAAAAATTTTTAACATTAGACATAACAGATTCAGGTATAATAGGAATTGACTCAATAGTAGATTCAGATGGTAATAATTGGACAGAAGTTCCTTACTTAGCACAAGATATAACATTTGATGCTATAGAAAATATTGCTAGTAATGATCCCGAATTACATGGATTTAATGCTCAAACCCCTTATTTATTAAAAGTAAAAAAAGTACCAAGAAGATATGTTACTAGATTATTGTCTGATAATTCTCTTCAAATACAATTTGGGGCAGGAGAAAATAGTGTAGTAGATGAAGAAATAATACCTAATCCTGATAATATAGGTTTAATGATTAAAGATGGAAGATCAAAATTAGATTTTGCATATGATCCTTCTAATTTTTTATACACAGGTACCTATGGAATAGTCCCCGTAAATACATCATTAACAGTAAATTATAAATGTAATAAAGAAGGAATAAGAGCTAATGTAACTGCGGGAACTATTAATCAATTTGGAAAAATAGACATAAAACATAATACTAATTTAAATGCAAGTGTATTAGAATATGTAAAAAATTCTTTAACAGTAAATAATGAAGAAGCAGCAACTGGAGCAGGATCTGGAGATACTATTGAAGATATAAGACAAAATGCAATGGCATCTTTTGCAGCACAAAACAGAACAGTAACTAAAGAAGATTATTTAATTAGAACTTTATCTATGCCTCCTAAATTTGGTAGAGTAGCTAAAGCATATATAACACAAGATGATCAAATTTCTCCTTTAGTTTCAAGTCCTGGTAGAATACCTAATCCTATGGCTTTAAATTTATATGTTTTAGGTTATAATAAAAATAAACAACTAACAACTTTAAATGAAGCTACTAAGACTAATTTAGCAACCTACTTAGAACAACATAGAATGCTAACTGATGCTATTAATATAAAAGATGCTTATCATATTAACATACAATTAGAATTTGAAATAGTAACTTTTAAAAATTTCAATAATCAAGAAGTTTTATTTAATTGTATAGAAGAATTAAAAGATTATTTTAAAATAGATAAATGGCAAGTAAACCAACCTATAATAAAATCTGAAATATTTAATAACATAGGAGCAGTAAAAGGAGTACAATCAGTAGTAGATGTAAGATTAAATAACATAGCAAATGAAATACAAGGTTATTCTCCTTACAAATATGATCTTGACGATGCTACCTTAAAAGGAATTATTTACCCTTCACTAGATCCAAGTATATTTGAAATAAGATTTCCTAGTGAAGACATTAAAGGAAGAATAACACAATACTAAAATGGCATATTACTCTATATTTCCCGAAAAAGACGCAACAATATATAGTCATCCAGACCGATTAGGACTAAATACTGGTAAAGATGAAATATTAGAATTATTAGAAGAAAAAGATTCATCTAAAGAAGTATATTACCCTTCTAGATTTTTAATTAAATTTAAAAACACAGAAATTAAAGATGTTATAGAAACTAAACTAAATGGAAACGATTTTAAAACACATTTAGAAGTATTCGCCGCGGAACATAAATCATTACATACAAACCATATAATACAAGTTTATGCCGTTTCTCAATCATGGGATGAGGGTACAGGTAGATTTAAAAATAATCCCTCATCATCTAATGGTGTAACTTGGGAAATGAGAACAGACACAGGTTCAAGCGCTAGAGCAAAATGGACAACTTCAAGTTTCGCATCTAATTCTACTGGTTCTTCTTGTGAATTTATGACATCAGGAGGAGGAACTTGGTGGACAGGAGCTAATTTTATAGCAGAAACTTCTTTTTCAAACGCAGATAATTTAGATATAGACATAAATGTAACCAATTTAGTAAAATTCTTTTCTGCAAGTTATTATCAAGGTGCTACTTACCCAACAGGAATAGAAAATGAAGGTTTTTTATTAAAAAAACCAGACGCTACAGAATGTGATGCATCGGCTAGTTTTGGTGAATTACAATATTTTTCTGTAGATACACATACGATTTATCCACCAAAATTAACATTTAAATGGGATGATTCATCTTATTCTCATAGTGGTACTACTTTAACTAGTGGAGATATATTTTTATCATTATATAATAATAAGGAAGAATTTCAAAGAAAATCAAAACAACGTTTTAGATTAACTACAAGAAAAAGATATCCAGATAGAGCTTTTGTAACAAGTTCAAATTTTTTAAATATACAATATTTACCTACTACTAGCTATTATGGTTTACGTGATGCAACAACTGATGAAATAATAATCCCTTTTGATACAAATTATACAAAATTAAGTGCTGATAGTGATGGTATGTATTTTGATTTATTTATGGAAGGATTACAACCAGAACGTTATTATAAACTAATGTTTAGAGTAGATAATAATGATGGTATTAATATTTATGATGAAGATTATTATTTTAAAGTTGTTAGATAATGGCTAGATTTGATCCTAAATTAATACAACAAGGTGAAACTTCCACTATGAAAAAAATAAAACATAGGGGATACACTTCTTTTGCTAATCTTCAAACACTAAATTCAATAGTCGCATTAGGTTCAAATCTTGAACAATTAACCCATAGACACGAATTTATAGTATATGAAGATGATACTGTTGAAATACTACCTCATTTAATAGGAGCTGATTTTTACAATGACACAGAATTAACAGATGAATTACAAAAATCCCAAATGAATCTTGATGGTTCAGGGGCAAATAATAGTCATGGGGGTATATCTCATACTCATGACTATGTAGGATTTTGGCCTAATGGTGTTGTTGTAGAAAATAATATACGTGGTCTTTCACATAAACATAAAATATTAGGAGTACCAGAAAAAATCCAACTTATACAACCTATGTATAAAAATTCTGATTTTAAAAAAATGGTAAGTACCCATTTTGAAGAATTTTTTCAAAGTACAGCTGCAAACCAAATAACAGTTCCTAAATTTTTTCAAAATTATCAAAGTTTATTTTATGATATACCTAAAGAAGGAGAAAATTCACATACAATGTTGATTGCACAAAGCTCAGGATACTTAACTAATTATGTAGATCCCTCTCAACAAGAAGTTATAGATTTAACAAATAGAATAGTAGAATTAGAAAAAGAACTAGCAGAAAAGGATATTTCAGATAAAGAACACCCAATATTTCAAAATGGTTCTTTCCTTAAACACCCAGATAATGCTACAGTCTATTATATGGATAAAGGTCAGAAAAGAGCTATTGACAATATGGAAGTATTTAATATACTTAAAAGGGTTAATGGTCATTCTGTTGAAGAACCAAACGAAGAAGTTATTATTCTAGTAACAGAAGATGTTATTAAAGGTTTAGAAACAGGACCTAAATTTAGATCTGAAGATTTATATGGAGATGAAGAAAAAAGAAAAGAAGAAGAGGAGAAAAAATTAATAGAATTAGATCCAGATGACTTTAAAGCAGATCCTTCTAATTATGCGACTGTAGAAGATTATCTGGTAGCATTAGATAGAGAAACCAGACAATTATTAGCTAAGGAAGAATATTTACAAGAATTATTCTTTAGATATAAATTTGATTCTACTAACTTATCAGATACAGGTGAAAGAGAAGAAGCTAGAATACAAAGAAGAGCATATGGGGGAAGATTAACTAGATTAAGAAAACAAATATTAAGATATACATCTATATTAGAATCAGTAGATCCTGATGGAAACTTACAAAATTTAGAAATATCTACTGAAAAATTAAAAGAAATAGTAGGTGTAGAAAGTGCTAGAAGTACATTTACTAAAGACGAAATGGCTCAACTTGGTCCTAAACAAAATACAATTGCAAGGTTTTTAGATGAAAATAAAGCATCAACAAATAATGAAATAATAAAAACACAGGTAGATAATAGTACTAATAATACAGGAACAGGTTTAGGTAATAATACAGCGGCTTATTTAGCAGCTTCTGGTATGGGAGAAGCAGCAGGTTATGGAGCTGAAGAACAACCAAAAAGCCCTCCAGGAAGGTATGTAAATAATCCAACAGGATTAATTAAAAACCACACCCATAAAGAAGCAATAGATGCAATGATGTTAGGATTTAAGTCTTCAGGTGGTAATTGGTATTGGACCTTTAAAGTAAACAATGCAAATAAAGTAGTTAAAGGAAAAGAAACAGGTCAATGGAGATTATATGAACAAAGATTAAGTAATCCTATACTTATGGGTGGAGCTTTTAAACCAAATTCTAGATTTAATTGGAAACTTAAAGAGTTTGAATGGGCTCCTATGCCAGGTAAATATCCAGGAGTAAAAAGTAGAATTTGGGAAGGAAAATCAATACATAAATTGAAACCGTTAACATAAATATGAGTATAGATAATAAAAATATAATTCCAAAAATATCTCAAATAGATGCAGAATCTTTAAATCCTCTTAATGTAGGTAGAAAATTTGGAAGAGAAAATGATTATGTTGAATTCCATATGTTTGATATGGGGGGTCGTCATATAACTTCTATAGAAAATTATTTAGAATATACTGTTCCTGAAAATATAGAAGATGATGGAAGCGATGCTTCTACTTTAACTAATACAATATTTGTAGATCCTTATAAAAAAGTAGGAGACTTAGGTTACACAACAGGTCAATATATAGTTGTTTATAGATTACAAAGAGCAAAAATAATAGATACTTTAAATAAAGTATTTATAATAAAAGAACTATCTCCTTCTAAATTAGAATTAAAATGTGAATTTATATCAGACCAAATAGGTAATGCTAATATAGAAAAACATATTGGTGATTTTACAAGAGGATTAGCATCAACTAATTTTTTTAGAGATTTTACTTTAAATTTTGGAGAAAATAATAATGTTTTAGCAACAAATATTATATACCAAGAGGGAGAAATAGGTATTAAATTATATGAACCTTTACCTTTAGACTTAGAAGTAGGTGAAAAGTTTAGAATAGTAGAAGATATAGTAGAACCAATAGAATTTTCTATAGATTTAGGGGAACCTGATTTACCAGAGTTTGGTATTGATATAAAAGGACCTAATTTTAGAATAGATACACGTTTAAATGATTCTATACCTTCTAAATATAAAAATTTTAATGACTTTGTCTCTAATACAAATTCATCTTCTTTATACACAGTATTAAATCATTTAAGTGGGAGTATAGAATTATCTATAGATTATACAAATACATCTACAGGATCTTTAGAAACAGGATTCCATTTTGAAAATTTTACACATTTTGGTAGTGCTGAAGAAAGATTAAAAAACTTTAAATATAAGTTAGAACTATTAGAATTATACCAAAGACAAATAGATGAAATAAATACAATCCAAGGTAGTATATCAGGTTCTGCTACAGTTACAGGTAATAAAAATTTAATTGAATCTAAAATATCAAAAATAAAAAGTAATTTTGATAATTATGAAAGATTTTTATATTATGAATTTCATCCATATGCATGGCCTAAAGTACCTGATTTTGGTATAGGAACTCTACAAGTAACAGGTTCTACTTTACAACCAGATTCTTATTGGCTTCAAGTAGGATTATCTGACTGTGAAGTATTTCTTAAACCTTATAATTTAAGACCTACTACTTCCTCAGAAGCAGTTGAATGGTTTGGAAGTACAAATGAATTAAATATAGATTATGGAGGACAAATATTATCTGCTTCTAGATTTGATGGAGCTAATAAACATAGTTTAATTAGAACAATACCTGAACATATTGCTGAAAGAGAAGAAAATGAAAATTATGTAACCTTTACAAATATGGTTGGTCATTATTTTGACCAAATATGGTTATATATAGATCACATTACAGAAATTAGAAATGCTAATAGTTCTCTTAAAAAAGGTATTTCAAAAGATTTAGTATTTACTGCTTTAAGCAGTTTAGGAATAAAAGCTTTTGATCAATTTGAAAATGAAGAATTATTTGAATATATAATAGGAACTTCTGCAAATAAGGCTGGTTCTTTTGGGACATATCAAGCCCCTGAAGGACAAACTATGATAACTTCTTCTTTAGTAACATGTGATAATGGAGGTAGTTCAATGCCTAAAGGAGATATTACAAAAGAAGTTTGGAAAAGATTATATCATAATTTACCTTATCTTTTAAAAACAAAAGGAACAGAAAGAGGAATAAAAGCTCTTATGAATTGTTATGGGGTTCCTGAAACCATATTAAATATAAAAGAATATGGAGGACCTACAACAGATGAAACTACTTATAAAACATTTAATTATGAAAAATTCTCAAGAGCCCTAGCGGGAAGTTCAGATTTAGAAGGATATTTCATAAAAGCACCATGGGCATCTTCTTCTTCTTTATTCACAGGAACAGTAGAAAGTAAACCAAATAGATCAGAGGGTAAAATAATATTTTCTATAGGAGCTGTAAAAGATTTATTTAATGCACCTTTTCCTAAAACAGTAGAATTAACAGCCACAGATTTATCTGTTCATACTTTTACTTCTAATTATGATTTTATATTACATGGAGAAAGTGGTTTAGAAACAGCTCAAAGTCTAGCAGGAGCTATAGACGCACATACATTATTTTCAGCTTCTGTTTTTGTAAGAGAAGATTTATATGATCCTGCTCATGAAAAATACAATTTAGATATTGAAATAATGATAACCCAACATCTACAAGGTATAGATGGTAATACAGAAATAAAAGGTACATTATTTGAAGATACATTAACTCCAGCTTGTGGTAACCCACAACAATTTCCTGAAGTTGAATTTTTAACAAAAGTAGATTTTAATGCAGGAGGAGGAATAAACAATTCAACATCAATTACAACAGTTATACCTGGTATTAATACATGTTCAAGTAAAACATTAATAGAAAACGGAATAGCAGCAGATGGATCAGGTAATCTAATAAATAATGGATTATTTCAGGATGAAGCAGAATTTATGGATTTTGTTACAGACGTAACAAATGGATATACTGATATAGATATCTCTTTATATAGTTTTGAATCACTAACTCCATCAGCTATTCCTTTATATTTAGGGGAATTTCAATGTAAGGGAATAAATGATTATGGTTTATTTGTTATAGAATGTTTTAAAGCAGATGATTGTGTAAATATAAAAACAATAGTAACTCCAACAACAGTTTCTCCAGGAACAACAGCAGTAGGTACAATAACTATTCCTAATACAGTTGGGGGAAATAATAGTTTATATAATGGAGAAACAGTAATATTAACATCAGCAGATGGTACTGCTCATACTTTTACTTTAACAGGAGGAGGTTCAGTAAATTCAATAGGTCAAGATCTTACAAATGCAATAAATGCCAACCCCAATTTTAATGCTATAAATTTAGACTCAGTCCCTCAAAGAGATGGATATGCATTAGAAATAACAACAGTAGTAACAGGATCTAATACTAACAATCCTATACAAGGTTCTGCCCTTAATATGGGGGGAGATGCCGCATTTATGTCTATAACAGCAAGTGGGCTTATAGGGGGTACAGACTCAACAGGAGGAGAAATAGTAACAACATCTAATAATTCTTGTAGTGCAGTTTTAGACTTCTATGTAGATGGTGCTAATTTATCTTTTAGTGTTACTACTACACAATTTACAGATTATATAGTTCAAGGATCTACTGGAGATTCTACTTATGATAATTATTTAGCCCAAGCAATTCCTTATGCAGCAGGCACACACATTTATGATGGAAGTGCTTACGTAACTTCCGATGGTAATGCCTACAACTATGGTCCTACTAATAGTGATTATGTTTTTTCACATCCTAATAACCAAATTTTTGTAACTAGTACAACTATTCAGGCATCAAATAAACAAGGTTATTTAGATCCAAGCGAAATTTTAAATTATTGTAGTTCTAATTGTAGTGATGTGTCAAGCACAAGTGACGCGTGTTATACCAATTATACCACGTTTATTAACGCGTTAAATGCTGATGGTATAATAAATTCAAACATACCAGGAATAAATGTAGATACAAAATGGTCTGAATTAAAAGCATCAGATATTATAACTCATTTTCCTGCATCTTCATCTTGTGGGTGTAATGAATTTACAACAGGTACTATTACTACATCAAATGTTTTAACTCAATTACCAACAGTTAATTCTAGTATACCTTTAGGACAAGGAGCACAAAATTCTAATTATGGAAAGTTTGGAGTAAAATTTTATTCAGATACTACAACAACTACTACATATAATATTGATCAGTCAAACACTTATTTTGGGGGTACTAGTCAAAATGATGGAAGGTTAAATAATATAGGAGTTTGGGATGGAACTAATCCATGGTTAGGAAATAACACTTTAATGAATCCTACAAACCAATGGATAGGATTTTCAAAATGTATAAATGTACCTGCTGATGGAGAATATTTAATAGGTCTAGCAGGAGATAATAGAATAAGATTTGCTGTAAATGGTGAAATGTTAATTGAAAAAGATACAAGTTCAACTAGTAATTTTAATTATTGGTGGGTTTATAAAGTAAATTTAATAGCAGGAGATAACACAATAGTTTTAGAAGGAAAAAATGATGAAAATGTAGCATCCTTTGGATGTGATATAGTAGGACCTTTCCCAATAGGTACTTTTAATTCAGATGCTGATTTTCAAAACATAGATAATAATGGTATTACATTAAATGGCATAACATACACTGATTTAGAAGACGCTTATAAAAACAATATCATATTTACTAGTGATCCAGGTCCTAATCAACTTACACCTTATGTTGATTTTACTATAGGTAGTGGAGACACAGATTATTGGCAAGTAGATGGTCCAAACCAAATGACCATTAAAAATAATTATCCAACTAGTACAAACACTAACGATCCTGCTTATCCTAATTGGAGAAGATGGATAAATTCTTTTCATAATTTAGTTATTGGATGTGAATATACTATAAATTATACAATTAGTAATGATGGTTCAAATTCTAGTAAAGGACTTTTACTTTTTGATAGAAATCCAAATAACAATTGGGGAGGAACTACTACTACTCTAGGTAGCTGTTATATTGAGGAGATGTTTAATGGAGGAACTAATTGCAACAATGATACATTTAATGTTACTTTTACAGCAACTGACTTACATACACCAGGTGTAGTAGATCAAGGAGGAGTGCATTTTTATAGCACTCTAGGAACAGAACAATTTGACCAAGCTGACGTAACAATTACTATTAATTCTATTACAAGCACAACATGTGGGGGAGGAGAATTTAATACACAAACAAATGAATGTCCAGAAGGTTATTTATTTAATGAGTGTACTGGACTTTGTGAAAAAACAGAAATAACAACTACAACAGGCTCTTGTGATGGAATGGTTATTAATCCAGAAGGAAATGGATCATTTGAAACATCAGCAGATTTTGTAGATTATTTTACTGATTTTGATAATGGTTTTTATGGTCAAAATATAGATGATTACTATTTTGAATCAGACGAACCTTTACCTTGGGGAACTTTTGTAGAAGATCAATGTATAGGATCTAATGGTTTACCTATTAGAAGAGTTGTTGGTTTTAGAAAAGACCAATCTATATTACCTTTAGACACTGTTTTATATACTAATTATCAAACATTTGTAAATCAATTAAATGTAGATGGGCATGGTATTGAAACACCTCCTACTAATTTTTCAAATTTAACAGCAGCATTAATTACAGGATCTTTTGAAGGATCTTGCCAACATAAAACTTTAATAACAAATCCATTAACATCTGATGGTAGTTTTCCTACTCCTGGATCCGGAAATACAGGTATGGTTGATTTCTTAGAATATTATTCTGAACAAACAAATAATATACAAAATATAGCAGTAGATGGATTTAAATTTCCTGTTGACCCAGATAGTTTAACCCAAACATTCCAAGAAACTTGCCCTTTAGATGCAACAATATACTGTTTTTATGATGGTACTTCAATGACAGCAACAGTATTCCAAAATGTAGTAGAAACTGTGGAAAATTGGGTAGCAGAACAAGGAGCTAATTTTACAGGTACTGTTTATCATATGGTTAATTCTTATGAAAGATGGTTAGATTGTGCTAGATTACCTTTTACAAATATTGGAGATCACTTACAAAATGGTGGTTTTGGTTCTATTACTACTATTCATAGTGATAATGATAATATATCAAAACAAGCAGGTGTATCAGGTTATTGGAATTCTAATCAAAGTAACATTACAGGAGGTGAAAAAGCCTTTGGGGGGAGTCATATATGGCATAAACTTGTCAAAAATGGAACAGGTAATACTAGATCTAAAGAAATATATCAATTTGTTGAAACTGGAACAATAGTAATTCAGGGACAAGTAGTTCCTGTAAAATCAGTTATTAATGATGGTAATGGAATGTATGATGATGAAGTACCTAACTCAGCAGGATCATTTGGGGGAACATCATGGACTTGGAGAGGACCTGCCCCATCATTACAAAATGCAACAGATAAAGCTTTAGTATTTAATTTTTATGATGAATCTTCAGAAACATCTAATAGTGGAAAAAGACAATACCACCAATCATCTACTTCAACAAATCCAACATTTGGTAATGTAGGTTTAACACAAGCTAAAATACAAGATGGTACTAGTCAAGGTCAAAAAGATTGGAGAGTAGATTATGAATTATTTATTAAAACCTATTTTGAAAACATAGACAGAACAGCAAATGAATATGAAAATCAAGGAGATTTAATTAATTTTATGTATCCTTCTGCTCCTGAAGGTTTAAGCCTTTCAGATCCCTCATCTAATAGATATTTAGGAGTAGATGGCACAACTGTTTTTCAAACTACACAATTAGCTTTTCCTTTACATGTATGGAGTTCTATACTAACGGGTAGTGCAGCTAACCCAGGTATGTTAGAAACAGGCCATGAGTACTTATCAACTACTCCACCTGCTAATAATGCTATATATCTTAATGCATTAGATAGTAGTGGTGGGTCTAACACAAACCCTTATGCTATTTCAAGTTGGCAAAATGAAACAAGTTTCTCACCTCCTACAGGATATGATCCACAATATGGGTATGGTGGTTTACAAAATTATGGGTGGGTTGTAACTTCTGAAGCAGTCCAAGAAAATGCATTTACTGGTATTGAATTTGAAAATGCTTTAGGAAAAGTTTTAAGTGAAACTTTATGTGCAGATTATTCAGTAACACAATATACTGATCCAAATATATGTTTAGATGAAAATGGAAACATGTTATTTACTGTTGATGAGTTTTTTATGAATCCTTCAATTAGTTCAACTTCTTTTTCAAAATACACAGATTATATAACAGAAGGTCAAAATTTAGGATATGCTTTAACTTTAGGAGATACAAGATTAGAATCTCAAATAGAAGGTCCTATAGCAGTAGATGAATGTATATGTGCAGATGTTTGTCCTAATAATTTAGTACTTAATAATAATACAATTATATCTATAACTGGATCTAGTTTTGACCAAGGTAATGAACCTTTTATTGTAGGAGATTCTCTTATACAATCAAATAATTCTGGGTGTACTTTAACTGTAACTTCAATAGATTATACTTCTAATTCTATAATAGTAGAAGTAACTAATGGAATTTTAAACTTTACAGATCCTTTAATATCAACAACTACGGGAATTCAATATTTTCCTGATTCAACTACAGGTGAATTTACCATCCCTCAACCACAAGGAGTATTTTCAAATTATAATGAATACATGCAATTTATTTCTGATTCTGCAAATGGTTTTGCAGCATCAAATTTAAATACTTTAAAATTTCAATTAGTAGATCAATCATTCCAAGAAATAACAACGGAAGAAGAAGACTGTTCTGTTAATGCAGATTTATATGTGTTTTATGATAATACTTCAATGGGGAATGCTGCTAAAGTAACAGCATTTAATGCTGTAAATGATTGGGTTTTAGATTTACAACAAAACCAAGGATATAATAAAACTGTTTATCATATATTTGCAACAAGAGAAAGATGGTTAAAATGGGGAACTGGAATGTTAGAAGGTTTTGGAGATACTACTAAGTATTATAATGGTGGTGGAAATCTTAGTAATGCCCATTATAAAATCGAACCAACATTAGCTTTAATGGAGGCAGATCCAACTGTAAATGTATATAGTGGTACATGGGCATCTTCTAATACTTTATCAACATTAGGACCTCCAACAGGAGACGTTTTAGCTATTTGTTTTATAGATGAATCTGATAATAGATATGTTAATGATTGGACAGAGGGACCTATAGGAAATTTAACTACTAATCCTAATGTTAATACTATTGATTATTTGGATCCTCTATTTGGTGATGATGAACCTAAAAGTACAAGTTTTGATTCTTTCCAAGATGATTGGACTGAATATACAACTCTTTACAACAATTATACAACAGGAAATGTAGCATGTTTCATGTATCCAACTCCTAATGAAAGTGCCCCTAAGAATTTTACTTCTTTATATTCACAAACAATATTATCAGCACTAGCATCAATAACTAGTGGAGATAATAATGATGGAAGATTAGCTAATCCCCCATCTACAATTATGAGTTTTGGTGTTCCTGGAACTGTAGATACACTTAATGGTGGTATTTATGCAGGACTTGTAGCTCCATGGGGTGGGACAGTTACTTACAACGCATTAAAAACTACAAACCCTTATTTTGATCAAGGATTTGGGGAATTAGATAAATATGGTTGGGGAATTAATGTATCTTTCCCAAATATGTCTTCAGCACAATTAGCTATAGATCTTAATGAATTTATATCTGAATCAGATATATGTGTAACAGAAACAATACAAGAAATAACAATAGATATATTAT
>VMHT01211646.1_pt1 | contig 20559 bp, 29 predicted proteins | sample 4693611 | NCBI WGS metagenome assembly VMHT01 (sample SAMN12280063, study PRJNA550983) | marine metagenome | isolation source: seawater sampled from same location over 5 years 0.02-0.2 micron viral filtrate | place: USA: collected off the coast of southern California halfway between the port... ...
AACCTGCTAGTTTTTTCTTAGAAACAGGTTTCTGTTTTATTTTATTAACAAATGTATCATCTGGTGATAAAAAATTTGGTACACCATCAGAGGTATCGCCTTTAAGAATATGCTCGTAGATATATTCTTGTGGACTATCAGTTTCTACGAAATGTTTTTTTGTAGGTGAGTATTGAAATACGTTTGGATATTTTTGTAATTGTTGAAAATCTTTATCACCTGATACAATTAAAATTTTTCTATCATGATGCTTTTTACATATGACAGCAATAATATCATCTGCCTCTACCTTATCTAATTGCACCACTTTATATGGAAAGTTATCTCGTATTTCTTCTTTGATTGTATGAATTAAACCAAATACACTTTCCCAATCTTTATCATCATTGTTTCTACCTTCTCTACGTTTTGCTTTGTATTGTTCAAAGATATCTCTACGCCATGGATCTGGGCCATCAACACAAATAACCACCTCGCCGGGATAATCGTTTTTAAATCTGTGTACATAACCTCGAATAGAATTTAGTATCATGTGTCTAACCATAGGAATAGATAAAACATTTTTATCCTTACTCATAGCAAGTTGGACAGCAATGTTAGAAATGGCGACTTGGGAATAATCAATCAGTATCATTTAAATTAATATCACTTTCAAATTTTATAGTGGGTGGTTTTTGTTTTATTGGTACTATCTTTGTACCTGAATAATTAACTACGGAGTATCTTCTACCTTTTTCTCCCTTTTCAATATAAACCATTTTATCTGTTATTTGATGAAAAGGATGAACTAAATCAAAATCACGATATATCATAGCACGAAATGCCTCAAGAAATATACCAACGTCTGTAAAAGTTTTATTGCCATCTGGTGTGCCTATACTTAGACCTTCTTGTTGTAAATGCTGTATCATTTGAATAACACAATCATCTGCCAAAGAATCAGCAAACTTTTTTGTTTGATGATCTGCAACAGATTCCGTTGATACTGTATGATTAGCAGGTACTACTGCACCATCTGGAAACGATAAAACTTTACCCATGTATTATTTCGCCTTTAAAATTCAATTTACCTTCATTGATAAAATGTTCTCTTAAATCCGTATATCCTCCGATATGAATATCTTTATTCATTATTTGTGGCATTGAACGGACTTGTTTTCCTATCATTTCAAACATTTGCTCAATGGTGACTTCGTAATCTCCATCACCACCTTGCATAGATGTAGATAGTTTATATTCTTCAAACGGAATATTTAAACTGTCCAACAATGCCTTTGCTTTTGTGCAATAAACACAATTAGGCTTTGTAAAGACTTTGTACATATTATATTTTTTCCTCTAAACTCTTAAAGGCCTCCTCACTATTGTTGGCAATACTATTTAGTTCAGATAACATTTCTTTATCAACAAGTTCTCTTAGTTTATTATATTCTTCTAAAGGATACTGTAAACCTATATAAACTCTATATTCTTCTTTAGGAGTAAGAGCAAATTGTATCTTCCATCTTTCGTAACCAATAACTTTAGTATTAGTAATTATGTTGATAATTGTATCTTGTGCTTCGGATATGATTTCTCGATTACCTTCACCTTGACCTATTTCTTGATTGAAGATTTTAGTCTCTCTATTGATTTCACCTCTAATAACATCAGCAATATCTGCTTTTGCAATTATGGTTGCTTTTTCTATTGCAAGCTGTAAATCTGGAGAGGTTGCAACACCTACACCATAGATAAAGAATTTATCTTTTTTACCTAGAAAACCTTTGTCGTCTTTTTTCTCGACAAACCATTTAGGTACTTCTTCTATCTTACCTGACTTTGTTTCTGCTTCATTCGCAACCTTTACAGTTTGAGAACAACTTACAGCAAACAATGATAATAGTAATATTATTATTATATTTTTCATTTAATTATTCACCTCCTTAAATTGTGTTAATATATTTACCGCACCGTCCCACATGGTGAATACTACTTCAGGTCCATAGACACTTACAATAATATAACCCATTACAAGACCCATAATAAATTTAATCATGATACCTCCAAGTTCCATCTTCATTTAAACATACTTTTTCTGGTAGTCCAAATATGTTTTCACCTTTTACATAACGACAGTATTCTTGTTCAGATACACCACCATAATAAAATTCAGCAAATAATTCCCAATAACTAGGGCCTATGTTGCCGTCTCTACACACCATCGTTGTTTCTAATTACTTTTCTTTATCTGGTGTATAAATTTTTTGAATAACACAACCGCTTTCCATTGTATGACTTAGTGCAGGATTAAACATACTGTAAACTATAACTATGACAAGAACAACAAAAAACATTGATATTATATTAAATGGTTTCATAATACTCTTTCAATAACTTGCCAACGACCATCTGGCAATTGACATGCCTTTCCAAATTCTGTACTTCTCTCTAAACTCGATATAGAATATAAAGGAAATTGATCCTGAATACTTACTGTTGATGTATAATCAACACATTTGAAATGGTTTTCTATATATGATCTTGTAATTTTTATATCTCCATGGTTTCCTGTTTTAGGATTATGCCAAAGTAAATAACTAGATTTACCTGATGGCATACTGTTTAAATGATCTACAAACATTTCACTATGCACCGTTCTATCGTGCATACCCATATTAGAACATGCAACTAAAAAAGGTAATAATAATAAACTAGATAAGTGCTTCAAGTTCTTCCTTTGTTAGTGGTTTATCATCACCTGCTGATTGTGATATTTCAATTGTATCTTTAAGTATGTCTTCATTTTTATCTTTTTTAGTAGATGTAAAAGAAGGCCAAGGTTTTGAACCTTCGTGATAACAAGCAAGGTTTTCCCACTTGATATCATAAGGTAAGTTTAATTGACCCATTTCTCTAAGAAACTTTGCTTTCTGTTTACCAGATTTGTAAGATTCTAATTCTGCCATGATACCTTCCATGGATAAATCGTTGTTTTGTTTTGCTTTGTTCATAATGTTTACCTTCCTATATCTTTTATTTCTGTTTTAGGAATAACTTGATATGCACCTTTATTGTATGCAGGTGCAACTGTGAAATTCCTGCTTTCTTCTAATCGCCAGTTATGATGTGGTTTAGTGCCACCTATCTTCTGGCGAGGACGATGGGATTCGAACCCACGGCCTCCTGCGTGACAGGCAGGCGTTCTAACCGGCTGAACTACGCCCTCATTTCTTTGGTCATACCAATTAGGAATAACCTTGAAATTTTTTCTATCAATCTTTCTATCAGGATCAATACCTAATGATTTAAGATATTGCCTGTGTTCTTTTCTTGCTTTAATCAAACTATCTGTAAGAGGTAGTTTTTTTCTCTTTGACTTCTTAAATGATGTGTAAAATATTGCCATACTCTTTAATACTATCAGGAAACGATTGCATTGTCAAGGGTTAATTTTTGTTGATTTTCTTGATCTTTTTCAAATTCATCAATCATATTCTCATATTTTTGAACAGTTTTATCAATAACTCTGTTTGTTTGACTAGGGTCTGCAAACCTTGTATTGTTTGTATTTCTAATCTTTTTTAGTTCTTCAATGAATGTTAAGTAGTCTATCATGCGGCCTCCTTCTCAAAATCTTTTAATAACATAAATGGAATCGTTTGTCCATACTCGTGGTAATAACTTTTATCAGAATACGGTGTGCCTTCATTATCGAACTCATCATCATAAGTCCAAAAGTATTCTTTATCATCTACAATAAAAACCTCTGTGTGGAAACATTGATCAGGATCGTGGTTCTTATCTTTTTCATAATCTGCATAAAAATTATCTGCGTTTTCTTTAAGTGTTGGAATTGCATCTTTCATTTTAAACAACTCTGAATATGGTACGTTTCTATATAACGTCCATGAATTGGCAAATGAATCATTACCTTTTTCATAATCAGAATAATGTCTAGAGTAAACTACATGAAATGCCATTGTATTATTTGCCTGCTAATAAATGAAGAACATACCACCAAGTATATTCTTTTGAATTTTCTACACCGAACATCCACAAGGTGTCGATAAAACCAAGACCTAACAAAGTTAAAAAACTTAAAGTAAATATTTCTGATCTAGTCATTATTGTGCAAACTCTGGATATATATTTGGATATTTTTGACCCAAGTAGTTATTCTCATATTCATCTTGTGCAAATATTTCATAATATAATGATGGTTGTTTTTCAATAATCTGTTTCATGTGATCTCTAGGACTTGTGTCCAATCTATCAATGAAGTTAAAGGCAGCAATAAATTGATTGCCTTTAATCAGATTTGCAACAGTCTCATAGTCTTGACCGTCAATCTCATCTGATTTAAATTGTAAAAGTTTGTTTTGTATAGTCTTTGTTTTCATAATGTTTCCTTTGTTTTTCATAATATAACTATACTATAACTGGTCTTTAGCGATAAGTCAAGGAAATAACCAAAGAAAATTGGTATAAAAAATCGTTATTTATCAGGGGTTTAATAGGGTGCGACAATCTGCACACCCTTTGTTCTGGGTTTGTTCTATAAAAATAAGGTAAAAATGCCGTATGTTCCACCAGATATGATGAGGGTTACTGCAAGCATCCCAAAAAATGTATAGATTTTATCTAACACCCAATTATTTAGTAATTCTATTTTATCTAGTATTACCGTAATATTTTATTACACAATGTTTGGTTGCGTCTGAATGTTTAAGACTTCTATATGGATCAATAATACAACTACCAGGATTAAATTGTTTGGGGATTAAACCTTTATCATGTATTAGATAAGTATATGCACCCTCGTCTGGTGCCTTATCATAATATACTTTCATACTACTATCAAGATTTTCAATATACCAACCAACTAACATAGACGGACTTCCTGCCGTCTGGTCAATACCAGGTTTAAATGCTTTGCCTAAAATGACTACTGGCATTTGATACTTTAAACAATATCTTGCCATATTCTCTGCTTGTGATTCTCGTACTTTCATAATACTATCAAACAAATCATAACCAAGATTTAATTGTTTTGCCATATGTCTTAAAGCAATATTATCTCTAGGGTGACAAGCACCACCATCACCAAAACCTGCCATCATGTAACTAGGTCCCATAATTCTTTGTGTGGAGTGTTTCAATGCGTCTGTGACTACATCAACATTTATATTACCAACTTTCATTGCCACATCTTGTATCATATTTACTAAACACAACTTGGTTGTAATAAAGGTATTATAAAAAACTTTTAGTGCCTCTATTTCTTCCCAAGTACCTATTTCATATCTTGTATCTTTTTGTAGTATAGGGTCATAAACTTTTCTTAATGTTTGTGATTGCTCATCATCTTTACCAGATGAAGTTCCTATCATAATCATTTCAGGATTTCTCATATCCCATTTTACTGTGCCTTGTGCAATTAAATATGGATTGTAAATAAACTTACCATTTTTAATTAGAGGTAAAACTTCTCGTCTTACCGTGCCAGGCAATACTGTTGAAATAACAGATATCAATGTATCTTTGTCAACCAAAGCATCTACATCTTTTACTGCTTGTATTAAGTATGAATAATCAAAATCTTTAGGTTCTAAATGTGAAGTAGGTGTCTCACCACCATACTTTGAATCGTGTGGTGTTTGTACTGCAACTAAAACTACATCTTTATCTTTACATGTTTCCTCAAGTGTTCCAGATAAACCATCAACAACTACATTTGGATCGTAACCAACCACATCATGTTTCTCTGCTAAAACTTCAGCAGCGTCTCTACCTAATTTACCTAATCCTATAAATCCTATTTTCATCTAAACTTCTCCATATCGCATACTGGTATTGGAACCATCTTATGTTTGTTTTGTTCTTTTATCTTTCTATATATCTCTAATTTTCTTGCCTCTTCTGGAATTGTGACAATGGCACCCATATCATCTTGTATCATCGCCTTTTCTAAATCATCATAAGACATACCTATTTGATCTTCGTCTGTTCTACCATCATCCCATAAACCATCAGTAGGTGGAGCGTCTTGTATGTCTTGTAAAATATTTAAATAGTTTGCCATTTTAAATACATCGCTTTTCATACAATCTGCAATAGGGGAAATATCTACACCACCATCACCATACTTAGTATAAAATCCTACACCAAAGTCTTCTACTTTATTACCTGTACCTATAACTAAACCATTATTAGATGTTGCCACTTGATATAACATCATCATTCTCAATCTACTTCTACTGTTAGCAAAAGCATGTTCACTATCTGCACCAAGATATTTTGATGCATTTTCAAACTCATGAAATATTTTTTCTAAATTAATAATTCTTTTACTTACGTTAGAAAAGTTTTCTTCTAACCACCATGCATGTTCTAAAGCAAGCATGTCTTTATTCTTAATTGTCATTACTATTGGTATTGTTCTTAAACCAGTTTTTGCTGATAACGTAGAAACCACGCTACTATCAATACCACCAGATACACCTACAACTAAACTTGTTTTATTATTTTGTTCAGCATAGTCTGTTATCCAATCAATAATATGTTCAATCTTCTCTTTCATAAATTTCATCTCCTAAAAATAATTTATCTATTGGCATTTTTCTGAATGTTGCTAATGCTTGTTCAGGTGTTTCTACAATAGGTTCTTGGTAATTAAAACTTGTATTTAATACAGCAGGTAAACCACTTTGTTCTATGATGTTATATAGTATTTCATTATGTTCTCGTTTTAAAATTTGTGGTCTTGTTGAATTATCAACATGATTAACACCTGTTAATTGATGTCTATATTTCTCTTTAATTACGGCGCTAGTCTGCATATATGGAGACCACTCGTTATAATCACTTAAATATTCATCTGCATACTTATCCAATATAATAGGTGCATATGGTCTATACCATTCTCTTTGTTTAACTTGTTCGTTTAATATTTTTCTTATGTGTGGTATACTAGGATCACATAATATACTTCTATGTCCTAATGCTCTAGGTCCACTTTCACTACCACCTTCATAGTATGCAATAACATCACCTGATGATAAACTCTCTGCAACTTTATTAACATCTGGTGTACCAACTTTATAATCTGGTCCTGTATATGGACTAAAGTAATCATTTGTTTTAGGATTGTTTAGAACATGATGCCAAACATACAAAGCTGCACCTATTGCCAAACCTGTGTCATTTGGAAATGGTGGTACATGTAGATTTTCAAAATGTGTTTCTTTTATTATATCTCTATTAGCAATACAGTTTAAAGCCAAACCACCAGAGTAGCAAAGATTTGTTTCGCCTTGATATATATTTTTTATTTCACTTACTAATCTTTTTACAGTATATCTTTGTAATGTCGCTGCCACATTTTGTGACCTAAATCTTTTTGTATCTGATAAATCTTCACACTCATTAAATGCTCTTGCTCTTGGATCAAAATTTTTAGGGCTTGGTGCCAATGCTAAATCTTGTCTTATTCTTGTTTCTAGTTCTTCATCACCAAATGTACCATAACTAGATAAACCCATAATCTTACCTGCACCTGAACCTGGATCCCAATCATGTATTCTTTTCATTCTGTAATTATTAAAACATATTGATGACCAATAACTAGCAACATTTTCTTTTACTAGACCTTCGTATTGTTCTATCTTATTACCACGACCAAATGATGTACTTGCGTTCTCACTATCACCTCCACCATCCCATGTAAATATTCTCGCTGATGAATATGGACTTGTGTAGTATGCACTTGCGGCATGACATAAATGATGATTTACTGCAATACCTCTAGTACCATCGCCTACATTAAATTCTATTGATTCTGATTGTGCTGTGTCAACTATTCTAAATGGTGGTAATTTATCTGGTTCTTTTCTACCAATCCAGTTTATAATGGACTTTGGAAAATTACATGCTAGTATGTTAATGTCGGTCCATTGTAAATTACAATGCTCTAGTGTTTTATTAACAAACTCTTGACTATAACCATAATCATGTTTAATTCTAGAATGACGTTCCAGTTCCCAATTAATAAGAACTTTACCATCTTTAATTACACATGCTGAGGCGTTATGTCCATAATATAATCCTAGTATTATCATCTATGTGCAATTATTAAACCATTACCTTTATCGTCAACCTTTTGCCAATTCTTTTTAAAGGGTCCTAGATCATGTGTGGCCTTATCAATAGTCCAACCAGCACTTTCAAATTTGTTCACCCACCAGTCTAACGTTTCTCGTATAAAGTGTGATTTATCATGTTCATAACTTTCAATAATATATTTCTCACCATCACCAAGTGGTATCATTGCTAATATTTTTTGACCACCTTTGTTTAATACTTTTAACTGTTCGTCTATATCTTCATAAGGTATGTGTTCTAATATATCTTTACACAGCACCCAAGTATAAGAATCAGGACCAGCACAAACTAGAGCATCTTTTGGTTGTATAACACCTAACCATCGTCTTATATCTTCATCTGCTTTACTTACAGCATATTCAGATACATCTACACCATATGCTTTATGACCTAGTAATCGTAAACCTTTTACTGTAAATCCTTTGGCACAACCAAAGTCTAATAATTTTTCTTCTGGTTTAAGGTTAGTATATTGTACAATGTGATGACACATTGGTATAGTAAGTTCTGGCATCCAACGATAGTGTGAGTATAAAGACTTTCCAGTCTCCGCACCTCTTTCGTAATAATTTTCATCAAAATAATCTGTTGCCTTAAATGAAGTTTTCATGTTCTAATGGTTCCTTAAATTCATCAAATCTGTTTACTTTATCATTTATAAAATCGTCTAACATATTGACATTGTTTGTAAAGACACAACCTGTACATCTTTTTGTTGCGTCAAATCTTTGTTTTATTTTTTTATCCATATAGTCTAAAACATCACTCGCATGGCATAATTGGTATTCCTCTGCAAAGTGTTCAAAGTTATCATTTAAAACTACACTATCACAAGGATAAACTGTACCAGGTTTACCTGTACCTGTATGTATCTCCTCTGATAGATATGGTCTGAAATAACTTTGATGGCACGTAGGTGTTTTAGGTCCCCCATGTACTTTGTATTGGTGAAAGAATCTTTTATCTTTAACTTCTTTTAATACATTATCTAAACTTCTATGTTGTCGTATTAAATTTTTTTGTTCTAATAAACAGTTAGGTAATAATCTTATATATTTACTACCACATGCATTAGCAACTTTTGAAACTTTATCTAATAAACCAACTCTGTCTGCCATTACTTCATCTGATGCTTCATGTTCAACTGTGTACACCATAGAATTACCAATTGTTGTTTTATTCAGATCAAATTTTTCTAATGGTAAACCTATTCTGTTTTCCCAATCAAAGAATACATTAATAGATATTCTAACCCATGTAAACATCTTACATACATCTTCATCAACTCTTTTCCAATATTGTTTACTACCATTACTAATTAAAGCAACTTGTAGTCCTTCTCCATATAACCATCTAACTAATTCATTAAAATGCTTGTAGGCAGTAGGTTCACCGCCGCCGGTTAATATTACTGCCTTCAATCCTCTCGTTTTCAATTTTGTTACATAGTCTTTAATTGTATCCATGTCAATACGACTATGTGTATCTCTATATGTTACACTACAATAAGGGCATTTTAAATTACAAGCACCCTCTGGACTAATGTGTGTACTAATAACTGTATTGGGATTATTATTCTTATAGTTCATCATCGCTTCTTGATGACGCCACCATTTAATACCTGTTGATGTAAACTTATGTTCTTCTTCACTAGGGTCATGTTCTAATTCTGTTTCAGTAGGTGTTTCATCATAAAAGATATAGATATTACTATACTTCATACCATTCTCAACTCTATCTAATATTTCATGACCTTTCTCTAATGTAATTGGTTTTAAATGTGAAACATCATTATTGTCAATATACTCATAATTCTTAACAAAGTTTTTTACTTTACCTCTAGCCGCATGTCTGTATATAATATACTCATCTTCTTTTTTATAGAGACCTATTTCGAAACCTGTTCCTTGATGAACTTTGACTGGTTCGTAATCTTTTATTTTTGGGAGGGCCATGGTAATGCTTTCTTTATATAGTGTTTATGTTTTTCAGATATTTCTAAGTCCTCTGTCTCTGGTGTCCAGTTTAACCACTTTTCTTCGTACCAAGTTTCAGACGGTGGACTATCTTTGTAATATTTAGATGATTGTAATGCCACCTCATGTTTGTATTTCATCACATCTGGTGATAAACAAAACCCATAATTATAACACTTTATTGATGAATGTACTGTTTCTGCATTTTGCCAACAACCTTTTTGTGTTTCTGTTGGTACTGTATTCCATAATGAAGGACCCGGTCTATCTTTATCTCTTTTGACATACCATTGTTTATTTTTCCAAAACTCTATTTGATTAAAACAAACTTCTAAATCTTTTATATCCCATATGTCTTTTATCTCATTACCCCAAACCATATCTGGTTCCATCATCAATGTTTGTTTAGGTTGAGGATAATATTGCATAACTTCGTCATACATTAATTTATATTGATTTAGAGGAAGATCATATTCTTTTTCAAATACTGTGACCTTACTATACTTTTCACAAAACTCTTTTACATTTTCATCTAAAGGAGGTAAGTTCATAGCACCTTTGTACCATGGTTTTTTAGACCAAAATACAAATATTTTATCTACATGATTTTCAATACTTTCAATAGATTGACCTAGAAAATCTAGACCATAGTGTATTCTATATAAGGCATATTTCATATAGGGTATTTTGATTTATGTATATAAGTTTCTTGTATGTATCTATCCATTTCACCTTCTTTTATTGCATAGGCACCTATCATATCAATATTATTATCTATACAATACCAAACTCTCTGATTACCTCTTAATACTCTATAATCTGAAGCACAAACAATAATAGGATATGTCATACCATTTTTATCTATGGATTCACAAAGTTTTTTATATTGTATTACCTGTTCAGGTAAAGGATCTTCTTTTAGTTTATGTGCAGCTGGCGCCCACTCTTTTTCTAATATCTTCACATCATAATAAGTAAAATTTTCTTTCAATTCTTCATTTATGATTTGAGGTTTTAATTTTGTTGCCTTACCTATATTAATTAATTCTTGTAATTTATTTCTATCATCAAGTCTTACATTTCTAGTTTTATCAAATAAGATTTTATCTTTTGCATATAGATTACCTTTTTCTTGTGTTCTATTTCTAGCATAAGTATCGTCCATTGGTGCCCCTTTACTAAAATGTAAATGCTCTGCTTTAATATGTGGTATAAAATGTGTTCTATCTAACATCTTACCAACTTCAAAAATAAAAGTATCATTATAACCAAAGTGAAAACACCCCGGTGTAAATCTACCTAGACACTCATACCATTCTCTACTAACAATAGGAAAAGCACAATGTGCCTCACCGTTGATACCATCTTCCATATATGCAACATAAACTTTATCTTTATCAAACTGTTGTAATTCTTTTTCAAGTATATCTTCCCAACCAGGTGTACTGTAAACTAAATCATCATTACCCATAATCAATACATCACCAGAACACTCTGCAGCTAAATCATTCCATGATATAGAAACACTTTTAGGTTCTCCTATTATGAAACGAACATCATAAAATCCTATGTATTCTGTTTTACAATGTTTTTCTAGTGACTTATATGCTTCTATTGCAGGATCGTCATTATCAACGTAAAATAATAATTCTACACTACCTCTTGCCCAAGCTGTGTTATAAATTGATTTGATAAACCTCTCACAATTATTAGGTCTATTTCTTGTTGGTGTTAGTATTGATATTCTCATTTCATTAAAGTCTTTCTTATATGTTCTCTACCCACAGGTCCTGTCCAATGTATAACTTTTTTTGTAGGACTGTCTTGACCTTTGTTTAAAGATATTCTTAACCATTGATAGTCTTGTGGCAATTCTTGTATCTGTTCATTTTCATTACTTTCAATTAAATCATATAATGCTTCTTGATCACCCCTAATACCATCATTCTGGTTTAATCTTACATTCCAATCGTATAATAATTTAGGTCTATCATTTACTACAATGACACCTGTTGCCCACCAATTAGCTCTAACCCAATCTCTAGTTAACCCTATCATACCAGGTGGCACTAAATTAAACATGTCAGATATATCTGTTAATATTTCACAATCTACATCTAACCATGCAACTCTTTTTTCAGGTGCTTCTATAACTGCATGTAATTTGTAAAACCACCCGGAATCTGTTCTCTTTTGTAAAGGTATAGATAACCAAACATTAGGATAATGTGTTTTAATCATTTCCCTTTTTGATTGTGACATACCAAAATCCCAAACACCTATTGTTTCATCTTTAATATGTGTTGTGGCATTTCTTAACCACCACTCAATTAAATCTTCATGATTTGAATCAACTCCTGTTAGTATCATCTTCTTTTCTGTTTAGTAAAATAAATGTCTCTAAGTCTAGAACAGCTAGAGGTTTATGGTGATTTCTTTTAATAACTGCAAGTGGCTCATAACCTTTACAGTTTTCTTCGGCTTGTTTATATGCAGCCCAAATGTTTAATGCTTCTTGATTTTTACATTCAATGCTATATGGAAACAAATTTCGTGCAGCCTTTGCCATGATTAAATCTTCACCGCCTGCACCCATTGATCTACTTTCTATATCTTCTGGATCAACGCCTAAATGTTCAATTAATAATTCTCTTACTTTTTTTTGTAGGTTTCTACCCTTCGCTTTCGCTGAACTCGTCTTCATCCCATTCTCCATCATTGTGTAATGCCTCTCCGCAACACGGACAGAACTTCACCGGTAGATCATTCTCTACCTTTATTCTAACTTCAGCTTCACAATTTTCGCATATTATCATAACTTGAATCCTTCAAATGTATCTTTCTCGACATCTTGTTTAATGCCACCCACAACATAACTTTCTATTTCTGTCTCTTGTGGTGCGTTTTGTAATCCACGACTATTTAACCAATGCTCTGTCCACGGTAATGGATTTTGATTAGCAGGTTGATCGTAAATTGGTTTTAAGCCTATTGCTTTCATTCTTTTATTAGCTATATATTCAACATAACTATGTAGTAATTTATCGTTTAATCCAATCATAGAACCATCTTTAAACAAATAGTTTGCCCAATTCTTTTCTTGTTGAACTGCATCTTTATACATTTGGATAACATTACCTTCTTCTTCTTTGATAACTTCTAACATTTCTTTATCTTTTTCATAATTCATGTAGTTTTTAATTATGTGTTGTGATACTGCTAAATGCTGACTTTCATCACGAGCAATCAAAGATATAATTTTTGCACTACCTTCCATAAGTTTTAATTCACCAAAAGCAAACGAACAAGCGAATGATACATAAAAACGTACACCCTCTAATATGTTTACATTTATTAATGCTCTCCATAGTTTTCTTTTTAATTCTTTTGTGCTACCTTTATTATCAAGTACCCACCTTTGACCAGAATTAATTAGATCATCATATGTTTTAGTAACAGCCTCAGCTCTTTCTGTAATGTATTCATCTGTTAATATTTTATCAAAAACATCAGACGGATTAGAATATATATTTTTAATTATGTATGTATAAGACCTAGAGTGTATAGATTCCATAAAATCCCATATCAAGATACAACCTTCAAGTTCTGGTAATGAGCAAAATGGCAAAAATGCTAAACATGGACCACGACCTTGTACGCTGTCTAATAGTGTTTGATATCTAAGATTACTTGTAAAGATATGCTTTTGCTCTGGTCTTAATTCTTGCCAGTCATTTCTATCTTTCTGTAATGAGACTTCTTGTGGTCTCCAGAACAATCCTAATTGATGATCTGTTAGTTTATCAAAGATAGGATACTTAAATGTATCAAACCTTTGTACTGCGTTATCTTCTCCAAAAAACATTGGTTGCTTTGTGAAATCCACACTTGCATCTTTATTGTAAACACTCTTTGCCATTTTATTTTATATCTCCTTGTAATAATCCTTGTGCCTGTAGTATAAATCTTTTAGATTTTCTACCTTGCTGTCTTTGTCTAGTAAATTTCTAAACAACTCTTTATCTTCGCTCCATTTTCTACCAGTCCACCATTCAAATCCATTGTAGTGAGACTTATATTCACATACATTTTCATAAGCATATGATGAATAATAGTATTCATAACCCATATCTTTGTATAAGGCACACTCGTAATTTTGTGCAACTGTGCCTAAACTTAGTTCAGGATTTTCATAGTTCCAAGCAAATTCACCTGCAACTATTGATTTCTTAAATCTAGTTAATTGAGTATAACCTATAATTTTACTATCGTGCCAGTAAATAAAATAGTCTTTATTACCATACTCTTTATCAACTAATTCACTTCCATGATCATCATATCCTTTATAATCACAATACTGTTTAAATATAATGTCACACTCTTTCTGCCAAGGATTATCATCAGGATAATACTTACCAGTAATTTCTTTCTTTAAGTATTGTCTATGTTTCTTTTTAAGAGAAAATTTACTTAAATCAATTCTTGTTGTTCTCGCTTGTACCCACAACTGTTTATCTGTCTGATAGAAGAAAGCATCCATAGGTGTCCAACCTAATTTTAATGCTTGATCTTCTTCTTCTTTTTCAACCTCTGCTAATGCAAGTCCGTAGATTAAATCATACTTCGTTGTATTACCATAGATGTGGTCATAAAATACTTTCACTATTCCTCATCATGTTTATGTTTTTGATGTATTGGTCCTATTGGTGTCTGGTCATCATTCTCTACGTTAAATTGTTCTGCTTCTTCTCTTTCCCATTGTGTGAAATAAGAATCATCAGTAATACTATCTTCTCTAGTATTCTCAACTGTGTAAAAGTTTTGATCAATTAAATAACCAGGATTACCTGTTAATCGTTCTTCCATAAATGCATCATCATACCATATCGTTCTATTGTTAGGATATGCGAAAAAATTACCGTCATCCATTCTAAACATATGGGCACATTTATGTTCAGGATCTTCAGCAAAGTTAGTATCTAACATTGCCGCTTTATCTTCCCAACCAAAATCAATTGTAAACATATAAGTACCTTTTCTTTTAGTACCATGCCAATCAACTAATTCTGCTCGACAGTTTGCAAGTCTATTTCTTTTATTGACATTTACATACGAACTAAAACAATCCCAATACATATGAATATTCATAGGATACTTAGGTGCATCTTTTTTCCAAACAAATGCGTTGATTGGTCGTCTTGTCCAGTTTACACCATTTGGTAATAAACATTCAAATAATATTGCTCTTCTTTCCATACAGTTAACAGTATGAACATCAGCGAAAGTAAAATCACCATGTCCTTTAGTATGATTGTATAAGTATTCGTTTCTTATATAAGCACTAAAGGGTGGTAAGTTATGGTTTAAGTATGGCATAGTCTCTCCTTATATAGCACAACTTTCACAATATTCATCATAATCTTCTTGACTATCAAATTCTGATCTAGTCTTTAATTCATTTTCTGGTCCACCTATTGGATGTGCTGGTTCATCATTATCATTTTTGCTATCGTAAGTATTTTGATAGTAAGATGTTTTCCAACCTAATTTATAAGTGGTTAATAAATCTTTTGCCATTGTTGATAGTGGAACTTCATTACCTTCATACTGTTCAGGATTATATGACCAATTACCTGAAATTGCTTGATCAAAATATTTTTGCATTACTGCAACGATATTTATATAACCTTCATTACCTTGCATATCCCAAAGTAAAGTATAATGATTTTTGATATAAGGATACCCAGGAACTATTTGTTTGAGTGGTCCTTTTTTTGATTTCTTAATTGACAAGAAGTCACGAGGCGGCTCGATACCATTCGTTTCATTGCACACCACGCTCGAACTTTCACTAGGCATTTGTGCGGACAAGGTCGAATGTCTAAGTCCATATGTTTTAATATCTCTACTAAGGCCATTCCAGTCATAGTCTAATTTCCTTTTTACTACACTATCCACATCTTTCTTATAGGTGTGTATAGGCATTATTCCTTCTGAATATTTAGTCTTGTTAAAGTATGTGCAAGGTGTTTTCTCTTTTGCTAATTGATTACTTGCTTTAAGTAAATAATATTGAAATGCCTCTGTATATTCATCTACAAGTTTCCATGCATCTGGACTATCATACTTAACTTTATTTTTGGCTAGAAAGTGTGCTAAACCAATATAACCAATACCTAGACTTCTTCTTGCTTTTGTTGATACCTCTGCAGCCTTAACTGGATAGTTTTGTAAATCAATTAATTCTTCTAAACCTCTCACAGATAAATCACATAAGTTTTCTAATTCTTCTTTATTTTTTACTTGACCAAGATTGATAGCACTTAAAATACATAAAGCAATTTCACCTTGACCATCAATATGTTCTAGTGGTTCTGTTGGTAATGTAATCTCTTGACATAGATTAGACATTCTAATAACATCTTTAAAAGAACTATGAGTATTACAGTGGTCTATATTCATGATATAGATACGACCTGTTTCTGCTCTTTCTTTTAGTATTGATAAAAATAATTCTTGAGCAGGTATCTTTTTCTTTTTGACACTTGTTGCTCTTTCATACTTTTCATACAACTCATCAAACTCTGGTGTACCAAATGCATCATATAAACCAGGAACATCATGGGGTGAGAATAAAGTAATATCTTTATTTTCAATAAACCTTTTGTAAAATAATTCTGATAACTGTATAGAGTAATCTAGTTTTCTAACACGATTATCCTCTGTGCCTTTGTTATTCTTTAAGACAATGATGTCTTCTATTTCTTGGTGCCAAATAGGGAAGTGTACTGTTGCACTACCACCTCGAACACCGTTTTGAGTGCAACACTTGACCGTTGCTTCAAATTTTTTGAGAAAAGGAATAACTCCCGTATGCTGTACCTCACCGCCTCTAATGCGTGAATTGATACCTCTGATCCTTCCTGCATTAATTCCAATCCCTGCTCTTTGGGCCACATAACGTCCAATAGCCATGTCACTACTAAAGATACTGCCCAAAGTATCAGCGCTATCAACAAGCACACAACTACTAAATTGACGTAGAGGAGTACGGACACCAGCCATAACAGGCGTTGGAATATTAATAAGATGCTGGGAAATAGCATTGTAATATTTTTTAACATAACTTATTCTTTTATCCTTATCATAGTTTCTAAACAATGTTGCCGCAATCATCATATACATGAATTGTGGCGTTTCGTATATCTGACCAGACGATCTATCTTGGACCAAATATTTATCAATAACCTGTCTAAGACCTGCATATGAAAACAAATAATCTCTTTCATGCTTTATAACATCTTGCATTTCATTAATTTCATTTTCATCATACCAGTTATTAAATTCTGAATCATACACACCTAATTCAATACATTTTTTGATGTGTTCTTTTAAATGTGGATGCTCCCATAATCTATGATGGAGAGATTTTCTTAAACTGAAAAGAAGCAAACGAGCAGCCACATATTGATAGTTAGGATTATCTAGTGAGATTAAATCACTAGCAGACCTAATTAAAATTTGTTGTATTTCATCTGTGGAGATTTTGTCATAGATTTGCATACCACTTGACATTTCTACTTGGGATTCTGAAACACCAGATAAGTCTTGACAAGCATATCTAACCATTTCATGTATTTTCTCTAAGTCTAGAGGTTCTGTCCCCCTACCATTTCGTTTAATAACGCTAATATTGTCTGGTGACATTAAACCTCCTTAAAATTGTTTAATTGTTGATACGCTGATAACCTTGAAAAAGTATTACTATCTATAATACCTTGAACCTCTGCTGGTGTCATACCAGCAATGACCATATCGTTAATATCTTTATGTTTCAATGACTTTGGCCATATACATATATTATAATTTTTTTCTATTAATCTTTGCATTTTTTTAACTATTTCCTCGTTTCTTGGTTCATTATCAAACACATATACTGCATGTTTTTTAAGTTTAGGTATTTCTAGATCAGAACCTGCGACTGCGATAGCATTAGGTAAGAACAAACTATCAATAGGTCCTTCTGTTATATATGTCTTCTTATTGACATCTAATTTGTCAAGACCATATATTCTTCTTTTCTTTTCATCTAATTTAATTGTTATATATTTTGGTTGTTCATCACCAAATGCACGGCCTTGAAATGCAAACATCTTATTATCTATATCTAGAAAAGGTATAATAACTCTTGGATGATCTTCTTTGATGACAGGAAACTTATTAGGTATAATAGAATTGACCCAAGTATAAAAATGCCAAGTGACATAAAGTTTCTTATGATGTTCTTTTAAATGTCGTTTCTCAACAAACATCTGATAAGCAGGATGGTTAGGTATCTTATCAAGTCTTGTTAATTCTTGCAATGCCTTATCATCAAACTTAACTGGTTCAAATTTAAACTCTGGTTCTTGTACTGTATTATTATTACCTGATTTATACTTTTCTATAACATACTGTTTATATATCTGTGGATCAATATGTTCTATAAGTTTACCAAGGGTTGTGCCTTTAGAACAGTTATGACATTTATAAAAATATTCATTCTTAATTGCATAGACAAAACCTCTTGCCTTAGATTTATTCTTTTGACTATCACCACAATAGGGACAGCGAAAGTTAAAAAGATTTCTAGACTTCTTTTTAAATCTGTCTAATCGTGGTGATATATTATAAAGATATTGAACGTCAATCATTGAGAGATATTATATCAGAATTATGCTAGATTGTCAAGGACTTTTCTATAATCTTCTAAGTCCATTGTACCCATTGCTCTGTTATGTTCTCGTCTAACCATAACCATATTACTCATGGTAGTTTTACCACCATTTTTATGTGCAATGATATGGGCAGCTTCAGCGTCTCCGTATAATAACGGTTGACCATCTAAAGAACATTTATAATCTTGTTGTGCTAGTCTCAACTCTTTTTGTTCTTTATTAAAGTTTCTTTTAGAATCTTGCACAGTAATTACTGCTTCGTAATTAAATTCTAATATTAACCAATCAACAGCTTTTTTAATTTTCTTCTCATGGTGTGGAGCACCAAGATAGTTTTTAAATGCCTCTGCAATTGTTCTTTGTTTTGAATCAAAGTCAATCGTAGGGTCTTTAGTAACAAGAGTATTACCATAATTAAAATGGTCTTTATCTTGTAACGTTTTCATTGCTGTATTATAAGATTTAATAAACTCTTGATAATCAGGCTCAAATGGACCTACTTTATCTAAAAGATAATATCTTATGAATGTTAACATTTTGAAATCTTGCATTGATAAAGTCGTACCAATGTGTGTTTTCTTTGCAATGGCACATTTAAGTAAATAATCAAAATGTGATTTGACATTTTTTTCTAATAAAACAAAATCATTTTCATCAAAATTTGTTTTATACATTTTATCTAAATCTTCATATGATGAACTACCTAGTAATTCATCTTGGGTATATCTAAAAACAATACGAGCAACCATTTCCTCTGTCTTTAATCTAGTGTTATCAAAGTTTAGAAATCTAAAATTTTTGTCTTGGGTAGTTTCAAATAATGGGTGTGTAATATTATCAACACCAGGAACTACTCTTACTAAATTTCTAATTAAATTTGCGATAGCAATATCGCCATAAGAATTTAATGTCTCTTGATCGTTAACATCTGTGGTTTCGTTTATCGTTCTAAAGATATAACCTTTTGTAAAGACATCTAGCTTTTCATATATAACGAACATCAATTCGTATGCATTGAACTTGTCTTTTTCTTCTTGGGTTAATTCGCTATAGAACTTTCCATTGACTTTAAATTTATTTGTTCTATAATCGTGGATGTATCTTTTACGGTGACCACCATCTACGGAATCGTTTTCGTATTTTGGATCGTTTTGATTTTTAACGATAGTGATTTGACCAATGTCTATGCCTTGTAAGATAGTATTAATAATACCGTCTCTTTTATCAGACTTATCTGTTACTGGTAATCTTTGTCCTATTGGGGAACAGTTTATATCGTTATACCAATTTGACACATAATCGCCAATTGATATTGCTTGTTTAGTATATTTCATTTTAACTCCTTATTGTAGTTTTAATACCTACTAATTGTAGATGATTGTATTATACTATATTTGAAGTAAAATGTCAAGGGCTAAATAACCCTAGATTTTAAAAAGAAATGGGGTGCGACAGGATGTCGCAGCCCTAATAAAGATGTCTGTATAAAAATGAGTGGTTTTTGCCGTTAAAATTACCACTATCCAATTGTCTCATTCTAAATTCTAAATCAGCATGGTCTCTTGATTTAGATAAGTAATTTTCTATAATCTGCTCATCCGTTTGATATAGTGATAGTATCCAGTTAAATATTTTTACCATAAAGATACTCTCTTACTTTGTTTGCTGCTTGTGGCGCCTGCTAGTGCTATTCTTAAAAGATTTAGATTTGAATATTTGAAGCT
>VMHT01136478.1_pt1 | contig 20550 bp, 36 predicted proteins | sample 4693611 | NCBI WGS metagenome assembly VMHT01 (sample SAMN12280063, study PRJNA550983) | marine metagenome | isolation source: seawater sampled from same location over 5 years 0.02-0.2 micron viral filtrate | place: USA: collected off the coast of southern California halfway between the port... ...
AAAAAGATTGACCCTGCAACAGAGCAAGGTTTATATAAAATATTATATTGTCATTTTAGAAATCTTGAAGACTTTACAGACTTCTGTAAGATCATCGGGCAGATCATAGATAATAATACGAAAGAAACATTTTATCCACTTGCTGACCCTGCCACAAATCTATTTGGCGACACAGATTACCCGGACCCGATCAGTATACCAGACAATCGTGTACTGATACCCAAAAAGAAAAAGAAAGGTATTACACGGGAAGAGACAAATGCAAATCACAGATCAAACTTACCAGACATTCATTGGAAAGGTATGCCAGAATTTGTACAAGAAGACCTACATACATGGCGATCAATCGATGTGAAGTTCAGAACAAAACAAGACTACGACCACTTTGCTAAATTAATTAATCCTGATCTCAGTGATAGATCAAAAGCAACATGGTATCCAAAGTTAGAAGTAACAAAGAATCATAAGTTACGTTGGGTACAAAGTGGTGATAATAATTTTAATCCTAAGTACCCTGTATACATTGTATCTAAAGGGCGTCATGAGTCTATGATTACAAGTAGATCATTAGCACGTATGAAAGTACCACATTATATTGCTATCGAACCACAAGACGAGGCATTGTACGAAGAGGCACTTGATAACTTTAAGATACGAGACTATGTTACATTACTGGTTGCCCCTTTTAGTAATCATGGTGATGGACCTGGTCGTGCACGTAACTGGTGTTGGGATCATAGTGTCAGTATAGGTGCAGATGCACACTGGGTTATGGACGATAACATTTCAGACTTCTATCGCCTACATAAAAATCAACGTGTACGATTTGAAAGTGGTGTAGGGTTCAGAGTCATGGAAGATTTTGTTGATCGATATGATAATGTTTATATCAGTGGTCCACAATATAGATTCTTTATACCAAGTAATGCAGAGAGACCAGAGTATGTTGCTAACACTAGAATATATTCTTGCTTATTAATCCGTAATGATTGCCCACATAGATGGCGTGGTCGTTACAACGAAGATACTGATATCTGTTTACGTCTACTCAAAGACGGACACTGTACAGTACAGTTCAATGCTTTCTTACAAGGCAAAGTGGCAACTCAAGTAATCAAAGGTGGTAATACTGCCGAGTTCTATCATACAGAGAACGAAGACAATGAAGAGTTTCAAAAGACTGGTTACAATGCAGATGGTACAATTAACAAATCACAAATGCTATACGATATGCACCCAGACGTTACAACAGTTGTTTGGAAGTATGGCAGATGGCATCATCATGTCAACTACGAATCATTTAAAGGCAATGTATTAAAACTCAAAGAGGGTGTTACATTACCTGAAGGTCATAATAATTATGAAATGATATTTGACGGAGACTTTGTTGATGCAAGATTTAGATAAGATTTATATTCTTACGTGTAGACGTGTAGATGATCAGATTACCTACAATGCTTTACCACAAAAATTAAAAGAGAAAGTTTGTTTCGTTGTCCAAGATTGGGAACGTGAACAATATAATTATGATGCAGAGTATCTTGTCTTACCAAAAGATATTCATGTAGATACACACCCGAGACCTGTATCACATTCAAGACAATTCATCTATGATAACTCAACGACCATGAAGTATGCAATGCTTGATGATGATATTACATTTGGTAGACGTAATCAAAAGTATTGGACTGGTGTGAGTAACATGGAAAAAAGTAAACGTAAGTGTGAAGAAGATGATATCTTAGAGATGTTTGATCTTTACACTGAATGGTTAGACTTACCAGAGGTGACGTTCTGCGGTTGTTCTCATTCAGAGAACCCGCCCTCTGGGAAGTCATTTACTTCTAACTCTAGTATTGGTTCACAGTTCTGGATTAATGGTAAAGACTTTGCACATAAGTTACCAGACTTTGAACTTACAAGAACACGTGTAGCACAGGACAATGTCTTTGTGTTATCTTTATTATCAAATGGTTTTGGTAATCGAATCAGTCAAGAGTTTTGTTTTTACAACGACAGTGTTATGAAGAAAACAAAAGCATCACAGATATGGGACAATCAAACAATTGAATCTGTGATGAGAGATCACAAAGTAATAGAAGAAATGTTCCCAGGTATATTTACAATCTTATACGATGAAGATGGTGTAAGACAAGAAGGTGGTTTTAGAAACTTAGGCAAGTGGCGATGTCATTGGTCTAAAGCATACAAGCAATATCAACAACGTAGTGAGAGTTCACTAGAGGAATTTTTATGATAGATTTTTTATGGCACGTGCCCGTATTCTTATGGGAGTTAGCAATCAATCTGTTCTTTTGGGGCAGTGTAATTGGATTATTAGTTTTAATAATTAAATGGGGAACTGAAAAGTGGATCGACACACTGAAGAGTGAGAGAAAAGCAGAAGAGTCAGATCAAGGAAATAAAGATAACTGGGGCGTCTAAATACTATCATGGAATTATATCTTATACACATTATCTTTATATCAGCATGTGTGTTCTTTTCTTATTGGTCAGGACATAGAGCAGGATCCCATGATGGCAGAAGTCAGATGGTCGAGGATCTGATTGACCGTAATTTACTTACAGTAGATAAACTTAAAAAAGAATACGAACTTTAATAAATAAAAACATATTATGAAAATACTTGGAATTAATACATCGCATGACTCAACAGTTGCTTGGGTCGAAGACAATAAACTTATTCAGTTACACGAAGAAGGCAGAGTCCGAAGAGATAAGTGGTGGTCACCACTTGAAGAAGGCGGACCGTCAATAGAACATTGTGGTTATACTGCTATACCTATTAAAGGTTTAACAGCACCAGATCAAGTTGCATTTACTTCTTTCGATAGAAGAGGTGTTGAACTTGAATTATCAGACTCAGTTAGCAACGACAGAGTACTACAGCAAGACATCATTACATTCATGGCAGAAAAACAAATGTCATGGAAACGTTATCAAGAACTTGAAGAAGAGTTCGGGCAAACAATCGTAAAAGAAATTAGATTGAATGAAGGTGCCGATAATACGATTAACGATTCAGTAATGAACAATTCACATTTCGAAGGATCACCAAACGTTGTCTTTGAACCAGAGCATCATTACTTTCATGCAGTGTGTGGAGATTACTTCAGCACATATGATGAATCAATTATAATCACATGGGACGGTGGTGGTTGGAGATCACAATATGATTTATATCCAGGTCATCAAGAGATTGAATGTATATGGCATTCTAAAGATGGCGTGATCAAACCTTTATATAAGAAGATGTCTAATACAAGAGAGATCGATCAGATTAATAATAATTATTTCCCTGGTTTCACGGAAGATTGTGCTTACTGTTTAACAAATGATATCATAACAATAGATGATTGTATCTACGAGTTCTCTTCCCTTCCAAGCAACGGAATGAACTTTAGTAATATGTCAGTATCATTAGGGTGTGATGACTATGGGAGATCAGCAGGTAAAGTCATGGGCATGGCATCATACAGTGCTAACCCACAGATAGAAAATGTTTTCTCTCGTCATACAATGGCACAAAAATTAGAGATTGATGCATTAGCAAGTGCGAAGCAAACAATTCAAAAAGCAATAGACATGGTACCTGATTGTAAGAATATTATTCTATCAGGTGGATTCTCACTTAATTGTACTAACAACTACAAATACTTACAGGCATTTCCTGATTATAAATTCTTTGTTGACCCAGTACCTCATGATGGTGGGACAGCAGTTGGTGCCGCTTTAGATTTATGGAGAAAAGAAAATGTTAATGACTGAAATACATAGAGACGTTGATACAGTAGTAGAGATGCTAACGACTAATAAACAGATCGTTGGAATATGGCAGAATAATTCTGAGTGGGGACCAAGAGCACTTGGTAATAGATCGATTGTATTTGACCCAAGGCATCCCCAAGCAAAGGGTATAGTAAATGAAGTAAAGCAAAGAGAACATTACAGACCATTTGCTTGTACAGTTCTAGAAGAACATGCACATGAATACTTTGAGATGTTACAACTTGAATCATCACCATACATGTCGTTCGCAGTTCAGTGTAAACCAAAAGCAATGGAAGATATACCAACTCTTGTCCATGCTGATAACACTTGTCGTATGCAAACAGTCAATGAAGAACAGAACCCAAACTATTATAATTTAATTAAGGCATTCGGCGAAAAGACTGGTGTCCCAATTTTATTCAACACATCTTTTAATTTAGGTGGAGAGGCAATCGTAGAAACAGTATACGATGCAATCGATACATGTAATCGTTCTATGATTAATCATTTGTATATACCTGAAGATCAAGATGTTTATATTCCTTATGAGCAAATAAAGGATAAAATTAGACTTACAATATAATAAATATCTGTATGACTATTATCGAAGTTACAGATAACGCAATACAGAGACTTCTTAAAAAGAAAACAGAAGACAACTTTGAATACATCAGAATAGGAATTACTGGTGGGGGTTGTGCTGGATTCGAATACATATTTGATTCAGTCTCAGAGAAGTTAGCAGAAGATGTGATTGTTGATTATGGTCCTATACAATTTGTCATCGACAAAACTTCTATACCTTATATTCTAGGTATGACTTTAGATTTTCAAAAGGAAGGACTTAACGAAATGTTTAAGTTTATAAACCCTAAAGAAGAGGCATCATGTGGGTGTGGTGTTTCAATTAACTTTGATTTATCTCAAGTAGAACACGATGAACAACGAATACAAGCAATCAGCATCTAGTTACAATAAAAACAAATACAGGACAATGGGTTATCTTGCTCAGTGTGTTGTATTGCCACTTAAGTCAGAGAACAAATTACCAGAAGATAGTTTTACATGGAAAGACATAGAAGATGTTCGCCATATATATTATAGTAAACCTTGTAGACCTGTAAGAATAAAAGCAGACAGTGATCACCCAATTCTAAATCAATCAACTCGGGACGTTCTTAGTAGTTGGCCACATCAAGGTATGAAACGTAATGAATATGCTAATGCAAAGTATAAATGGTTATCATCACAAACAGGTGATTGGTATCACCCATCGCAATCTATAACTAATTTTCATTTAGATGCGCCTATGTTTTTTGAACCAGGGTCTGTAAAAAGTTTTGTCCAGTATGAACGAGGTACTGGTTACTTTGACATTTGGGACCAGCATAATCAATATATAGATGAGCACCTATCTTTTGATGAGTGGATTTCTGGTTATAAATATGGAGAAGGTACTACAGTATTAGGTTACAGCATTACTAATACTAAAGATGAAAAAATGCTAAGACTATCGCCAATGTGGGATAGAGATAATTTTACAAAATGGATAAACAATGAAGACAAGTTCAGCAAAAGCAAAGGGACGTAATCTACAAAAGTGGGTTGTGCAAAAATTAGTCGAGCATCTCTCGGCAGATCAAGAAGATATTGAATCAAGACCTATGGGATCCCAAGGTGAAGATGTTATTATGGGGAAACAGACTAGACAAATATTCCCTTATAGTATAGAATGTAAGAATCAAGAAAAGATGAATGTATGGGATGCCTATGATCAAGCAACAGAGAACTGTAAGGGTTATACACCTATAGTTGTTATGAAGAAGAATCGTAGAAAACCATTAGTCGTGATTGATGCTGAGGAGTTTTTAAAACTACATAGATAACAATGAACAAGATACAACGTGCAATGCATACAAAGGCAAACAATGCCCTCGGTGAAGTAGAATACCAAATCGATTTGTTCTTAGACAATAACTATAAGTCTAAGTTTAGTATGTTTAAATATCTCAAGCAATTAGAATACAAGAAAAAGATTGTAGAGATTATGCGGGTTAATTATGTGCAAATGATTGAAGAGTTAAATGATCAAGATGAGCAGATGCAAGAAGCATATGACTTTATGACCAAGGCACAAAAGAATAAGTTTATAAAATTCGTTCAAGGTATTGTAGATGATGTTGATAAGTATATCGCACACATGCAACCTGAATGGGACAAAGACTCACAGATGCGAAGAGTTCAGAACTCGATCAAGAAAAGAAACAGAGAACGTATCGCAGAAATAGAAAAAAAATATAACATGAAAGTTACTTGACGATTAGTACCACTTTATAGTATAATTACATTATGATTTTAATTGACTTTACACAAACCATCATTGCATCGTTAATGGTGAACTTAAAAAGAAACGAGGGCGAGATATCAGAAGACTTTCTACGATATCTAATTCTAAACTCACTCAGAAATTATCAGAAGAAATACGGACCCACATATGGTCAAATAGTATTATGTACAGATGCTGGTAATCCATGGCGTAGAGATTTCTTCCCTCTATACAAAGCAGGTAGAAAGAAAGCAAGAGACAATGACAACAATGATTGGAAATTGATCTTTGATACATTACAGATAGTCAAAGATGAGATACGTGAAAACTTTCCTTATCATTACATGTATGTACCTAACTGTGAAGCAGATGATATCATAGCAGTACTAACACAAAGATTTCACAAAGAACAAGACATACTAATCGTATCAGGCGATAAAGACTTTCAACAACTATTGAAATTTGACAATGTAACACAATATAGTCCTAATAGAAATGACTTTATTACACCAGAAGGTGGTGCAGTGCATTTTCTAAAAGAACATATACTCAAGGGAGATAAGGGTGATGGTATACCAAACATCTTATCTAACGATGATTGTTTAGATTTAGGTATTAGACAGACACCATTAAGAAAACCTATTCTAGAGAAGTATCTCAGAATTAGTATGGAAACGGACGATAAATACTATCGTAACTATATAAGAAATAGAACATTGATTGATTTAGAATGTATACCAAATGAAATAGTTAATGGTATTAATAATGAGTTCGACAATACAGAACCTGTTCAAGGCAAAGTATATGACTATCTCAGAACAAAACGTATCACTCAATTACTAGATAACATTGGAGATTTTTCGTTATGACCGAGAAAAAAAGAGGAAGAGGGAGACCTAAGGGTGCCCCAAATAAACCAAAGTTAGAACTCATTACAGAGAGAGTTAAACTTACTAAGAATGCAGACGTATATGAAATACTATGTCAAGCAGAATTAGTCGCACAAACAAATGAAGATCATGCAGTTAATGGTCTTACAGCATTTGGAGAAAACAATGGTGCAGTATCAAAAGTATTAATGTGGTTATTCAATGATAATATTAAATCATTGTTGCCTGCAGGTAAGACACCTTACAATACTAACGATGCACCAGCACCAGACTTAACTGAAACTCAATTAAGATTTGAGTTTAGAAAATTTAAGTACTTCGTAACTAATGAAGTACCACAAGTTCGTAGAGAAACAATGTGGATAGAATTACTAGAAAGTATACCTGCTAAAGAGGCAGAAGTTATGGAACTAGTGAAAGAGAAAGTAAATCCTTTCCCACACATAACCAGAGAAATTGCTCAAAAGGCATTTCCTAACGATCAGTTTTAAATAAATATATTATGTCGGCAGAGACTATACATATAAATGGGAAAGTAAACATTAACTTTCCAGTGTGTAAACTTTCTAGTCGTGTCCGACTCCATGGAGTATTATAATGGCAGAAGAAGTGAAATCAAATTTTTCAAACGAGGTAGTAGAACCTACTGAACTCGAAAAGCATATCGAACGATTGCAAAAACACACCGTACCTATGAAACCAGAAATGCTGAACTTAGTTCAGACATTGATGAATAATCATTTGCAAAGTGGTAACGTTAAAGTAACAGAACTAGATGCATTGGTATTTGCACGTGATGAAGTTAACAAAGCAACCATTGATTATCAAACTCATTTAGAAAGAATGAATAAGAGAACTCAAGAGTTACAAGCAGAACAAATGGAGTCGAACAGAGAAGCAGGTGAATTGCAACGAGCAGAGCAACGCCAACTTCTAGCAGAAGAAAGAATTGCACGTAAGAATGCAGAGAGAACAAGTGAAAGTTTACAGATGGAAAATGATCGTCTGAAAGCAGAACTTGAAAAAGTACATCAAGTGCCTGCAGAACCCAAACAAAAATCAAAAGCAATGGAAATGGCACGTGCTATGAATCCTGAACCAACAGAACAGGAAGTATTTGATAAGAAGATTCAAGATACTAAGAAATCTTTCAAAGAGTGGGACGAAGAGAATGTAGACATCGATACAGCAATGCAACAAGCACATGATGAAGATGAAAACTTCGAAGACTCAGCAGACTTTTATAATGGTGTTTCACCAGAACAAGCATTAGATGATGTCAATGAAAACTTTGAAGACACACTTGAAAGTTTAGAAGACTCAGTTGAACTAGAAGTTCCAGAAGATGCTAAGGGTACTGAAGACTTCTTTGCAGAAGTAGAGGCAGTACAAGAGAGAGTTGATTCAGATTTCTCTAGCAGTGCACCAGTAATCTCTAACAGTCAATTACCTGACATCAAAACATACGATTCAGAAGAAGACTTACAAGCACACATAGACGAGAAGAATGCTCAAGTAGAAGAAGAGTACGAAGAGGTAACAATACCTTCAGAGTCCGATCTACAAGCAATGACTAAAAAGCAAATACATGAGACAGCACAAATGCTTTCATTTGATGATGTAGTTTTAACTATGACTAAGTCAGTTATGATTGAAACTTTCGTGCAGTCTACAAACGATTACATAGATAGTCTAAAAGAATCTGGAGAATTTGTCAGTGCTGAAACAACCGATAGTAGTGAGTCCTCACCAACTGAAGACGATAAACAAGACGGCGGTTACTTCTAAGAAAGTAAACCTTCGTCAGTTTGATCACACAGAAGTATATACCGAATACGAATCATCACTCTCGAACATCGAGGGCATGGTTCGTTTCGATATCCCATGGGAATATTCTACACTACTAGGCACTCGTCTAAAGAATCCATTTGTATTATGTTCTATAGAAAATAATGTTATAGAAATATCTTATCTAGGACATAACGACAATACATTTAAAGTACCAGTATATTATTGTAATGATAATCGCAGGTCTAAAAAATCAGAGATCAGAGAAGATGAGGATAATCAATTCTTTCTTCTACCAAAAAGCAGAGTACCATTTTTAGTTGATCAAGAAGTAACATTTCGTTATTATGGTGATGATGGTGAGAGTGAACGTAGATTCAGTATATCAATAGAAGACGATATACGAAACATGAACTATAATGACTTAGTAGAATACCATCGTAACAGATGGTCGTCCCGTACCAGACGTTTTATGCAAGGACATGAAGTAGATGATCTAGTACATTTTCCAACGACTCTAAAGTGGTGGAATAGCAACGATAACAAAGATAATCTTTTCATCTATAAAGATATAGCATGGTTTGAATTATATCCAAATGTTACATGTGTTGGCGATCAGTTTGTAGATGAAGAAGGTTATATATCATGGACACTGTTCACATATGAGAATGCACCTAAAGGTATTGGTACAGAATTATCAGAGGCAGTTCATAGTAAAATAAAAGAACTTGGTTTCAGTAAAGTTAGAGTAATGATTCATAAAGATAATAAAGCATGTATACATGGACCAGGGAGAGACTATGAACTCTTATCTGAAATGAACGATTGGTGTGTATACAGTCTTGATCTATAAGGATTTATAAATGAATACAAACGTAGAAAAACAATGTAGTCAATGTGATCGCATTGTAAACATAACTGTAGCAAAATACTTTGTTGTAAAAGAGGAGAAACTACATGTCTTCTGTGATGCATATTGCTCACATGATTGGCATATAAATAAACAAGATGATAAAAGAATCAATAAAACAAAACCAGAGTAAATACGTAGAGTCGAATTTACCACAAGATCAACAAAAATTTAAAGGTTGGTATTGGGATCATTCTACTCAAAAGTATTATCGATGGGACAATCAACCAAGAGAGGACTAAATGTCAGACATAGAGTATAACGACTTTGGTTTTACGGCAATGGACGCCGATGAACTCGCATCTGTAGATACAAAGATAGTAGAAAAAACAACTACTGCAAATGAAGTGATTGACCAGATGGACAACTTCATCAGACCGTTGCTAGAAAATCTCATGAAAGATTCAGATAAAGATTACATTTATTGGCCGAATCGATCAGAGATGATACAAAAGCAAATCGACAAATTAAATTTAATTCAAAAAACCATTTGACTTTGACCACAACTTTTTAGTATACTATGTTTCATATTAACTATTCGGGAGAATACAATGAAGCAGAGTTACTATGGCGATTCGCCAGAAGTTGCTAAACTCGTAGAGATTGGTCGTAACATGATCTCTCTTTGCGAATCTAATAAACTATTTCCAAAAGATGATCACATGTGGAATGTGGCAGTTACGTGTGGTAATAAACTTACTACATATGGCACCACATGGTCCCGTGTCAAATCATTATCTGATCTTTCAAAAGACGAACGTAAAGCAATGCTAGAATATCTAGAAAATCATTCACAAAAAGGTTGACAGTGACCCTCACTTTTTTGTATACTATAAACATGATGAAAAATTATTTAATAAAGAACGGGTTACTCGATGCTGATTTCATTCAACCTCTAGTAGCATTTTTAGTACTTATAGTTATAGGAGAGATTATATGAAATTATCAGAATTAGTAAATGAAGTAAACTTAGAGCAAGAGTTGGATAAACAAATCCATACTCTTTGTGAGAATCTAGAAAGTGCAATGAAGGACAGATGGTCTCATGCTGATAACACTTATTACCATGCTAAGAAAGGCAGTAAGTATATTAAGATAATTAAAAGTGAGCATGGCAATGAATACGGTACTAGTGTTTGGGGTTTCATCAACCTGTCTAACGACAAGTTTAAAGTTGGTGATGTATTGAAAGCGGCAGGGTGGTCAAAACCTGCTCTCAACAAGGCAAGAGGAAATCTATTTGATGGATATCCAATCGACCCTAATTCAATGTTAATTTATGGACCAACGTATTTAAGATAGGAGAAAGATATGGCAGATTTATGTGTAGTATGTGATACGAGGCGCCCAGAGACAGGCACTAATCATCTAGTTTTAGGTGATCAGTGGATTGAGTTCTGTCGTCCGTGTGGTGAGACAGAGATGCTCACAAATGGTGAGACTGGAGAACAGAAGTCCATTCTCGAAGTATTTTGTATGGGTGGTAAAGAACCCATATGGCAAGATCAAAGGAGTACAGTATGAAATATAATTGGGTAGATCAAGCAATTAAAAATTATAAGTCTCTATCAGAGACAGAGCAGGCACATGTAGATGCCGCTCTTGATAGTTTAGACGACACAGGAGATGTGTGTATCTGTGGCAAACAAGAATGTCCAGATGCTTATGCACATACAACAAGTGGTTATTAAGATCATAGGAGTTCTTTTCTTAGCACTAATGGGAATTATGGTATACATGAGTGCACATATTATAGATGAAGAAAAGCAAGGTAAGTATATACCATTACCATGGGAGAAAAAATAATGTCATTTTTTAGAGGCAGTAGAAACGAAACACAATTAATTAGAATACGATATTTGTATTTGGTACTAGGAATAATTCTTGGTATGGCATTCGGCATGAGTGCACAAAAACTATATGCATTCGATGCCAACGGTGAGGCAATATGTCTTGCTAAGAACATTTACTTTGAAGCAGGTAATCAACCACTTGCTGGTAAAGTTGCCGTTGCTCAAGTAGTACTTAATCGTATAGAGCACAGTTCTTATCCAGATGATATTTGTGGTGTTGTGTATCAATCAAAAGAATATTATACTTCTTGGACAGGTAAGACACAACCCAAATTAGGCATGTGTCAGTTTAGTTGGTATTGTGATGGTAGATCAGACGAACCATTAGATACTAAGACATGGTTATCATCTTATGAGATTGCATCGCAAGTTATGATGGGTAAGTTTCCTGATATTACTGAGGGTGCTACACATTATCATGCAGATTATATTTACCCATATTGGGCAGATACGTTAAATGAAACAGTTCAAATAACAGATCATATTTTTTATAAATGAAACAACTTTGGCACGATTACATGATGGGCAACTCGAAAGAGTGGCAAGACTCATCTACTGGTTGGGTTGATACTATGACTAAGTCAAAAGAGAGCAAAGAAGAATACAAAAAGTATTTAGAATTAACAGAAAATCCAGTACCATATAGAGACTGGTTAAGAGACATAAAGGAGTAATTATGGACGAATTGATGAGAACGTTAGATACGATCTTAGAAGATATAACTAAGATACAAGAGAAACAAACAGCACAGTTGAAATTCATGGAACAAAAACTTATTCAACTAAATTCTGATTTAGAGACTTTACTTTCCGTAATAGATAGTGTAAACTATACAGATGAACAAGAAAAACCAACGTCAATACATTAATGAATATATTTGTACTAGATAACGATCCACGTGAGGCCGCAAGAATGCTATGCGACAAACATGTCCCTAAAATGATTGTAGAATCTGGACAGATGTTATCAACTGCCCATCGTATGCTCGATGGTACACCAGTCAAACGTCCAAGTAAATCTGGTAAAACAATACAAACATATTATACATTTGGTGATGAACGTGATAATCTTTATTATCTTGCAGTACATAAGTATCACCCATGTACAACATGGACTATGCATTCAAAAGCAAACTATGAATGGCATTACGAACACTTTCACGAAATGGCGTTAGAGTATCAGTATCGTAGAAGCGGTAAGATGCATGAGACATTTCGTAAGATCGGAATACTACTTGCAAAACCCCCTATAAATATAACAGACAGTGGGTTAACTGAGTTTGCTCAAGCAATGAATCACTACCCACAATGTAAAGACCCTGACCCAGTAACTGCATATCGTAATTACTATCATCAGGCAAAACCATTTGCTAAGTGGGAATGGAAACGTGATGCACCACAATGGTGGCAAGGTTATCAAGGAGTAGCATGAGAGTATTAGTAGAAAATTATGGCGATGTAAGAATCTTTTCAGATCGTCCATATGGATATAAAAGATATCATGTACAATGGAAAGATGGCAATGAAGAAATGTTCAGTGGCATATGGTACAGTGAAAAGAAAGTTAGAAAGATAGTAGAGGAAAGATTAAATGCCAGCATATGATTTCTTAAATTCAGATACGAATGAAGTCGAAGAGCATATTATGTCCTACACTAAGTTAGATCAATTCAAAGAAGACAACCCACACTTAAGACAAGTGATACTAGATGCACCTCTGACCGTAGGTGGTGTAGGGGACAGAGTCAAGACAGACGATGGTTTTAAAGAAGTATTATCAAACATTGGTAAGAACTACAAGGGTTCTGATCTAGACAAGAGATACAATAAACAATCAATCAAAGATATTAAAACAAAAGAGATAGTCAAGAAGTACGTTGACAAAGGCACCATTTCATATTAAAATAGATTATGACATTAAAAATGAGAACTAACCTCATTGAGTTAAGTGAACTAGAAAATATTCAACTCAATACAATTCAAGAAAACGGCAAACGATTCTATACAGATGATGCTGGTAAGATCAGATATCCTTCTGTAACAACTGTAACATCTTTACTTACTAAAGATCAGATCAAGTTGTGGAGAGCACGTGTCGGTGAAGAAGTTGCAAATAAGATTTCTACACGTGCCGCACGAAGAGGTACAAAGTTTCATTTACTAGTAGAAGATTATCTACGTAAAGAAAAAGAGTACATTGAGTTTGATGATATCATGCAAGAAGCACAATTTAAAGCAGTGCAACCTATCTTAGATGAGATCGTACCAATTGCCTTAGAGGCGCCATTGTTCTCAGAGAACTTACAAATGGCAGGACGTGTAGACTGTGTTGGTTTATTTGATGGAGTATTATCTATCATAGACTTTAAAACAAGTAGTAAGATGAAGACAGAAGAAATGGCACAACCATGGTACCACCAAATGACTGCATATGCAATCATGGTAGAAGAACTAACAGGACAACCTATTGAAGAAGTAAATGCAATTGTAAGTATGGAAGATGGTAACTATCAATTGTTCAGTGCTGATCCAAAAGATTATGTTGAAAGTCTATATGGTTTAAGACAACAATATAGAACACTTTACGGAGTATAGAATGATAAGTAAAAAAGAATTTTGCGAACAAGTTGAGAAACTAATGCGAGATAGAAATGTTGAAGTGATGGACGCCATACTAAAAACGTGTGAAGTAAATCAGATCGAACCGGAAGGTGCTAAGAGACTCTTAACACCACCGTTGAAAGAGAAGTTACAAGCAGAAGCAGAAAAGTTGAAACTTGTTAATCGTGAGAAGTCAAGCAGAGCAAGTCTGTCTGGGTTCTTCAGTAAATAGGAGTATAAAATGGAAAAAAATGATATTATATCAGTCGTTACTATGACTGGCGAATATGTTGGTAAACTAAACAGTGATGATGTTCTGAACAGTTTTGAATTACTACACCCTAAGATGATCTTGTCAAACCCAGAAACAGGTGAGATGGGATTTGCTAGAGGCATTGCCGTAACTGGACAAGAAAATCCAGAGTCCGTTGTTTTACACAATATAGTTTTTGCCTGTGCGGCAAATGACAAAGTTGTAAAAGCATGGCAAGAGGCAACTAGTTCAATCGTAACACCAGGTCAACCGAAGTTAGTTAAGTAATGTCGAGTCGAGAAGGATTCGATGCATATCGTTTATATCTAGGTATTAAGTTACACTTCAATACAGAGAATTACGATTTCGTCAAATACAACGGCAAAGTGAAAGCAGACTTACCATCGTTTTTAAAACGAAAAGATAAGTTTCATTTTGCCAAACTTTCTCGTAAGTATAAAGAAGAGTTACAAGACTTCTACATCTCACAACTATCATTTAAAGATATGTGGGCAGGCGAGATGTTAGAACCTGAATCACATAAACGTTTTACAGAATGGAAAAAACGTAGACAAAAATTATCATACCAATTCGATCTAGACGTAAACAAGTTATTAGAGAAGAAGACAATACAAGAAGTACTAACAGTAAACAGAGGACAACACCCATTTCTTTTGAAACAATATATGGGTAAGAACGTATCATTAGAGACAATGGTAATGTTAACAGAGATCACAAACTGTAGAAAAAGATGGAAAGAATTGATCACTGATAACATCATATATCCTGAAGTCGATAACAAGATAGAAAAGTATAGACCATTTATAACGTATGACTATACAAAGTTTAAAGAGAGGTTAAAGGAATTATGCTCACAATAGTAGGTAACGGACCAAGCAGATTAAAATATGATCTGAATAAGTTAGATAGATGGTGGGGTTGTAATGCAATATATCGTGATTACACACCAGATTTATTATTCGCCGCAGACATACCAATGCAGAATGAGATTGTGTATGATGTAAAGTATTATCATAAGAACAAGATGTTTTGGGCAGGCCTAGAACTCTTAGATATGGATATGTGGGACATGATCAAGTTTGGATTTCAAGACTCGCATGATAGCATCAAAGAATTACGCCACCCAGAAGATGATAAGTTTCTCGTACAGGGTAATGGAAAAGAGGTATCACTATTAGGTATATGTAGTGATCGGATAAACAACATAGTTATATATGAAAAAAAGATCCTCAGGAATCTCTTAACAGGAATGTTAGCATTAGGTTATGCATTAGAATCAGGTGAAAAAGAAGTTCTGTTACTAGGATTAGATTGTTTACAAGATGAGTACATGACACCAGATAACATATATGTAGGAACTGGTGGTAATTATAACAATAAATACGATGAGACGGATTTAGTTTTCACGTCTCAAAAAAGTCAGTTCATTGCACTGCTGAAACACTATTCAGATAGTAAGGTTTTTTTTAAAAACCCACTAGACGAATTGTACGAAGTAAAGTATAATGAATTATCTTACTATGAAAGTAGTAAAGAGTGGGTGCTTGGTCAAGGGTTTGACGATGCATCTTTTTAATAAAATGCAATACAATGCAAATACAATGCGATATAATAGGAGAATACAATGTCGACATCATTAGATAAATTAAGGCAGGCCATGGAATCTGCCTCTCCAACCGGAGAAAAAAAGTCCTATTCCGATGACAACTATTGGAAACCAGAACTCGATAAGAGTGGTAATGGTTATGCAGTAGTTCGTTTTTTACCTACACCAAGTGAAGAAGAGATGCCATGGGTATCTTATTTCGATCATGGTTTTCAAGGTCCAGGTGGTTGGTATATTGAGAAATCATTAACCACTATCGGTAAACAAGACCCAGTGTCTGAGTACAACACTCAACTTTGGAATACAGGAATTGAAGCAAACAAAGAACAAGCACGTAAACAAAAAAGACGTTTACATTATGTGTCTAACATCTATGTTGTTTCTGACCCAAAGAATCCTCACAATGAGGGTAAAGTCTTTACATATAGATATGGTAAAAAGATTTTCGAGATGTTAAAAGAAGCAATCTCACCTGCTTTTGAAGATGAGAGTGCTATTAACCCATTTGATCTCAGAGGCGAAGGTGCCAACTTTAAGATTAAAATCAGAAAAGTTGATGGTTACTGGAACTATGACAAGTCAGAGTTTGACAGTCCTGCACCAATTTTTGATGATGAAAATAAGTTAAATGATATATATACTTCACTTAACTCATTAACTGAGATCATCTCACCTAGTCAGTTCAAAACTTATGAAGAGTTGAAAACAAAACTTGACAGAGTTCTAGGACTAACAGGTGGAGTTGCGACATCAACTGCTGAATCAATTGCAGAAGATCAAGACGAAGTGCCTTGGTCAAATGTGAATACTGAATCAGTAGCAGATGAACCTGTAATCTCATCAGCAGAACCTTCAGTTGGAGAATCTGAAGACGATGCGATGGATTACTTTAAGAAACTTGCTACTGAGTAAGTAAGTTTCTTATTTGGGGTGATGTAGGTTAGGCATCACGAACTGAGACCGCGGAATGCAATAGGGGGTACTTAGTCTGGGAAAAGATATCAAGACTGAAGCGGCGATATCTTGTATAGAGCGGGTTGCGATAAAGTGATTGGGGCGACTATACATTTAATAGAGTATAATATGACACAGGTAAAACCAAAAAGAAATCCTAAAACTAAACAGGTTGAACCTTTTGACAGAATGTTACGTAGATTCAAAAAGATTTGTGATAAGAAAGGTATTGTAAAAGAATGTCGAGATAGACAATATTACGAGAAACCTAACGACACTAAGAATCAAAAGAATCAAGCAATCAAGAGACGAAAGAAACTTGATCGTATGAAATCTGCTCAGAAAGGTTTTAGAAGATAATGTCCAAGTGGCATGGTGGTAAAGGGTCTAGTAGAAGACCCGAAGACAAAGATAAGTACGATGAAGCATGGGAAAGAATCTTTGGTGAACCACGACCTAATATAAAGTCTCGTAAAGAGACACCCTCACATGGACTTACTCAAGTTCATAAAGATAAAACGAAAGTTATTCCTAGAAAAGAAAAGTATAAAGATTAATTATCTCGAAGATCAACGTTACTAGTACCGTCTGATCCAGAAGAGGATTGAATATTAGTTGCGCCTTCGTTTATTACATTGGCAACATTTGCTAGATTAGGATTTTGTTTGGCCATTTCAGCAATCTCTTTTTCTGTTGCTCCTGAATCTCTCAATTCTTGAATCATATTTGCTTGGCCTCTAATATTTGCTGACGACAATCTATCTTGAAACTGATAAGATTGGTCTGCATCTATTGTAGCAACGTTTTCATTTTGCCTTGCATACTGATTAAATTCTGTTTTAAATCTTCTGTGTTCAAACATACGATATTGTGCATCTTCTAATTCTTCTCCCGTCTTACTAGCATCATACTCGTCTGAATCATAACCTCCACGCATGTTCTTATAAACAGTTTCAGCATCATCACCAGTTACTGCTTTAAAGTTTGCTAAGGTAGAATCTACAACTGCCATTTGTGTTTTTAAGTTTGCTAGATGTTCACCACCACTTTCACTGGCATATTGTGCTTCTGCATCTGCTCTAGACATGTCTTTTCGGCCCATTAGAACATTAGTAATTCTGTCTTCTCTATGTTTTTCTTGTCTATCAATCAGTCCTTGAATACGTTCTTTATCACCTGCATCAATCATAGTTAATGCTCTAACCAATTCTGCGGAATCTGCATTTCTCTTTTCAAGAGATTGCTTTGCCGCTTCAGGATCAATAGCATTATCCTCAATCATTTTTTCTGTGTACTCTTCATTACCAGATTCTTTTGAAAGTTGTCCAATAAATGCGTCATTTGTTGCCGTTCCAGCACTTTGATATCCGTCTGCTTGTTTGATCAATACGCCTTTTTTGCCAGCGGCCCGTTCTTCTTCATTTGCTAAAACCATTCTATCAGTTATAAGACCACGTTTCATTGCCTCTGTGTCTACGGCGGCATCTAGTGCAGATCCTTTTAATGTTGGATCTTCTTTTAGTTTTTCTTCTTTAATCATTGCAACTTCTTTGGCATCATCTGCCCGTTGCTTCTTAAACGATCTTTGAGCAGTTCTATCTCGCATCTCGCCTTCTTTTTCTTTTACTTCTTCTTCAGACATGAACCCGCCAATTAAAGGTATTTTATTAATACCTAAGATTACGGCATCAAATGTATTCTTTAACCTGCCCGTAAGATTAGAGAAGAAATCAAAAATATTTTGCAGTGGTCCATTCTCACCTAGATGTGCCACAAGTTTCATCAATCCAACAATTACTAAAGCAACTACGGCACCTATTGCTAAGAACTTTAGAGATGCCAACATCATGCCTCTCAGCATAACTTTGAAACCTTTGCCACTTGCTTTTAAATTTTTATTTTGTTTACTAGTTTGTTTATTGTTTTCTTTGTCGAGTTTCTTTTTCTTTTTAAGTTCTTTTGGATCGACTAAGTCTGTTAAATCCGCTTTCTCATCATCTTTCTTTTCTACTTCTTTTTGTTCAAATGAGTTGAATAAACTTGTAACAGGTGATGCTATACCTTTACCTATATCACCAAGTGCTTTGAATTTCTTACCGACAGTTTCAGACATACCACCGATATCGACTATTCCGCCAGTAAGTTCTTTTATACCATCATTGAATTTACTACCACCACTTTTAAGTTCCTGTTTGAACTTGTTCATGCTGAAGTTAGTCTGCTTTAAGACCTCATCGTTTTTTTCTATTGTTTCAGTCTGTAATACTACCGCTTCGGTATGTGTTTTAATTTTTGCACCAGATGTATCTATAAAATGCGTAAATGGTTTGACTTGATCTACAACCCCACCCATTAACGAATGTTTAAAATCTCCAAATGCATTACTCATATCTATTTACCGAATGCTCTTCCTGCTTCACTGATACCAAAAGCACCAAGTGTAACTACTACTAAAGATGTGTATATTGTGTCTGAGAACAATAAGTCTTGTCCCATAAATGCTGTGATCAAATCACATGTTGCAAAAACTGCCATGAAACCAAATGATATAAAACCAATGATTGCTTTTTCATTGATATCATTTTCATCTCTAAACAATGCCCCTATAGAAAACTTTTCTACAGGTTGTGCGGCCGCGGTTGCGATTTTAAGTTCTTTTGAAACTTTTTCCATTTCTCTGATTTTGTCCTGTGCTTCGTCCAGTTTCAAAACCATTGCGGTATACTTTTCTAAATCTATTTCAACTTCGTTTCTACCGTTATCTACTGTTGCCATTATTATCTCCTCGATTGTTGGCGTCTATACCTTTCCTTCTCTTCCTCTAAATGATTTAGAAGGAGTTGTATATAAACTTCCCTTTCCCAAGGCATCATACTTTCAATCTCTGCTAGTGAATACTTGTGGTGTTGCACTAACTGAAAGTTGGTACTATAATAATTCTGTACCGATTCATGAGAAAGGGCGACTAAAAAAAATTTTCTAGTCCCTTTAACATTACCGAATTCTTTTTTTGACACTTTATACACTTATATTTTATAATATGTGATAAAGTAGGTGTGTTGTTTAAGAACTCACCCATCTTCTCTACTTGTTGTAAAGAAAGACTGTTTAAGAATTCGTCCATCTCACGATCTGCATAATCTTTTGTGTCATACGTATCTTCAGCATCATAAATTGTATCAATGCTACTTTTTAGTATGTTTATGAAGGCATCACTCTCGTCTGCATCTGCATACTTTTGCAAGTCGGCAGTAGGAAACTTCATGATGACTCCTAATTCTTCTGATAATTCTACTTTCATATCAGGAATATTTGATGTGTCTATTTGCACATCGTTTAAATCCAAATCAATTGGATTAGAAGCACCACATTCATCTACTTGACATATTAGATTTAACTTTGTTGTTTCACCAATAGACTTTATTCGTATTTGTAAAAACAAATACTCTTAATCTGCCATTAGAAATTTTCCTACATCTGATATTTCACCGTATGTTACTACTTTTATTAGTGTTTGTACAGCATTGAATATTAGTCCTTGTTCTTCACTTTCTTGC
>VMHT01191243.1_pt1 | contig 20544 bp, 19 predicted proteins | sample 4693611 | NCBI WGS metagenome assembly VMHT01 (sample SAMN12280063, study PRJNA550983) | marine metagenome | isolation source: seawater sampled from same location over 5 years 0.02-0.2 micron viral filtrate | place: USA: collected off the coast of southern California halfway between the port... ...
CTATTGGTCAAATTGTCGCAGTTAAATAATCTATTGTATATTTAAAACCACCACAGAAAAAGTACAGCATAAGCGCACCAAATAAAACATAGTCTAATATATTTAATATTTTTTTAATCATGATTAATAATCTAAAAAGTTAGTAAATGAATTTAATATAATTAATAAAAAATATCCTACTGAACTGATCCAGCTTAAAGTAATTAAAAGATGATCATTAATAATTAAACCAATTATAAAACTTGTAATTGAAATAATTAACAAAGATATAAAAATTATTATTTGTGTCATTGTTTCCCTTCTGTTGTTTAAATGAAAGCTATCAAATTAATTATAAATAAATAGATGACATAATGACGCAGGTTATAGTTTATAATGGTTCTAAATAGATTGAGGTATATTGTATAAAGATCTATTTCATATATTAACAAGCGCATTTTTATTTTATGCGATATAACAAACGGAATACTTCCGATAATTAATAGTTATTGGAATAACTAGTGTTAATCTTTTATTATCACTACTAAAAATGTCTGTATTTTATAGAACTTGACCCCCCCATATACCCTAGATTATGCGGTAGGTTTATTATATATATATACATGGATAATTTCCACACCCATACACAGACACCCCCACAAACAACCCTGCACCATTTTATTCAATGTTTTGCCATATTTTATTTTTTACTTTAAAACAATTCTAAATTAGCTAGATATGGTATATGGATTACCTACACGCAGAAGATCTAGATTGTATTGCTTATGTTGATGAAAAGACTAATGCAGTAACTATTAAGTTTATTGGTATACCCAACAACCACTCTGCTCAACTATTTGTTAACTATGTTATGGTAACACTAGGTATAGATTACCTGCCGCTAGAACATAATGGTAAATCAAAGATGATACACTAATGAATATCAAAATACCTTACACACCAAGAAAACATCAGAACTATTTACACCAGCAAATCTCAAGATACAGATGGAGTGTGCTGGTCTGCCACCGAAGGTTTGGCAAGACAGTATGTATGATCAACCATTTAATTAAGTCAGCATTGCTGACCAAAGAAAAGAACCCTAGGTTTGCCTACATTGCACCAACCTTTAAACAGGCTAAAGCAATAGCATGGGATTATGTAAAACAGTTTACCGCAAAAATCCCAGCAACAAAGTTTAATGAAACAGAGTTAAGAGTAGATCTGCCAAATGGTAGTAGAATAACATTACTAGGTTCAGAGAACTGCGATGGCTTGAGAGGTATATACCTAGATGGATGTGTTATAGATGAATACGCAAATGTAAATGAAAAGTTATTTCCAGAAATAATTAGACCAGCTCTATCAGATCGTAAAGGTTATTGTGTGTTCATTGGTACACCAGCAGGAATGAACAATAACTTCTATGATCTATACCAACACGCAAATGGCGCAGAAGATTGGTTTAACTACAAAGCAAAAGCAAGTCAAACAAAGATAGTTGATGAAGAAGAACTTGTTAAAGCAAAAGAAGTTATGGGTGAAAAGAAATACCTACAAGAGTTTGAGTGTGATTGGATTGCAAACATTGAAGGTGCAATATATGGCGATGAGATTGCAAAGATAGATGATAAGAACCAGATAGCTAGAGTTCCTTATGATCCTTCCTTGCCTGTCTCCACTGCATGGGATCTCGGAGTAGCAGACCACAGTAGTATTATATTTTTTCAACAAAAAGGAACAGCAATACAGATTATAGATTACCATGAAGAAAGAGGTCATGGATTACCACACTACATACAGATGCTTAATGAAAAACCTTATATATACAAGGAGCATTATGCTCCACATGATATAGATGTGCAAGAGTTTGGTAATGGTAAGACTAGAAGAGAGATAGCCTATCAATTAGGTGTGCGGTTTAAAGTAGTACCGAAGCTACCAATAGAAGAAGGTATTCATGCAGTAACAATGCTATTGCCTAGATGTTGGATTGATACTGACCATTGCAAAAGTCTTGTAGATGCGTTAAGACATTACCATAGGAAGTACATCGACAAAAATAGAATGTTCAGATCGAAACCTGTACATGATTGGAGTTCTCATGCTTGTGATGCAATGAGGTATCTAGCTGTTGGACTACAAGAATTAAATACTAGACAAACTGCGCCACAAAGTGTAGCAGATAATAATTATAGGATTATTTAATTATGGGATCAATATTTAAACCAAAAATGCCGCCTTTGCCACCTGTTGCTCCGCCACCAGAGCCGCCAAGCACAGAATTATCTGCGGAAGAAAAAGCAAGAATAAAAGCTGAACAAGATGCGATTGAAAGAAAAAGAAAAGGTAGAAAGTCTACAATCCTTACTGGACCATTAGGTGTGCAGGAAGATGAAGAATCTAAACTTAAAACTTTATTAGGAGAATAATATGTTAGATAAAATTAAAAAAGTATTTACAAAAAAGAAACCTGCTGCAAAAAAAGTTGTTAGCAACATGGATGATTTAGATAATGGTGTGGGTATCAATCAAGAAGTTAAGTCAGAAGTTAAATCCGAATTAAAATCTGAAACTAAATCTTCTTTAACATTTGGAAAATAATTATGGGTTCTAATGGAGCTAGTGGCAGTGGATCAGATGCTGGTTGGGAAAACACACAAAAGACTAAAGATAAAAAAGCAAATGATTCTTTAATGGGTACTTCAGATTATCAAGGTGATTTAGATTCAAAAGGTAAAAGCAAAGGTAATAATAATAATAATAACAATAATGGTGGTGGCGATGGTATGAATACTTCTGGTGTAGTTGTTCAAGCTCCAACAGTAGTTGCACCTACTACTGCAGAAATTTCTCAAAGCGAAGCAACAAAAGCAGAAGATCCAATCGAAGTAAGAAAAAGAAAAACTTTAGCTAAAGGAAGATCGTCAACAATCATAACAAGGTCTACTGGTGTAACTGGTGACTTGACTTTAGGTAAACCAAGTTTATTAGGTAGATAATATGGCACAAACAGATAAAGCTAAAAATTTATTAAAACGATTTGACAGATTAAAATCTCAAAGACAAAATTGGGAAAGTCATTGGCAAGAAGTTGCAGATTATATGCAACCAAGAAAAGCTGATGTAACTAAAACAAGATCTAAAGGTGACAAAAGAACAGAACTTATATTTGATGGTTCACCATTACAATCAGTAGAATTATTAGCAGCATCATTACATGGTATGTTAACAAACCCATCTACACCTTGGTTCTCTTTAAGATTCAAACAAGATGATATGGAGAATGAAGATGAGGCGAAAGAATGGTTAGAGTCTGCAACAGAAACAATGTATGCAGCATTTAATAAATCAAACTTCCAACAAGAAATTTTTGAACTGTATCACGATCTAATTACTTTTGGTACGGCAGCAATGTTTATCGAAGAAGATGATGAAGATGTTTTAAAATTTTCTACAAGACACATTAACGAAATCTTTATTGCTGAAAATGATAAAGGCAGAATCGATACAGTATTTAGAAAGTTTCATATATCTGCAAGAGCAGCAATACAAAAGTTTGGTGACATATCAATTAACATTTCAACTAAAGCAAAAAAAGATCCATACGAAGAAGTAGAAATACTTCATGCGGTTTATCCAAGATCTGATTTTAATCCAAAGAAACAAGATAAAATTAATATGCCATTTGAATCTATTTATTTAGATGCAGAGTCTGGTGATGAATTATCTATATCTGGATTTAAAGAGTTTCCATTTGTAGTACCAAGATACTTAAAAGCATCACATGAAATTTATGGTAGGTCTCCAGCAATGACAGCATTGCCTGATGTTAAGATGTTAAATGAAATGTCAAAGACTACAATCAAGTCTGCACAGAAACAAGTTGATCCACCTTTACTTGTTCCAGATGATGGATTTATGTTACCTGTAAGAACAATTCCAGGGGGTTTAAATTTTTACAGAGCAGGAACTAGAGATAGAATTGAACCATTAAACATTGGAGCAAACACTCCACTAGGTTTAAACATGGAAGAGCAAAGAAGAAACTCAATTAGAAATGCTTTCTATGTAAATCAATTAATGATGCAGAATGGTCCACAGATGACAGCAACAGAAGTAATACAAAGAAACGAAGAGAAGATGAGATTACTTGGTCCAGTATTAGGTAGACTACAATCTGAATTATTAAAACCATTAATTGATAGAACTTTCTCAATCATATTAAGAAAGAATTTATTCAGACAAGCTCCAGAATTTTTATCAGGTAAAGATGTAGAAATTGAATATGTATCTCCATTAGCTAAAGCACAAAAGTCTAGTGAGCTACAATCAATCATGAGAGCTATTGAGATTATGGGTAGTCTATCAAATGTTGCTCCAGTATTTGATCATATTAATATGGATAAATTAGTTAGACACTTGGCAGACATTGTAGGTGTTCCACAAAAAATATTAAAACCACAATCACAATTAAATGCTGAAAGACAACAAGCACAACAACAACAAGAACAAATGCAACAAATGCAACAGCTACAACAAGTAGCTCAAGCAGGGAGAGATATAGCACCACTAGCAAAGGCTTTACCAGAAGAAGCTAAAGCTGTAGCGAATGCTGAAGTGGAATAATATGGAAACAAATAAACAGCTGGAAAGCATAATAAAAAAATTAAGAGACAACTATCAATATATTTTTAATACAGAAGAAGGCAAACAAGTCTTATCTGATTTAGAAAAAAGATGTCATTATCATTCTACCACTAATGTAAAAGGTGATAGTCATGAAAGTGCATATATGGAAGGTCAACGCAGTGTACTTCTATTTATAAAACAAATGCTGCAAAAGGAGAATAAAAATGTCAAATGAACAGATAACACAAACTGATGTGCCTGTAGCAGAGACAACACAAACTACTACAGACACTCCTAAACAAACAGAACAAGCGGTTAGTTCTACAACAACAGAGCAACCAACTGTTGCTAAATCTTGGAAAGAAACAATCTCTGAAGAGTTTAGAAACGATCCTAACATTTCTAAATTTACAGAAATAGATGCGTTAGCAAAAAGCTACATCAACGCAACTAGAATGATTGGTCAAGACAAAGTTGCAGTGCCTAATGAAAACTCAACTGATGATCAGTGGAATGAAGTTTATGGAAAGCTAGGTAGACCAGAGTCACCAGATAAATATAAACTAGAAGCCAAATCAGATGTTGTACCATTAGATGAAGGTGCAGTTAAATCTTTTGCAGAGAATGCTCACAAGCTAGGTTTAAATAACAAACAAGCTCAAGGTATTCTTGAATACTACAAGAACTCTATGGAAGGTTCTGCTCAACAAGCAAGAGTAGATACAGAAACTGCACAAGCAAATGCAGAAGCTGAACTTCGTAAAGAGTGGGGTAGATCTTATGAGGATAATATTAAAAAAGCAGGAGCTGTAGCAAAAGCAAATATGAATGGAGACATTTTAAATTTAGAACTTAAAGATGGTACAAGAGTTGGAGATCATCCTGATGTTATAAAAGGCTTTGCTAACATTGCTAATCTTTTATCTGAAGATAAATTAATTGGTACTGAAAGCGAAAATGTTGACAAAGGTACAGACTACGAAGCTGAAATAAGTAAAATTGTTAATGACAGGGATGGTCCATATTGGAATAAAGGTCACCCAGATCATGACAAAGTAGTTCAGCAAGTGTTTACTTTAAGAACAATGCTTAATGGATAACAAAGAATTAAGATTAGAAATACTTCGTATTGTTGTAGAGAGTGGATCAGAAAATCAAAAATCTAATCCCTTGCCAATCTGCGAAGAATATTATAAATGGGTTTGTAAGCCGAATGAAAATTCGGCTAACAAAAGTAAGACAATGCGTAAGCACCTTACTGACAAGAAGGAATAGACTCTAGTCTAACAGACTTTAAATGCAAGAGAAGCCAAATTTTTTTGAGAACTCCTCTGATTTTGTTTAATAATAACTTAACAAATAATAGGAGACAATTATGTCAACTGAAATAACAAAAGCATTTGTAGAACAATATAGTTCAAACATACAAATGTTATCACAACAAAAAGGATCACTTTTAAGAGACAAAGTGAGACTTGAGTCTGTTACAGGGAAGAATGCTTTCTTCGACCAAATTGGTTCTGTAACTGCAACTGTAAGATCAACTAGACACTCTGACACTCCACAAGCAGATACTCCTCACTCAAGAAGAAGAGTTTCACTTGTTGACTATGAGTTCGCAGATCTTGTAGACGATCTAGACAAAGTAAGAATGTTAGTAGATCCTACTTCTAGCTATGCACAAGCTGCTGCTTATGCAATGGGTAGAGCAATGGATGATGCTATCTTAACTGCAGCAATCGGTTCATCTGATACAGGTGTTGCTGGTGGTACTGCTGTTGCATTACCTAGTGGTCAAAAGATTGTTGAATCTGGAACTGCAGGTTTAACTGTTGCTAAATTAAGACAAGCAAAAGAAATCATTGATTTAGCTGATGTTGATCCTTCACTAAAAAGATACATCGTAGTATCTCCAAAACAGATCTCTGATCTATTAGGAACTACTGAAGTAACTTCAAGTGATTTCAACACAGTAAAAGCATTAGCTGCTGGAGATGTTAATACATTCCTTGGCTTTGATTTCTGTGTGTCTAACAGACTAGCAATCGCTTCAAGCAAAAGAAAATGTATCGCTTTCGTACAAGATGGTGTTGCATTAGCTGTAGGTAAAGACTCTACTGCTAGAATCGATGAAAGATCTGACAAAGGCTACGCAACTCAAGTTTACTATTCTGCTGCATTCGGTGCAACTAGAATGGAAGAAGCTAAAGTTGTAGAAGTACAGGCTCACGAAGCATAATAAATAGAATTTTAGGGGGTGGAAGCGAGAGTGGAAACCCCCTAGAGTGCATGAAACAAATAAAAGATTTAAAAACAGTATTACATTTTAAGAAAGGGGATCATATCTATAGATATGTATTGGTGGACAGATTTAAAAATGATGGTAAGTACCATTATGGTTTTGATGCTAAAGAAGAAAGAACTACAGAAGAAATCTTTGCATTAGAAAAAGATAGACAGATAAGGCGAAAGTATATTATAAAGGAGTAATATGGCATCAGTAGTAGACATTTGTAATGGAGCATTAAATCAACTTGGTGCGTCAACAATATTATCACTTACAGAAGATTCAAAAAACGCAAGACTTTGCAACGCAAGATACACACAAGTTAGAGATAGTTTATTTAGATCTCATCCTTGGAACTGTTTAGTTAAAAGAGTTGAACTTGCAAAAGATACGGAAACACCTTCATGGGGTTTTAGTTATCAGTTTACTTTACCTGCAGATTGTTTGAGAGTTCTTACAATTTTAAATTATGATTATGATTATAAAATTGAAGGAAGAAAAATTGTAGCAAACCATGGAACAGTTAAGATACAATATATTGCAAGAATTACAGATGCCAATCAATATGATGAGTTGTTAAGAGAAACAATATCTGCTGCATTAGCTGCTGACATTGCATACGCAGTTACATCATCTAATCCTGTTGCTTCTAATATGTACAATTTATTTCAAGATAAATTAAAAGAAGCTAGATTTGTAGATGCTACTGAAGGTTACAATACTAATCCAGATAATGGTCAAGCAGATGTAATGGGAGCTTCTACATTTATAAACTCAAGGTATTAACCTATGGCTAGAGTTGCTGTTCAATTAACCAATTTTACTGGTGGAGAATTATCACCAAGACTAGATGGTAGAAATGATTTAGCTAAATATCCTACAGGATGTAAAACATTAGAGAACATGATTATCTTTCCTCATGGAAGTGCGGCAAGAAGATCTGGTACACAGTTTGTTTCAGAAGTAAAAGATAGTTCTAAAGAAACAAGATTAATTCCTTTTGAGTTTTCTACATCACAAACTTATATGTTAGAGTTTGGAGATCAGTACATAAGATTTTATAAAGACAATGGTCAAATATTATCTAGTGGTTCAGCTTATGAAATATCATCACCATATTTAGAAGCAGAACTATTTGATATTAAATATGCGCAATCAGCAGATGTCATGTATGTGTGTCATCCTAATCATCCAGTAAAAAAATTATCAAGAACAGGTCATACATCATGGACACTAACAGATGTAGATTTTACTAATGGTCCATATCTAGACGACAACATTACAACAACAACACTAACTACAGATCATCATACAGTAGGAACAGGTAGAGTTTTAACATCTAGTGCAAGTTTATGGGTAACTACAGATGTTGGAAGATTAGTTAGATTTAGAGATGGTTATGGAAAAATTACAGCTTACACTTCAGCTACAGTTGTTACATGGGAAGTAATAAAAGATACAGGTTCATCAACTGCATCAACAGATTGGTCGTTAGGTGCTTTTTCAAATACTACAGGTCATGCTTCATGTGTTACTTTCTTTGAACAAAGATTAGTATTTGCAGCAACCTTATCACAACCACAAACAATATTTTTTTCAAGATCTGGTGATTATGAAAACATGGATGAGAATAGAGGCGGAACTATTGCAGACGATGATGCTATTATTTATACGATTGCATCTAACCAAGTAAACGCAATTAGATTTATGACATCAACAAGAACTTTAATTATTGGTACAGCAGGTGGTGAGTTTACAGTTAGTGGTGGTGGAACAGATGTTGCTGTTACTCCTACAAATATATTAATTAAAAAACAATCTAATAATGGTGCAGCAAATGTAGATGCTTTAGCTGTTGGTAATGCAACTATTTTTTTACAAAGAGCTAGAAGAAAAATGAGAGAACTAGCTTACAACTTTGATGTTGATGGTTATGTTGCTCCAGACTTAACTATACTTGCTGAACATATTTCAGAAGGTGGATTTAAACAACTATCATATCAACAAGAACCTAATCAAGTTATATGGGGTGTAAGAAATGATGGTCAGTTAATTGGATTAACTTATCAAAGAGAACAGCAAGTTGTTGCTTGGCATAGACATATATTTGGTGGAGCATTTGGAAGTGGTAACGCAGTTTGTGAAAGTATTGCTACAATTCCTACAGATGATTCTGAATATCAATCATGGGTAATTATTAAAAGAACTATTAATGGTGCAACAAAAAGATATGTAGAATTTATTCATCAATATGATTTTGATGAGAGTGATGATACATCTTTTAATTTTTTAGATTCACAATTATCTTATGACGGATCTGCAGTTACAACTATATCTGGTCTTGCTCATCTTGAAGGTCAAACAGTTTCAGTATTAGCAGATGGCGCAACTCATCCAGATAAAACAGTTAGCTCTGGATCAATAACTTTAGAAAGATCTGCAAGTAAAGTTAAAGTTGGATTAGGTTATGCATCATTATTACAAACAATGAGAATAGATGCTGGTGCGCAGAATGGTACATCACAATCTAAAACAAAAAGAATATATGAAATCACTGCTAGACTTTATGAAAGTATTGGTGTTGAAGTTGGACCAGATCTTAACAATATGGAAAGAATACCTTTTAGATCTTCAGCTAATGCAATGAACAGTGGTATCAATGTATTTACTGGAGATAAAGATATAGAATTTAGAGGCAACTATGAAACAGATGGTTTTATATTTGTAAGACAAACTCAACCTTTACCTTTGACGATCTTATCTTTATATCCTAAACTTCAAACAAACGATGGATAGAATATTAAATATAGTTAAATACAAAGGTGAACATGGAAGATATATTATGAACCAACAAATGAATCATTTACTAATGGATAAAGATATGGAGTTTAATGGAAACCCAGATAATCTAGAACAAAATAATTTAGCATTTACAGGTATGATTAATGGCAAACCTATCTTTGCTGCAGGTATGAAGATGCTTTGGAATGGTGTTGCAGAAGGTTGGGTACTAGCTACTAAAGATGTTTTAGATCATCCTTTGCTAGTCGCTAAAGCTATTAGAAAAGATTTTGCACGAATTGCTAAAGAAAATAATATCAATAGAGTTCAAACTGCTGTAAGAGCTAACTATACAACAGGTTTAAAATTTGCTAAATGGTTAGGATTAGAGGAAGAAGGTTTAATGAAGAAATTTGGTTTTGATGGTTCTGATCAATATATGTATGCGAGGTTATTCTAATGAGTTGGCAGATGGCAGTAGTTGGCGCAATAGGTGCAGCACAATATCAACAACAAGGTGCTTATGGTAAATTTAATGAAGCAGTTAATGATCGTAATGCTAAAGTTAAAGAACAAGAAGCTCAAATAATTGATGACAAACTAGCATTAGATTTATCTACATTTGATAAAGAATTTAGAAAACTTGAAGGATCAACTATAGTTCAAACAGCAAAATCTGGTGTTACTCAAGGCGGAACTGCAATGAGAATAAGATTAGCTAATTTAGAACAAGCTGAATTAGAAAAAGAAAAAATAAAATATAATGCAGAGATAGGTAAATCAAGAGCTTTTGAAGAAGCTAACTTTGCTAGAATTAAAGGTGATGTAGCAAGACAAGAAGCTAAAATTGCTCAACTAGGAACAATATCAAAAACTGGAACATCACTATTAACCATGATGGGATAACTATGCCAAAGATACCTACATATACATCAACAGGAACTATAACTACACAAGCTGCAAGTGTTGAATCTAATTTACAATTAGATGTAAACAAAACACCTGCATCTGCTTTAGCTCCAGTAAGTAAATATTTACAAGAAAGTTATATTCAAGAAAAAACTATTGAAGCAAATAATAGAGCTAACAAATTAGTAAATAGTTTTTATGAAGATAAAAAAGACAATCAAGGAAATACAATTCAGAAAGGTTGGTTGACTATTCAAAGTGAAGCAAAATCAAAAACTTCAGTTTCAGAAGCATCACAATACTATGATACAGAAGTTGAAAATCTTTATAACTGGCATAAAGCAAATGATTTTAATAAATTAAATAATTTTGAAAAAAAAGCTATTGATAGAAAATTTTATGCAACATCTGGTTTATTAAAAACAAAAGCAATTTCAGAAGCTAGAATAAATTTAATTAACGAAAATAAAAAAATTGATGATGATGCTTGGACTAAAGATACTCTTTTACTTAAAGAACTTGGAACAAGTTATATAGAACAGCATAAAGAAAATAATGCTAGTAGAATTAATAACAATCCAGAGTATGACGATGGTACAGCAAAACGATTAATAGAAGCATATAATGAAAAAGGTGTAGAATTTTTAGCTACTTCTATGGCTAACAATAATCCTTTTCAATTTAAAGAAGCATTAAAAAAAGGTTTATTTGATGATGTATCTGCTGAACAAACATTAAAATTAAATCAAGTTGCAGATGAAGTTATTAAAGAACAAAAATTTTCAGCTTTACTTGCTCCTCTTGATGTACCTTTTGACGCAGACCCTAGAGATTTTGTTATTGCAAATAAAGAAGTTGCAAACAAAACATTTGGCGGTAATGAAAATTTACAATCTATTTATCAAAGTTTAACTGTTACTGAAAGAAATGAGTTTGAAAAAAAATATTTACAAAAAGCAAATCAAATTAAATCTGATAGACAATTACAAATATTAACATCTACTCAAATAGGTAAATATGAAACAGCTCAAAAAACAAATGAAATTATGGAAGATTTTTATAAAAACAAAGGAACATATACAAATAAATTGCAGGAATTATTTCCTGATAACTCTGGAATAGTTGAACAATTAGTTGATTTTAATACAAAAGTTTCTGAAAAAACTGCAAACAATATATCTAAATTTGATAGCAATGATGATATAATGAAATTAATTGTTGATGATAAAATTAATACAGCATACGACAAGTTTCTTTTAACTGGAGAGACAGAAGCTAAATCTATATTTGAAAGAGTGGGTACTCAATTAAATGTTGCTGATGTAAAATTTTTAAACAATCTTTTTTCAATTTCTAATGAAGAAAACTTTAAAGAAAACCATACAAAGTTTTTTAATTTTATGAATTTATTTTCTTTAGAAGTAGCAGGTAGTTCAGCTTTAAAAGATTTAGATCCTAAAAGAGACTCAAGATTAAACCAGTTTAAGTATACTATGTATATTAGATATATAAATGGAATAAAAGAAGGCAAGACTCCAGACGAATTATTAACAGCAGTTAAAGGTAATACTAGTTTTATTGCTTATGATATTCATAAATTTATTCCAAGTATGGATGATGTTTATAAAAGTATTAAAGACAATATTAAAGGCAGCGAAGATTTACCAGAGATTCCTAATCAAAATAAAAAAACAAAAAAACAAATAGAAGAAGAGTTGGGAAGAACTATTACTATTGAAGAATACGAAGAAATAATAAAGGCAAACTAATGGCTACATTAGCAGATCAAATAAAATCTTTTGAAGAAGCAGGTTTTAGTTCACAAGAAATAACTCAATGGAAAAAAAATAAAGTTGAAAGTTTAAGTCAAGCAGGATTTACTACACAAGAAATTGCAAAAGATTTAGGTCATAAAGAATTAGATTTAAAACCTATTAGACAATTCTGGAGTAACATTATTAGCCTTGGAAAAGAAGAGCATGAGAAAGCATATACAGAAATACAACAATTAAATGCTCAAAATGACGACACTCCTTTTATTCAAAAGCAAAAAGAAAAATTAGTTGGAGAAATATTTGAACCAAAAAAATATTGGGAAAGAGGATGGGATGCTGGTATTTGGGATTTACATCAATCTTATGTAAATGGTGAGGAAATGCCTTCAATGTATACAACTGAAAATCCAGAAGATACAGGTTTTTTAGAAAGAAACATTATGAATGTTTCAAGATTAATAAAAGACTTTCCTGTTTATGCTGCTGCAGCAGTTCCCTTTGGATTAGCCAGTAGAAATAAAGATGTTGCTTTAGCAGGTAGTGCTTTTGTTGCTGGATCATTAAGGGAAACTTATTTAACAGCTTTACAAAATGATGAAGTAAATGGTTTTAATGAGTTTTTTAAAGTTTGGACTAATGAAGGAATTAAAGCTGGAGCTACAGAAGCTGCTCAACTTTATGCCGCAACAAAGTTAGGTGGAATGTTTAGTGGACCATTAAAAAAAACCATTGCCAGTGCAATAGGATTTGAAGGAACAGGTGCAATTATTCATGGAGAAATGCCTAGCAAAGAACAAATGCAAGATAGTTTATTTTTATTTGGTTTGTTTAATTATGGTGGAGCTGCAATAAATAAATCAAAATATATAATAAAAAAAAATAATAGAACATTACCAGAGGTAGCAGAAGATATAGTAACTCATAAAACTGTTCATGAAGATATTGCTAGTAAAACAAATACTAATCCTAGACATTATGGTAACGAAAAAATTATAGAATATAAACCAGAAAAATTTAAAGAAGGTTTAAAGTTTGAAACTAAAGAAGAACAAGCTATTTTTAACAAAGTAAAATATTCAGAAAGAGAACCTGTAAAAACAATAGAAGGAGATATTCAAAGTAAAAAACAAGCAATAGATGCGGCAGCAACTAAATTTGTTGATAGACTTCATCCAATTAAAAAAATAGTAGAACAAGTACAAAATATAAAAAACACCAAAGGTGCTTTAAATGTTTATGAACAGTTTAGAACTTTATTAGGTGTAGAAAATAAAGCAGGTGCTGCTATTGAAAAAGGTACATTTAATGTAAAGACTATAACAAATGGTAAATCTTTTAAAGAAATATTAGATCCTTTAATTGAAAAAGGAGTAACATTAAAATTAAAAGAAAGAGATCAAAGAAATAGACAAACTTATGCAGAATTTAATAATTATGCTATTGCAAAAAGAGTTGTTGAAAAGGGTAAGCAAGATATTGAAACTGGTATTACTTTAGAAGTAGCAAATAAAGTAGCTAACAATTCAAAATTAATTAAAAAATTTGAACCAATAAGAAAAGAATTAATTGAATATAATAAAAGATTATTAGAATATGTAAGAGACAAAGGCTTAATAACTCCAGAAACTTTTACAGCTATGGTAGAAATGAATAAAGATTATATTGGTTTTGCTAGAGTTATGGAAGCTGCTTTGCAAGGAGAAGCAAAAACTTCTGTATCTGGGTTAAAAAAAATGAAAGGATCGATAAAAGATATAATAGATCCTATTGAAACTACTTATACAAATACATTTTCTTTAATTAAAAAAGCAGATAGAAATGCTGCTATTTCAGAATTTATTAACCTAGTTGAAAAAGGTCAAGAGAAAGGTTTATTTTTAGATATAAAAAAGAAAACTGTTTTAAAAACTACAAAGCTAGATGTTAAACAATTAGAAGATTTAGGTATTGATACCTCTAAATTATCTTCAAGGCAAAAAGAAAACTTACAAATGATTAAAAAAGAATTTGATAAAGTGGGTGATGATTCAGTAGGAGTTATTCGTAATGGTAAATACGAAGTTTGGGAAGTAGGTAAGGATCTTGCTGATGCTATGAAAGACTTTGATCCTAGAGCTACACAAAATTTATTTGGTTTTATTGGAAGAAAACCTGCATCATGGTTAAGAGCTGGTGCTACATTAGCTTTAGATTTTGTTGGTGCAAACTTTTTAAGAGATACAGTTCAAGCATCTATATATAGTAAGTATGGTTTTTTTCCTGTTGTAAGTTCTATTAGAGGATTGTTTGATATTATTGCTGGTAAAACAGGATTAAGTAAAAAATCTCAAAAACTTTATGAAGATTGGATTAAGTCTGGTGGTATGCAATCAACAATGATTTCAGTTGATAGAGCTGTGTTTGATAAACCTGCATTTGATATTTTAAACAAAGGCAAGATAAGAAACAAAGCAGAAAATCCTATAGAAATATTAAGAGTTATTTCTGAAACTTTTGAAAATGCTACAAGGATTTCAGAATATAGAAGAGCTTACAATGCTTCTATAAAAAAAGGATTAACACATAAACAGGCAGTAGAAAGAGCTGGTTTTGAAAGTAGAGATATAACTTTAGACTTTGGTAAAATGGGAGCAAAGATACAAACATTAAATCAAATATCTGCATTCTATAATGCAAGAATACAAGGTTATGCAAAACTATTTGATGCTATGAAAGAAAGACCAACAAGAGCTTTACTTGCTATAAGCGGTGGAATTATGACTCCAACTGCTATACTTTGGTTTTTAAATAAAGATGATAAAGATATTCAAGCTCAACCAGAATGGGTTAAAAGACATTACTGGTTAGTAGCTACTGGAGAAGGTGAAGATAAAGTAATTCATAAAATACCAAAACCTTTTGATGTTGGTGTAGTCTTTGGTTCTTTAGTGGAATCTTTTTTAGATCATAATTATAGTAAAGATGAAACAACTAGAAAACAATTAGATGGTTGGTTTACAGATTATTTATTACAAACAGGTAAAGGATTTATTCCAACACCTCAAGTAATATTACCTATATATGAAACTTGGACTAATAAAAGTTGGTTTAGAAATACACCTTTAGTTCCAGAATATATTGCAAAAACTTTACCTAATGAAATGCAATATACTAACTATACATCTGAAAGTGCAAAATTAATTGCAGCTACTGTTCATAAAATTATTGGAGTAGATACTAAATTTAATAATCCAATAGCAATAGAAAATTTTATAAAGGCTTGGACAGGTACACTAGGAAGATACGCAATTCAATTATCAGATAAAGCATTAATAGAAAGTGGTATGATTGATGATCCAATTAAACCAACTCAACCACTATCTTCTATGCCTGTATTTAGAGCTTTTCTTGCAAAGAGACCAGATCTACAATCTCAATGGATTAGTAAATTTTATGAAGAATATAATGCTGTTGAAAAAATAAAGAATAAAGCAGCTGCTCTTGAAAAGCAAGGTAAGGTTCTAGAATCAGAAGAGGTTAGAAAAAAATTAACTGGTCAACAGCTTCAATTATCTATTTACGCAGAAGGTATAAAAGAATATGGTGCAATGATAAGAAATATATATAATAACAAAGAATATACTGCTGAAGAAAAAAGAGAATTAATAGATTTATTTGCAGAGCAAATGATATTAACTGCTAAAAAGTCTTTAGATATGTTGAATATAAAGGTTGATAATAAAGAGCAATAATAATATAGAGATAACAATATGACAATATCATCTACTACAGTAAAGAACTCCTACTCTGGAAATGGTACACTAGATACCTTTAACTATACTTTTAAAATCTTTGCTGACTCTGATTTACAGGTTATCATAAGGGATGCGACAGCTACTGAAACAGTAAAAACTTTAACGACTCATTATACAGTAACAGGTGCAGGAAATGCTAATGGTGGAACTATAGTATTCACAACTGGCAATATTCCAACTTCAACTGAAACTGTAGTAATTAGAAGAGCTGTTCCGCAAACACAAGCAATAGATTATATTGCTAATGATCCTTTCCCTGCGGAATCACATGAAGAGGGATTGGATCGTTCAATGATGTCAATCCAACAACTTCAAGAAGAAGTTGATAGATCGATCAAGTTATCAAGAACCAACACAATGAACAACACAGAGTTTGCTGTTGGCGCAACTGATAGAGCTGGAAAGATTTTTGGTTTTGATGACAATGGTGAACTTGTTGTATCTCAAGAACTAGGAACTTTCAAAGGCAACTGGTCAGCATCAACTACTTATGCTGCAAGAGATATAGTTAAAGACACATCAACAAATAATATTTTTTTATGTAACACTGGTCATACATCTTCTGGATCTCAACCACTAACTACAAATACAGATAGTGCTAAATGGGATCTATTAGTAGACGCAGCTAGTGCAACAACAAGTGCTACTAATGCTGCCGCATCAGCTACCGCAGCAGCTACTTCAGAAACTAATGCTGCAACCTCGGCAACAACAGCTACAACAAAAGCAGGTGAAGCATCGACTTCAGCTACCAACGCATCAACATCTGCTACAAATGCTGCGACTTCTGCTACTGCCGCACAAACAGCTCAAGCTGCTGCAGAAGCTGCTTTAGATAATTTTGATGATAAATTTTTAGGTGCTAAAGCTAGTGATCCAACTGTTGATAATGATGGAGACGCATTAACAGACGGAGCATTATACTTTAATACTACTGATGATGTTATGAAAGTTTATGACTTGACTAACACTCAATGGAGACAAATACAATTATCAACTTCAGATCAAGCAAATGTTAATACTGTTGCTGCAGATCTATCTGGATCAAACACAATAGGAACTGTTGCAGGATCTATTGCTAATGTTAATACAGTAGCAGGAAACAATACAAACATTAATACAGTAGCAGGTATATCTGCAAATGTAACTTCAGTAGCAGGAATAAGCTCCAATGTAACTGCTGTAGCTGGAAACGAAACAAATATTAATGCGGTTAATTCTAATTCTACAAATATTAATACAGTAGCTGGTGCTAATACAAATATAAATTCAGTTGCTACAAATATAGCTTCGATTAATACTGCTGCAACAAACCTTGCAGACATAAACGCTTTTGCAAATATTTATCTTGGACCACAATCATCTGCTCCAACTGCAGATCCAGATGGAAGTGCATTAGATATTGGAGATTTATATTTTGATACTGTTGCTGGACAGCTTAAAGTTTACTCTGCAACTGGGTGGATAAATGCTGGGAGTTCCATTAACGCAACTGCGGCAAGATTTTATTACACAGCAACTGCTGGTCAAACTACATTTACAGGCACAGATAATAATGGCGAGACTTTGGCATACGATGCTGGTTATGTAGACATTTATCAAAATGGTGTAAAATTAGTTAATGGTGTTGATGTTACTGTAACAAGTGGAACATCTATTGTATTAGCTGCTGGTGCTGCAGTAGGAGATAGTATAGACATAATTGGTTATGGTACTTTTGATATTGCAAATATTAGTGCATCAAATATTACAAGCGGAACTCTAAATATTGATAGACTTCCTTCTCCAACATTAACAGTTAAAGGTGATGGTTCATCAACAGATGCTGCTATACAATTAAACTGCTCACAAAATTCACATGGTGTTAAAATTAAATCACCACCACATTCAGCAGGTCAAAGTTATACTTTAACTTTACCTCAAAGTATTACTAATGGTTATTATTTAAAAACAGATGGTTCTGGTAATTTATCTTTTGCAGAAGTACCTCAACCAGTAGTACCAACATTAGCAGATGTATCTCAAACTATTGCACCTGCAACAGCTACAACGATTTCAATTACAGGTACTAATTTTGTATCAATACCAATAGTAGAATTTATTAAAACAGATGGTTCAGTAACTTTAGCTAACACAGTAGCATTTACAAATGCAACTACACTTTCAGTTAATGTAACTTTAGCTTCTGGTAACTACTATGTAAGAATAGAAAACCCAGATGGAAACGCAGGAAGAAGTACAAATAATATTTTAACTGCATCTACTGCACCTACATTTTCAACAGCAGCAGGTTCACTAGGAACTATTGCAGGAAACTTCTCTGGAACTGTAGCAACGATTGCAGGTAGTTCAGATAGTGCAATTACTTTTAGTGAAACAACTTCTGTATTGACTACAGCAAATTGTACTTTAAATTCTTCTACAGGTGTGATAACAACTACAGACTTTGGTGGTGCTTCAACAACACCTACAACATATAACTTTACAATAAGGATTACAGATGCAGAAGGTCAAACAGCAGATAGAGCATTTAGCTTTACTTCTAGCTTCGGTGCAACAGGTGGGGGACAATTTAACTAATGGCTAGTACAAGATTAAGTAGAACGCAAACAGCAGGAACTAGAACAAAATTTACTATTAGTGCTTGGATAAAAAGAACTGGTGATTTTGGTTCATATAATCACCTTTTTACAAATAGTCCAAATCCAGGTGCTTGGGATACTGTAAGATTTGATAATGATGACCAATTAGCTGTAAGATTTAATAATGATACTTATGTTATTAAAACAAATAGAAAATTTAGAGATACAAATGGTTGGTATCACATTGTAATTTCAGTAGATACAACACAAGCTACTGCAAGTAATAGAGTTAAAATTTATGTTAATGGAGTACAAGAAACATCTTTAGCTAGTTCATCTTACCCAACTCAAAATTTTGAAACAAATTTTAATAGAAACTCTGAAACTTTTCAAATAGGTGCTAACACTTGGAGTAATAACCAATTTTTTACAGGTTTAATGTCTCATGTTCATTATGTTGATGGCACAGCTTATACTGCATCTACATTTGGTTCAACAGACAGCACAACTGGAGAATGGAAAATAAATACTTCTCCAAGTGTAACTTATGGAACTAATGGTTTCTTTATTTTAAAAGATGGTAATTCAGTTACAGACCAATCTGGTGAAGGTAACAATTTAACAGTTGGTGCAGGTACACTTACAAAAACAGAAGATTGTCCAAGTAATGTTTTTGCTACAATAAACCCTTTAAATAATTATTATCCTGCATCAACTTTTTCACAAGGAAATAATACTATTGCAACAGCAAATGCAAATAGAAGTTATAATAATGCAACTTTAGGTGCATCATCTGGAAAATATTACTGGGAAGTTAAAGGTATATCTAATGTAACTTCTTCTAATGGTTGTTATCTTGGAATTGCATCAACAAATCCAACTAATGATGGTGTGAGTTCTGCTAGATATTTAGGTTATAAACAATACGATTATGCTTATATGAGTGGTAATGGAAATTGGTATACAAATGATAACACTACCTCTTATGGAGATACTTATGGTGATAATGATATTGTAGGTGTTGCTATGGATTTAGATAACAATAAATTATATTTTTCTAAAAATGGTACTTGGCAAAATAGTGGAGACCCAACTAGTGGTGCAACAGGAACAGGAGCAATTTCTATTGAAGACCCAAGTGGAACACTTAATGGTGTTTATACACCTAGTGTAGGAGATTATTGGACTTCTGGTTTTACAGTAAGTTTTAACTTCGGCAATGGCTACTTCGGAACAACAGCAGTATCTAGTGCAGGAGCTAACGCAAGTGGAAATGGAATATTTGAATATGATGTACCAACAGGCTATACTGCTTTATCAACAACAGGATTAAATTTATAATGGCATACACAACAATTAATAAATCTACAGATTATTTTAATACTAAACTTTACACAGGTAATGGTGGAACACAATCTATAACTGGTGTAGGTTTTCAACCAGATTGGTTATGGTTAAAAAAACGAAACTCATCTGCAAATCATTTTTTATTTGATGCAGTAAGAGGTGCTAGTAAAGAACTTAACTCTAACAATGATGAAGCAGAAGCAAGTCCAGCAAATTACTTGTCATCTTTTGATTCAGATGGTTTTACAATAGGTAGTGATTCAGATATAAATGGAAATTCAGATACTCATGCATCATGGAACTGGAAAGCAGGAACTGGTCAAGGTTCATCAAACACAGATGGTTCTATAAATACTACTTACACTTCTGCTAATACAACAGCAGGTTTTTCAATATCAACTTACACAGGCACAGGAAGTAATGCAACAGTAGGTCATGGATTGGGTTCAGTTCCTAAA